>Ga0247734_1001185_pt1 | contig 20315 bp, 20 predicted proteins | sample UWRJL103311B2_FD_180933 | JGI IMG/M metagenome (GOLD analysis project Ga0247734, IMG submission 180933) | Plant litter microbial communities from Arlington Agricultural Research Station in Wisconsin, United States - UWRJ-L103-311B-2 | ecosystem: Environmental > Terrestrial > Plant litter >... | reverse complement strand
TCAGACATCAACTTCCTGAATAACCTGAATAATTTTGATGTTCAGGCAAATATCCTGAAGACGATGCTGAATACGGATATGTTGTAAGCCCTATTAATGTTGCTTCAATTTCGCAACCAGCAATTCCAGCAATTTTGCGGATACTTTACCTGGCTGACCATCACCAACGGCAACGCCATCAATTGTAGTAACCGGGAAAATATGTTTGGTGGTACTGGTGATAAAGGCTTCTGAAGCAGCAGCCAATTCTTCGAGGTTGAAATCCCGTTCAATGATACTGAAGCCGGAATCTGCTAAACTCAATATATGTTTGCGTGTGATGCCCTTTAATACGTTGCTTTTTGCGGTAATCACTTCGTTGTCGGCATTGACGATAAAAAAGTTTGCCCGGGGCACTTCCCTCAACATCCCTTCATGGTGGTACAATACATCATCAGCCCCATTACTTTTGATAAAAGGTTGTAGCCATATCGCCATGGAATAATCAATGGTTTTGCTTTCGGCCAGTTGGCGCTGATAATTATAGGTCATCAAACTCAGTCCTTGCGGATTTAATTCCATGGACAGCATTAAAGGCTGCTGGGTAATAATGAGGTTGGGCCTGGAGGTAAGCAGGTACCCATCACTGGAGTATCCACCAGTCAGTGTCATCCGGATACCGGAATCGGGTATTTCGTTCCGCTCCATCAGCTCTACCAGGATGGCTTTGAGCTCGGCACGGGTCTGACTTACTTCTAAATGCATTTTTTTGGCCGATTGGTAAAAGCGGTCCAGGTGATCTTCTAAAAAGATCGGCCGGTTGCCAATGGTCTTGAAAAAATCGAATATGCCATACCCACGTTGAATGGACAGGTCGGTGATCAGCAGACTGGCTTTGTCTGCAGCAATAAAGGTATCATTGATAAAAACGGTATTCGCGCCCATGCATTATTTCTTTATGATACAATTATAACAAAAATCTGCATGTCCCAAAGCTGCCAATCACTATATTCGTCGTGCTTATTATTTGATACCTGTTCACAGCCAGCAAAAATTTATCTATTCATACCTTATATATGTATTTCGCGATTGTTCTCCTTTTATTATTTTTTACGCTGAGCTATTATTTAGTGATCAACTCGCGGGTATTCGGACGTTTGCCGAGAGGCGCGAGGCTGGAAAAAATAAAGCAACTGCCGATTTATGCGGATGGTGCAATCAACAATATTACTTTCACACCGGTTACCTCTGATGGTTTTGGCTACTGGGACGTGATCAAGGCAATGATCAAAGGCAATCCAAATAATAGACCTCCTGCTGAAATGCCGCATCTGAAGCCTGATTTGACATCGGCAGCGGGAACAAAGATCACCTGGTTCGGGCATTCCTCTTATCTGCTGCAGATTGATCAGCTGAAGGTTTTGGTAGATCCTGTATTTAGCCGCAGTACTTCGCCTTTTACGTTTATAGGAAATTCGAGTTATAAAGGAACAGATTTTATTCACGCTGCGGATATGCCTGAAATTGATGTGCTGCTGATTTCGCATGATCACTACGACCATCTGGATATACAAACGATAGACGCACTGAAAAGCAAAGTAAAACATTTTGTGACTTCACTTGGTGTAGGGGAACACCTGGAACGCTGGGGGATTCCGGCTGACAAAATTACGGAACTGAGCTGGGGCGAAAAGGCGGAAGTGTCAGGACTTACTTTTACGGCGGCGGGTGCAAGACATTTTAGCGGCAGGAGTTTTAAACGGAACCAGTCGCTCTGGTCGTCTTTTGTGCTGCAAACACCTCAGCACAGACTCTACCTGGGCGGGGATTCTGGTTATGATACGCATTTTGCGGAAATCGGTGAAAAATATGGTCCGTTCGACCTGGCGATCATTGAATGCGGGCAGTACAATCCAATGTGGTCGCACATTCACCTCTTCCCTGAAGAAACGGTAAAGGTAGCGAAAGAACTAAAGGCCGACTGGCTGCTTCCGGTGCACTGGGGCAAATTCAGTCTGGCGCTGCACGACTGGAACGATTCTATCCTGAGGGTAACAGCGGAGGCGGCAAAACAGCAGCAAAAAATTACGACGCCGTTAATGGGCGAGGCGATCATCCTGGGCAGCCACTACCCGCAAAAGCACTGGTGGCTGGAAGTAAAGAATAAATCAGGGCGCGACTAAACAATAGGTTTGCGCTGGTGTTATACATAAAATTCAAAAAGAACTATGAAGACAGACCTGATAGAAATATTCCAAACGATCAGAGCAGCATTACAGCCTTATACTACACTGGGCTTTAACAACAGGACAAACAGCGAAGAAAAATACGATCTGTGGTCGGACAAAAATATCGAAACCGATGGTGTACAAAGGACTGAAACCTTTTTTGTTGCGGTAGAGATTAAGGGCGACCATGTAGCATTTGAACTTTTGCCGGCAGACCTTCCTCATCATGAGCGTACAATGGTGATCAAGGAACTGGACGACTTGACGATGAATTTAATTGAAGACAAGGTGGCTTCGGGCTACAAGATATTTAAAGAGCAGGAGTGGGTGTAACAACTGCCGGCTGGCAGCAGGAACTGATGGATACTTTACAGCTGCAAGGGATTGCAACAGAAGCATCCCTTGCAGACGCTTCCATTTCAGTAAATGCGGATCCTGCAATCACTCTTGATTTGAACCCTGAAATTCCACTCGGTTCAGGCGATGTAAATCTCAGTTCAGACGCTGTAAATCTTAGTTCAGACGCTGCTATTCAACTCGATCAAAGAGATGCCCTTTCAAGAAGCGCGGATGCCGGGGGGCCACTGGGTGAAACTTGCGCGATCCTTTTGCGCTTTGCTGAATCCCCCAAGCTGGTACTGCACCTGATCCCTATAGATCATCATTTTCTTCCTGCGGACCTGCTGAAATTGCAGGAAAGTTTTAAGGCCAATAATCAGCAGCTGATCCAGCTCTGGGAAGACGTTTGGCTCAAAAGACCGGATCAGGTACTCAGCAGGATTACTGCGATGCTGGGAAAAAACAAAACGGTCCACGGACGTAAAACAAAGATAATAACTGTTACACAAGTGGAAGCGGATAACTTTTTTGGACAATACCATTTGCAGTTTTCTGCTAAAGCGAGGCACAGGTTTGCCCTCACGCTGGATGGGGAAGTGGTGGCGATGGCTTCTTTCAGTGCAAAGAGAAACATGACAAAGAAACGGGAGGGATATACTTCTGTGGAGCTGATCAGGTTTGCGACGGTTGACGGGATTACGGTACAGGGCGGGCTAAGTAAACTGATCAGGCATATGATTAAAACCATTGGTCCCGATGACGTGATGACCTATGCAGATCTGGATTGGTCGTACGGAAAAGGTTATACTAAACTGGGTTTTGAACTCACCGCACAAACGCCGCCAGCGGAAATCTGGATCAATACAGAAACGCTGGTACGTTATTTTCCACAGCGCCTGCCTGCAGATATGCAGGGATTAATTGCTAATTTAGCCGCTCAGGAAGCATCTGGCCTGATGGAGCCATTGGGTTACCGTTTGATTTATAATACAGGCAACCTGAAATATATCTTATACTTATCAGGTGAATAGCGCAGTAGAATGGGCTTCTGAACAGATATGATACTGATCAATCAAAAATCTATATAGTTATACATGCATACAAATTTTCTGCATACCAATCATCTGCATACCAATCCTCTGCTGATTATACTTGGACCAACGGCTTCGGGTAAGACCAGACTTGCGGTGGCTGTTGCTGCTGAACTGAATGGCGAAATCATCAGTGCGGACAGTCGTCAGGTTTTTAGGGGAATGGACATTGGTACGGGCAAGGACTTAAAGGAGTATACGCTGGATGGGAAACCGATCCCTTATCATTTGATCAATATCAGGGATGCTGGGGGACAATACAATGTGAATGCTTTTAAGGATGATTTTTACGAGGCTTATGCGCAGATCCGCTTACGCGGGAATTTGCCGGTCCTCTGCGGGGGGACGGGAATGTACATTCATAGCATTTTGCAAAACCACGAATACACTGCGATCCCGGTGAACGAGGAGCTGCGCGCTGCTTTGCCTGTCCATGATATTGAATTCCTGAGGCAAATGCTGCAGACCTATCCACGGGAGCTGACTGCACAGGCAGATCTTTCCTCAGCAAAGCGGCTGGTACGGGCAATAGAAATTGCGGCTTTCCTGCAGGAAAATACTTTGGAAGAAGAGCTGCGCCCGGAACTGGACACCCTGGTGATTGGCTTAACGGGAGATGTGGAACAACGCAGGGAACGTATTTTAAACCGGATGAATGCGCGCTTTGAAGAGGGGATGATTGAGGAAGTGGAACAGTTGCTGAAACAAGGAGTCGCCCCGGAAATACTTACTTTCTATGGGATGGAGTATAAATTTGTGACTGACTACCTTCAAAAAAGAGTCAGTTTCTCCGATCTGAAGGAGAAACTATACATTGCGATAAGGCAATTCGCGAAACGCCAGATGACTTTTTTCAGAAAGATGGAAAAAGACGGTGTGATGATAAACTGGTTGAATACGGATACCGGGCCTGAGGCGCTGAAAGACGAGGTGATCAAACTTTATCAGCAGAAATACAGGGCTTAAAGGCTTGTCTGTGAATATATAATCGATTTACCTGCCTTTGCCATTTGCGTTATAACATCGGTTATGTCGTTTGCTGCTCATCCCTTCAATAATCCGGAAAGCCTTTGTTACCGCACTTATATATGTAGATTAAAGGGACTTTTGTCCCGATTGGCATGGGGTTTGTAAAGGTGCCCATAACAGAGTGATTCTGGGTTTTATCAACTAAAAATTATAAAAATGAACAAGTCTACTAAATTTCTTGCCTCTGCAGTAGCTGCAGTTGCGATTTTCTTTACAACTAATGCAAGTGCACAAAAAATCGGAATAGGAGCGAATCTTGGATTACCAACTGATGACGCATACAGTTTCGCTGCTGGCCTTGATGTCCGTGTACAATTTGATGTAACTAATCAATTATCAGTTCCTGTGGCAACTGGTTATAACCACTTCTTTGCGAAAGATGCAACTTACTTTGCTGGAGAGGTTCCTGATTACGCTTACATCCCTTTGAAAACTGGTTTGAAATATTTCTTTGATCCATCTGGATCAGGTATCTATGCAATGGGTGAAGTTGGTGCAGCTTTTGGTGTATCTGATAACTCTAAAACTACTTTATTATATGCACCTACTTTAGGTTACTCATGGAGCAGTGGTTTAGACATCGGTTTGAAATACGAAAATGCAGGTAAAGGTGATGCTTTACGTTATGTTAGCGACAAAAACCGTACTGGTCAGGTTGCTTTGCGTATCGCTTACGGATTTAAATTATAATCTATCATTAAACAAGCCCTTTAGGGGGAATGTTGAGAGCAGCTCTGGTTATAGACCAGGGCTGTTTTTGTTTGAAAATATGCTGCCCTAAAAAGCAAGCCGCTAAAATTGCAAACAAAACCTTGGCTGAAGGGTTGATCAAAACCTTGGTGAAGGGTTAATCTAAACATTCCTGAGATGTGATTAAAACACTGCTAAGGGGTTGATGAAATTTTACTGAAGGGTTGACCAAAAACGTCGCTGATAGGTAGCAGCATATTTTTGCGAATTTGTAATGAATTGTTAGTGAAACGGGCTATAAAAGGGTGGCGGTAAGCAATCATATATTATAATTGCAATATTTTTAAAAATGCAGTGTAATTAAACTGTGCATTTTTACTTATTTAGAATTAAAGTAGTATTTTGAGCAAAAAACGAAATCGATGAATAAATATATTGGAATAGTAATTTTATCGGTCTTAATGGCCTGTACGAATGCTCCCAAAAAGACTGAAGCAACGGTGGATAGCACAGCTAAAACAGAACCGGCTGTGGCCGCTGGAACTATCCAGCTGGCAGACCCCAAAATAGAAAGCATCTATACAGATTATATAGGCCTGAAAAATTCACTGGTTGCGGGTAACGCTGCCGGATCTGCCCAGACGGCATTGGATCTTTCGAAAGCACTTTCGGCCTATGCCGGATGTGAAAATACCGCGCTGATTGCTGATAAAATTGCAGGTAGCGGCGACCTTAAAATCCAGCGCAAAGAATTTACCGCCTTAAGTTCTGATATTATCGCTTTGCTGAAACATGCAGAACTGAAAAAAGGTACGATCTACGTACAGCATTGCCCGATGGCAAACAATGGCGACGGAGGAGACTGGCTTTCCTCGGATAAAAATATCCGCAATCCGTACTACGGCGATGAAATGCTGGAATGTGGTGGGGTAGTGGAAGAAATCAAATCTAAGATTTAAGTTTATTTTTAAGTAGTGACGACCAGCGCTTAACAATAATTTAACAGCTTTGTTATACGAGTTGCTATGCGTTTGTCAGTAGAATAGTTATTTTTGTTATTTATAAATTAAAGAATATATGTCAGATATTGCAGAAATTAAGATTGATGGTAAAGTATACGAATTTCCTATTGTAACTGGTACCGAAGGAGAAAAGTCGATAGATATTTCAAAATTAAGGGAATTAACCGGTCACATCACATTAGATTTCGGCTATAAAAACACAGGATCTACAAAAAGTGCAATTACCTTTTTAGACGGTGAAAAAGGAATTTTAAAATACAGGGGTTATTCAATTGAAGAACTGGCTGAAAAATCAACTTTCCTGGAAGTTGCTTATTTGTTGATTTATGGCGACCTTCCTAAAGGGGAAGAACTGGAGAACTTCCAGGCACAAATCACAAAACATACGCTGATCCACGAGGACATGAAAAAGTTCCTGGATGGCTACCCTTCTAAATCTCACCCAATGGCACAACTGGCTTCGCTGGTATGTTCATTGTCAACTTTCTACCCTGAGTCGCTTGACGCGAATTCAACACCGGAAACAATGAACCGTGAGATGATCAAATTGTTGGCTAAATTCCCAACAATTGTATCTTTCATTTATAAAAAATCTTTAGGTCACCCACTGATTTACCCAAAAAATAAATACGATTACGTTAGCAACTACCTGAACATGACTTTCGGTCAGCGTACTGAAGAGATTGAAATTGATCCGGTAGTAGTAAAAGCAATGAACACTCTGCTGATCCTGCATGCCGACCATGAGCAAAACTGCTCTACTTCTACGGTTAGAATGGTAGGTTCGTCAGACTGTAATATCTATGCTTCTGTTTCTGCAGGTATTGCTGCATTATGGGGCCCGCTGCATGGTGGTGCCAACCAGGCGGTAATTGAAATGCTGGAAAAAATTAAGGAAGATGGTGGCGACACGGAGAAGTGGATCAACAAAGCGAAAGACAAAAACGATCCTTTCCGTATGATGGGCTTCGGTCACCGTGTTTATAAAAACTTTGACCCGCGTGCTAAAATTATCAAAAAAGCATGTGATGATATCCTCGAAAAATTAGGTATCAATGATCCGGTACTGGAAATTGCAAAAAAACTGGAAGAAGCTGCATTAAGTGATCCTTATTTTGTAGAACGTAAGTTATATCCTAACGTGGATTTCTATTCAGGAATTATCTACAGGGCTTTAGGTTTCCCAACTGATATGTTCACGGTATTGTTCGCATTAGGACGTTTACCGGGATGGATTGCACAATGGAAAGAATTGCACGAAAACAAAGAACCAATCGGACGTCCGCGTCAGGTGTATGTTGGACATACCAACAGGGATTTTGTTGACGTAGAGAACAGATAATACGGTATTTTACCTAACCATTTATAATGTAAGCCTGTATCATTTGATGATGCGGGCTTTTCTTTGTAAAATCGGTCAGGGCTGATTGCTGATGCTGGCGTGATCACTGTTGCCAGATCACTTGCGGTGCCTTATTGATCACTATTGACAGCTGAAGCTTTGGCTTGCTTGATGACTTTTGCCAGGTGGAGCTGATGTTGCTTTATGAATTTTGCAGGTGAAGCTAATCCGGGATTGATTCCTGACCGTCGCTTGAGGGTTGAGGTCTCAGTTTGCTCAAGTATAGGCGGCGATATGGCCCTTTTGTTTTGTACGCCTGTCAGATAGCGTTTTTAGCAATTTAATTAGTAATTTAGTAACCAAATTAAGCGATTTCAATGGATTTTTTACACACGATTCTCGGAGACGACATACAGGCCGGACTCCTTATTATTTTAAACCTGATAGTAATAGAAAGCTTGTTATCAGTAGATAACGCTGCGGTGCTTGCGACTATGGTAATGGATTTGCCAAAAGATCAACGCGAAAAAGCATTAAAATACGGAATCATTGGTGCCTATGTATTTCGTGGTATCTGTCTGTTCCTGGCTGCCTGGCTGGTTCAGATCTGGTGGCTGAAACCATTGGGAGGTTTTTACCTGCTGTACCTGGCTTTTGATTTTTTCATGAAGAAAAATGCAAAAGATAAAGCAGAAGATGAAGAAATTGATAAAAGTAAAAGCTGGATTTATAAGTCGACCGTAGGACTGGTTGGAAATTTCTGGGCAACGGTTGCTTTGGTTGAAGTAATGGACCTGGCGTTCTCAATTGATAACGTATTTGCGGCGGTAGCTTTTACCAGCCATATCTGGTTGATTTATATCGGTGTATTCATCGGGATCCTGGCGATGCGGTTTGTAGCCCAGGCTTTTGTGAAGCTGATGGAAAAATTTACTTTCCTGGAAACGATCGCCTTTGTTGTCATTGGGGTATTGGGTCTTAAATTGTCATCTTCAGTGTTCACGCATTTTGCGCCTGAATCTGCGATATCACGCGTGATTGAAGGGGAAAGAACGGATCTTTTTGTATCGATATTTACGGTAGCCATTTTTGTGCTGCCTGTGCTGAGTTCTTTGCTGTTTAACTTTCCAAAACAACATAAGGTATCTGATCATACCGAGAATTTATAGTGTTATACCATCATCAGTATTGGTACTGTCAATGCTGCATATGAACATTGAGGATAGCTACTGGAGCAGGTTATAACATGAAAAACCTGATCATGGCTTTGAAATATTCACCCCATGACCTGGTTGCTTTGTTAATGACCAGCAGTAAACCTTTTTGATCAGTCGCCTTTCCTTTTACAGGAGGGGCGACTGTTTTGCTTTCTACGGGTGTGTCGGTGACTTTGGTAGCAAACCAGGTCGTGTTATCATGTGGAAGGGCAAGGCCGAGGATCATGCCGGGTAATCCTGCAAAAGATTCAGGACCACCTGATACGGGGATCTGCTCTGCATAGAAGGCCACCACGTAAACGGAGTCCATGACCACGGCGTTGGCCCGGCGGCAGTTAAATCCGGCGATCTCCCTCATTTCATTGGTGATTTTCCAGTTGATCTTCCTCAAGGTATCTTTCAGCAGAAAGAGTTCTTCGAATACTGATTTTTGCGTGACCTGCTGGCCGGTGGTCAGATCAGTATAAACAGTGTTGATCTGCTTGAGTGTCGGGTCTCCTTCCAGCCAGGGCACCGACTTATCTTCGCCCTGCAGGGGTTTGAACAAGGTTTTGTTATCGGAAAAATAGAGTTCGCTTTTTAATACTTTAAACTGCGGCTGATTTTTTTTGATCTGGTCGATTACCTCTACGATGTAAGAACTTTTGTCTTTACTGAAACGTTTGGTCACGACAGCGTGTACGTTGATCCGCCTGTCAAATTCGATCATCCCGCTGCGTGTAAACCTCACGTTCTGCCCTGAACAAGAGAAGACAGAGCAGAGTAAGAGGAGCAGGGCGGTCGTTATAATGATAATGGAGTTCATTAATAAAACTACGGAGTTCAGTAACAGCGAAATAAGTATACCTGATTTTTGCATCTTCTTATTTTTTTGATGAGCCGCCCATTTTACTGAAATCCCAGGTGACTGCGGCGGTGAAATATCTTTGTATGGTGGTGTAATTGTTTTGAATGATAAAATTCCCGGAAGCGGTCCTGTCAAAACCTTTGTTTTGGTTGAGCAGGTCGTTGACGTTAAGGCCTATTCGTAGTCCCTGCGACTTCAGGAATTTCCTGGTGATGCTCGCATTCCAGATCGTCCGCCTGAAATCGGAATCAAAGGATTGTGTTTTTGCCCGGTATTCATAACTGGCATCGGTATTCACTTCAAACTTCGCTGGCAGATAAATCCTTAGGTTCCCACCGCCCTTCAGTCCCCATCCGTTATCGTTTACCTGTTGCTGTAAGGAAGATTCATTGGTTGTGTACGTTGGACCTCCATTGAGCCTGATCTCCATTTTATCTTTTATCGATTTGGCGAGGGTGAAACTTGCGGAAACGGTACGGGATGTACCTTTGTTTAATGCCTCGTTAATATAGTTATAGGACGTATTGCCGTTTAAGGAGGCTTCGGTACCGACATTGAGATCGATGCCATCGATTTTCCTGCTGTAATAAAAGAATATCTGGTAGTTGCTGGTGGATTTTCCCCTGAGATTGAGCGACTGGAAGGTACTCTTCCCTGAGGAATCGGTTGTGAGGTTATTGACGATTGGATTGGAGATGAAGGAATAACTTCCCCACAGGTACAGGCTCCTTGAGCTAATGATCTTGTAGGAACTGTAACCGAGAGAGAAGCGGTTACTGAAAGAGGGCTTCAGTTCCGGGTTCCCGAGGGTGATATTCAGCGGATCGGTATTTACACGCAGGGGCTGGATCTGATCTATTGAGGGTTGGGTGGTATTCCCGTTGTAATCAAAATTGATACTTTGCTGCTGTGAAAACTGATAGCTGTACCTGGCTTGCGGGTTCCAATTGATAAAATGTCTTTGAAATATACTATTATTATATAGGTTCTTTTGTTTGAAATCTACATTTGCGACTTTCGCCCCGAAATTAAGCTTTGTTTTGATACCGGTAAAATTAAGTACCGCACCACCCTGGTTGGACAACTGATCGAGCTGGTAATGATTGCTGAAAAGTGTATCGAGGATGCCGTATGTTCCGTCGGGCGACTGGTTAAAGGATTTCCTGTCGGCGCTGCTGTTGTTGATGTTAAGCCCGTAGTTGAGTACCAGCGACAGTTTTTTCGACAAAGGTTCGGTATAGGCAATATTGGTGTTCAGTGAACTGTTTTTTCTGATGCTGGTCTTCAGCTGGTCTACCACCTGGATGCTATCAGGCAGGTCCTGAAAGAAAAACCTGTTGGTGGATTTCAGGAATCCCCGGCCTTCACTTTCACTCACTGATCCGTTAAGGTTTACAGAAAGTGTCCGCCGCGATTTTTTAAACTTTTTAGTCCACAATGCTTTGACATTAAATATTTTATCATCCACATCATTATCCAGGCTTCTTTCAGTCTGGTTGATCAGTTGTTCCCCACGTCTGTCATTGGTCATGAAACCGCTGTTCTTTTCGCTATGCTTTTTTGTCCCGTCTACCGTCACCTTGAGGGTAGAAGTAGAGTCGAGCTTGACCTGGTAGGTACCGTCCAGTTTCTGCCTGAACATATAGTTGTGAAAATTCTCGTCGGTGTTGGTCACGATGATGCCCGATGGCAGGTTATTCTGGCTGATGGAGTTTCTGGTACCTTCCACCTGTAAGGACCCCAGCTTGTAATTTGTATTAATGGACTGCTTATCCTGGTTCCATTTGGCGTCATAATGTGCACCGCCGGTCCGCGCAAGGGGAATCCCCTGGCCATCGTAATTGCCGTTCCAGGAATCGAGTCCGTCACCTGATCCGTCAGAATAGATGAACATTGTTCCGTCTTCACCAACCTCCATATTGTCCGATGAGCCGAATTTACTGTTATCCTGCCAGCCTAGACCAGTCCTGCCCGTATTGGCCAGGGTACCGTATACCGCAACCTTTTGTTTTGCCCCGAACAGGTTGACCATGGCCTGGGTATCATAAAATCCCTTGTGTCCTCCCCGGAGATCGGTCTTGCCAAAGTATCCCTTCTTTTTGTCTTCTTTTAATTTGATATTGATGGTCTTGTCTTTTTTGCCATCATCGATGCCGGTAAATGCCGCCTGGTCGCTTTTTTTATCAAACAGCTGAACTTTATCCACCATATCGCCACGGATGTTTTTGGTCACCAGTGTAGGATCATCGCCAAAAAATTCTTCCCCGTCCACCAATACTTTACTTACCGTTTTACCCTGGGCGGTTATTTTACCGTCCTTGTCGACTTCTATACCGGGCAATTGTTTGAGCAGGTCCTCTACCTTGGAATTGGGTTGTATAGCATAAGCTGCGGCATCAAATTCTGTGGTGTCTCCCTTGATCCTGACGGCCATGGCTTTTCCCTTGATGATGACCGCTGCCAATAGCGTGGCTTTGAGGATCATTTTGATCTGCCCGAAATTATGGATGGTAGCACTGCTGTCGGGACTGAACTGCTCTACGTAATCCGCATAACCGGGGTAGCTGATGAGCAGAAACATTTTTTCTTTGGGGAGGCCGCCAATGGTGAAACTGCCATCATCCAGTACACGTGTGAATTTAACGAGTGTGGAATCTTTAATGCGCAGCACACTGACGGAAGTATTGACAAGTTTGCTTTTGGATACGGTATCAATCACCTCACCTTTAACAGCGTAGCGGTTTTGGGCCAATGCAGTGAGGCTGGATAGTAAAAGTAGGAGCACAGCCGGGATCAAGCGTTTCATACAGTAGGATTGGTCCCACAATATAAAACTAAAAACTTAGTGGTAAAAATGTTTTACTTTAAAAATATGTTAAATAATGTTAATGCTTGTTATTTAACAGTTGCGTCATTTGTAGAGAGGTAAAAGTTAACCTTAATGTTTTTGATGAATAATAATGTCGTTAGCTTATTTTCTGCGCTAAAGCATAGCAGATTATATTTAGTTAAGCTGGACTAGTGCATGACGTGGAGAATAAAATAGGTGACCATCCATTTGGTAATACTCACGGCCAGGGCGTACATGAACATTACGGTGATCGTCTTGCGAATGGTTACGCCACGGCTGCGCTGATAAAAGAGTTTCAGCCCCGAGTACAGGTACCACACCACACCCACAAATACCAGCGTATCCAGGATAGAGCTCATCCAGGAGTCCAGACCGAAGATATAACGGTTAATGGGTTTGGTAACGATGGAAATGATAAAATACGCCGTCATCCCATGAATGGTAAAAACCAGGTGATCAATATAATAGATCCTGTTTTTCCTGAAGTTGATCATGATAAAGAGGGCCAGTAAAGGCATGAGCAGGAAATACTGTTTAGGCTCGTATTTCTTAAATTCCTCTTTGATGTTGATTTTGTTTTCTTCTGCAGTTTGCGTAGCAGGTTTTTTCTCCCCGTTTTCAAGCGCCAGTTTGATTGTTTTGTGCGTCAACCAGTTGTCGCGTTCTTCCTTAGGCAAAATTTTCTGCCTGGCTGCGTAGGCAGCGTAACTGGTGTCATTTGCATCTGCGTACAGTTCTTCAAATTCCTGGATAACTACGGCAAGGGAATCATTTGGTTTTGCTGCCTGTTGTTTTCTGACCTTATCCAGGTATAACCTTTTAGCAGGCAGGCTCAGTTTATTGAATTTAACAGCAGAGTCCAGTACAATATCAATTTTTCTGCCAGTGCCGGGAATAGCTTTATCAAGTTTGTCACGGTTGGCCCTGATAGCTTTTGCCGCCTTTTCCCCTTGTTCAGTTTTGGGTTTGCTATCGTCCTTTTCTTCTTTCAGCGTGTGGGGGACGATGATGAAATAGACAACTGACACAAAAATATAAAGACTTACGGGGTGGATATACCTTGCGCGTTTTCCTGCCAGGTAATCCAGCGTGAGCTGTCCGGGTTTGCTGAGTAAGGGGACCAGCGTTTGGAAAAATTTGGAATCGAAATGAAAATAATGCCCGATGCTATGGCCAATGAAGTGCCAGAAAGGTTCTTTTAATTCCAGGTTCGGTTGCCCGCAATGGCTGCAGTAATGTTCTTCAACATGATGTCCGCAGTTGAGACAGTTTTTTTCCTTACGATAGTGTCCTGACATATGATTACATTAAAATACCCGCAATAGATGCAGAAAGATAAGAGGCAAGCGTACCGCACATGAGTGCTTTTAGTCCTAGTTTGGCCAGATCGGCACGGCGTTCTGGTGCAAGTTCCCCAATACCACCAATCTGCATACCCACACTGCTAAAGTTAGCAAATCCGCAGATAGCAATACTAATGATCAGGATACCTTTTTCAGTTACAATAGGAACCGTTTTTGTAGTTAAGTTTTTGAAGGCCAGGAACTCATTTACTGTCAATTTCTGCCCAAGCAGGGTAGCGGCATTGCTCACGTCTACGTCTGGGATACCCATCGACCAGGCAAAAGGGTAAAATAGTTTGCCAAAAATCCAGTCGAGCGACAAATTGAAATTAGGATTAAAGAGGTGGCCGATATTGATAAAGATATAATCTACCAATGCGATGAGGGCGATAAAACCAATCAGCATGGCAATAACGTTCATCGCAATTTTGAATCCTTCACCGGCACCATGTGAGATGGCATCGATCAGGTTGGTGTATTCACTTTTCACTTCGAGTTTTACTTTGCCCATCGTTTGTGAAACTTCAGTTTCGGGGAAAACGATTTTGGCAATGATCAGAGCACCCGGGGCTGCCATCAGACTGGCCATAATGAGTTTAGGGGCAAGGTTCATGCCTGCCTGTGCGCCCATATTGGCATACACAATCAGGATTCCGCCGGCGATACAGGCGAGACTACCACTCATGGAAGCAAGCAGCTCACTTTTGGTCATGCCTTTAAGGTAAGGCTTGATCATCACTTGCGCTTCAACCTGTCCTACGAAGGCACTGGCGACGTTACTTAAAGCTTCTGCACCACTTACGCGCATCACGAAGTTCATGCCTTTGGCGATGACCGCAACGATACGCTGCATGATACCGAAATGGTAGAATATGGCAACGAGCACACATACCAGGATAATGGTAGCGGTTACGTTGAATGCAAAAACAAATCCGTCGGGGGCGGCAAAGGCTTTCGGCTGACCGTCATATCCGATGATGGCGACGCCACCGTAAACGAAATCAACGCCTTTTTTTGCAAACTGTTCGATCTTCTGCATGCCCTTACCCAGGTATTCGAAGAAATGCTGTACGGGACTGACCCGTAAAATAAGTACTGCTATAAGAACCTGGAGCGTTAAGCCACTAGCAACGAGCCTGTAATTGATCTTTTTCCTGTTATTAGAAAATAGGTAAGCAAGGCCTAGTATAAATAGTATGCCTATAATTCCGTGAAAACGCTCCATAAAAATTGATCAAATAAAACTGGTTAGGTGTTGAAAAAAATAAAGATGTGTATAAACTTGTAATAATTGGTTATTGAGATGAATTTCTTTTGTTCAGCTCGTCACGGATGCGGGCAGCTTTTTCGTACGCTTCTTCAGCGATAGCTTCCTGCAGTTTCTGGTTTAATTCCTCAATGCTGAGGTTACCGAAACCGGTTCCCGGGATAGAGGTATCAATATCTTCCTGTCCCTGTTCCTTGCTCAGGTTGTCCATGTTTTCAAGGAAAACAAAGTCGTTTCCTTCAATCACAATCCCTGCGGAAGAAAGGATAAACTCATAGGTATAAATTGAAGAATTGAAACGTACGGCCAAAGCGATGGCATCAGAAGTACGTGCGTCAATCTCCTGTGTTTTATCTCCGTCGGTACAGATCAGTTTTGCAAAAAACACACCGTCCACCAGGTTGTAGATCAGGATTTCCTTGATCTCAATGTTATAGGTTTGGGCAAAGGTTTTGAACAGATCGTGCGTTAATGGCCTGCTTGGGGTCATTTTCTCGATCTCTATCGCGATAGCCTGTGCTTCGAACGCACCAATGATGATCGGTAAACGTCTTCTTCCGTTTACTTCTCCAAGTACCAGTGCGTAGGCTCCGGATTGGGTCTGGCTATAAGACAAGCCAACAATATCTAGTTTTACTTTTTTCATATAAAAGAATACCGGGCAGAAACTTTCGCTTCCGCCCAATATTGTTATGCTTGATGTGCTTTTAAAGCTTCAATTAATTTTGGAACAACTTCAAAGGCATCTCCAACGATCCCGTAATCGGCCACTTTGAAAAATGGCGCTTCTGGATCTTTATTGATGACAACGATTACTTTTGATGAACTTACACCGGCCAGATGCTGAATAGCACCTGAAATACCGATAGCAATATATAAATTAGGACTGATGGCGATACCAGTTTGTCCTACGTGTTCTGCGTGTGGTCTCCAGTCGGCATCGGAAACAGGTTTTGAACAAGCTGTTGCTGCACCCAGCAAACCTGCAAGTTCTTCGATCATTCCCCAGTTTTCTGGTCCTTTTAATCCTCTTCCTGCAGAAACTACCAGTTCTGCATCTGGTAAAGAAACTTTATTGGTCGCCCTTACAATTTCTTTCACAATAGCTGCGAGGTCGGTCTGCTGAACAGCAGGACTGAAGGCCTCAATTGCAGGTGTTACAGGTGATTCTTTTACGCCAAAAGCATTTGGGTTCAAGGCGATCACTTTGATAGCGGAAGTCAGTTCAGTTACGGCGAAAGCTTTTCCTGAAAAGGCAGTTTTTTTCACCAGGAATTTACCACCGTCAGTTTGTGGCAATTCGGTAGCGCCGTCTACAAGACCGGCTTTCAGTTTTACAGCGATACGTGGTGCCAGGCCTTTTCCTGAGAAAGAGTTAGATAAGACAATCACATCCGCGCTTTCTTTTTGTGAAGCTTCTGCAATGACTGCAGCATAAGCCTGGTTAACAAAATTTTTAAGTTCGTCGTTGGTTACATTCAGTACTTTTTCGGCTCCATATTTACCCAGTTCCTGCAATTCACTTTCGGCAACGCTGCCTATAGATATTGCGGTTAGGTTTGTCCCTGTTTGAGCGGCGATGGCTTTTGCGTAAGAAACTGCTTCAAATACAGATTTCTTAAATTTGCCCTCGACTTGTTCTACGTATACTAAAACTGACATATTTATTTGCTTAATTGATATAGTTTAGGCCGGCATATTGCAGCCCTGAGGCTGATTGTATTGTTGCGGCTTTACTGCTGTTTAATTGAATAGGTTGGTTTAGAATTAGATAACTTTAGCTTCGGAATGCAGCAGGCCAATCAGGCTGGTTGCATCATCTGCCGGGATTAATTTAACTGCACCACGTGGGGCAGGGGTTTCAAATGATACCACTTTTGATACTTCTTCGATAGCTGAAGCTTCAACCACCTGCAAAGGTTTGCTCCTTGCAGACATGATGCCCCTCATATTCGGTATTTTAGGTTCTGCAACACCTTCAGCGCAGCTGGCCACAAATTTACCTGTGATGGTTACAATTTCTTTACCACCTTCGATTTCACGTTCAAGGGTAGCAGTTGAGCCATCATAGTCAAGTTTTTTCACGATGGATACCGATGGGATAGACAGGAACTCACCAATCATGGCGGCTACCTGGTTACCATTGTAATCAATGGATTCGCGACCGGTTAAAATCATGTCGAAATCTGCTGTTTTTGCATATTCAGCGATCTGGAAAGCTGTAAAATACGCGTCACGTGGTGCTGCATTGATCCTTACCGCATCATCGGCACCGATTGCCAGTGCTTTTCTGATGGTTGGGTCTGTTGCTGCTTCGCCAACATTGATGACCGTTACTGTACCTTTACCACCTTCAGCAAGCTCAATTGCCCGCGATAATGCAATCTCATCATAAGGGTTTACAATAAATTGTACTCCCGCAGTATTGAATTGTGTATTATCGTTGGTAAAAGTTATTTTTGTGGTCGTGTCGGGCACATTACTGATACAAACTAATATTTTCATAATTTATAAAGTTGATTTTTTAAAGATGTTGAAGCAATCAAGAGTGTTTAAAATATACAGCTTCGTCAAAATGTCTTTTTGCAAATCTAATTAAAAAAGCAGGGATTTAAAATGCAAAATACCCGATTAAACAAGTTATTGGCGTTTTTAACAACAGACGCCAGCGATCCTTTTATATTATACGCCCTGGCAACGGAATATAACTCGTTAAATGATACTGAACAGGCCTTTCACTATTATCTGAAGCTGGTTGATGAACATCCGTCATACGTAGGTACTTATTATCATTTAGGTAAGTTATATGAAAAACAAGGCGAAACGGATCATGCGGTAGCAATTTATAAGCTGGGCATGTTAAGGGCCCGGGAAAAAGGAAACATGCATGCGTTTTCTGAGCTGCAGGGCGCTTACAACAAGGCTGCAGGACTGGACTATGAAGACGATTAAGCGGTTTTAAATGGCAAAGCGGAACTTATTGTTTATCAGGAACGTATTTCTTTTTACGTTTACTGCATTTGGCGGCGCACAGGCACATATCTCTTTGTTGTTACGGTACTTTGTAAAGGATGTGAAATTCATCTCTGAAGAGGAACTGCTGGAACTGAATGCACTGGCGCAGGTGTTGCCCGGACCGGCTTCTACACAGACCCTGGTGGGGATTGCGCATAAAGTAGGCGGACTGAAGCTGGCGCTGATTACCTTTCTGATCTGGATTATCCCTTCGGCGGCAGTGATGACCTTCGCCGGGATCAGCTTTGCGCAGCTGGACCAGAAGGAAAGGTTTGTGGTAATTTTGAAATACATTCAGCCGATTGCGCTGGGTATCGTGGCTTTTGGTGCGTATAACCTGTCACGTAAGGTATTGGTTTCGCAAACGGCAGTTTTTCTGGCGGTAGCCGCAGTGATTGTAACGCTGGTATTGAGGAATGCCTATGTGTTCCCGTTGGCGATCCTGGTAGGGGGCATGATTTCTTCCGCGCTGGAGACCCCAAAGGAGGAAAGCGAGATCAGGGTGAAACTGTTTGCGAACATTAACCCTAAAAAACTGGCTTATTTCCTGGGTGTACTGCTGGTGATGGCGATGCTGGGGGGAATTATCAACAGGACTTCACCTTTCAGTTTGCCCATTAGGCTGTTCGAAAACTTTTACAGGAACGGAATCCTGATTTTTGGCGGGGGACAAGTATTGGTCCCGCTGATGTTCACGGAGTTTGTGCAGATGAAACACTACCTGAGTTCTTCTGGTTTTCTATCAGGTTTTGCGCTGCAGCAGGCTTTACCGGGACCAACGTTCTCGTTTACAAGTTACCTGGGCACGCTGAGCATGAAGAATTTTGGCTATGGTATTTATGGTCAGGTGTTAGGGGGAATGATCGGAGTATTGGGAATTAACCTTCCGGGGCTGATCCTGGTGCTGTTTATCGTGCCTTTCTGGGAAGACCTGAAAAAGATTACGCGGATTAAACACTCGCTATCGGGCATTAATGCAGTAAGTGTGGGGTTTATTATTGCTGCATTTTTTCTGCTGATAAAGCCGATTGGCTTTGATCCTTTGTCGATCGTGGTGATCCTGGTGACTTTCCTGATCCTGAATTTTACGAAGATTAGTCCTCCGTTTATCGTATTAGCGGGTATCCTGCTGGGTTACTTTATGTAATCCGCGGGATACCCGTTGAAGCTTTATCAGTAGATCAAATAATAGCTTCTTTAAGCTTTATATTCATGCTTTTGTTAGAAAGGTGCGTCGTCATCGCTGAACTCATCCATACGCGATGGTTTAATGATCACATTGCCTGAAGGTTTATCAAAATCAGCCGAAGGCAACATTCCTGCACTAGGACTATCCATGGAGAATGAGTTTGGTGGCATGAAATCTTCTTCAAGGTCCGTGAATTTCACGTATTTACCAATAAACCTCAGTGGCACAATTCCCGTTTCACCATTCCTGTGTTTCGCGATGATTACCTCACCCACACCGGCCTGTGATCTTCCCTGTTCATCTTCAGTGATCCCGTAGTATTCAGGACGGTAAAGGAAGAGTACCATATCCGCATCCTGCTCGATGGAACCAGATTCCCTCAAATCGGACAGGAGTGGCCTTTTACCATTCACACCGGGTCTGGATTCTACCGCACGACTCAGCTGTGAGAGTGCCAGTACCGGGATATTCAATTCTTTGGCCACGGATTTCAGTGCCCGGGAGATACTACCGATCTCCTGCTCACGATTACCGCCACCACTTTGTCCTTCACCTTTACCATGCATCAGCTGCAGGTAATCGATGATGATCATTTGTATATCGTATTGGGATTTTAACCTTCTGCATTTGGCCCTGAACTCAAAGATATTCAACGCCGGGGTATCATCAATCAGCAATGGCGCTTCGGTCAGCGTTCCGATTTTACTATGGAGTTGCTGCCATTCCCATTCTGCCAGGTTTCCCTTTCTGATTTTCTCCTGTTCAATTTCGGTTTCACCGGAAATGAGACGATTAACCAACTGTACGGAGGACATCTCTAATGAGAATACCACTACCGGGCGCTTAAAATCTACCGAGGCGTTTCT
>Ga0247734_1001184_pt1 | contig 20316 bp, 13 predicted proteins | sample UWRJL103311B2_FD_180933 | JGI IMG/M metagenome (GOLD analysis project Ga0247734, IMG submission 180933) | Plant litter microbial communities from Arlington Agricultural Research Station in Wisconsin, United States - UWRJ-L103-311B-2 | ecosystem: Environmental > Terrestrial > Plant litter >... | reverse complement strand
CCAGTATCTGGTCGGATCGCGCCTGCCGTCCGAGCGGGATCTGGCCGAGGAGTTCGGCGTCAGCCGCCCGACGGTGCGCGAGGCGATGATCGCGCTGGAAATCCGGGGCCTGGTCGAGGCGCGGCCGGGGTCTGGCATCTATGTCACCGAGGCGACGCCGACGCCGGGGCCGGCCCCCGAACTGGACATCGGCGCCTTCGAGCTGACCGAGGCGCGGCGTCTGTTCGAGGGCGAGGCCTGCGCGCTGGCCGCCAGCGCCATCACCGACGAGGAACTGGCCGAGCTGGACGCCATCCTGGCCGACATGGTGGGCGAGAACACCCTGTCCACGTCGCTGGGCGAACAGGCCGACCGGCGCTTTCACATGACAATCGCGAAGGCCACCCGCAACGCCGCCATTGTCATGGTGGTCGAGAACTTGTGGGACATGCGCTGGCGCTCGCCCCTGTGCGCCGCGATGCTGGAGCGGGCGCGTCAGGTCGGGGTGCGGCCGCTGATTGAGGATCACGACGTGATCCTGAACGCCCTGAAGGCGCGCGATCCGCGCAGGGCGCGCGACGCCATGCGGGCGCACCTGAGCCGGGTGATCGAGGGTTTGCTGACGGCGACCGAGATGGACGCCCTGGCGCGCACCCGCTCCGACGTCGAGGCGCGACGGCTGGAGATGGCGCGACGGACTGCGATCTAGGCTCGGCTCAGGGCGCATAGGGCGGGACGCGCAGGTTCAGATCAAGGGCGGCGTTACGCTCGCGGTACAGGGCCGCCTTGTCGGCCAGGGCCGGATCGCCCCACGCCCAGGCGCCGCGTTGCAGGACCTCGTAGAGGCCCAGGGTCTCGCTCCTGTCGAGCTCGGGGTAGGGCCAGTCAGTCTCACGTCCAGCCCAGACGGCCATGAAGTCGGTGGCCGCGCGCAGGGAGCGGCCGTCCGCAGTGCGGAAATTCCAGACATCGACGCCGACGCATTGACCCAGCTGAGCGAGGTCGAAAGCTGCGGTCAGGGTCCAGGTCGAATAGTGGAACGAGCGGGTGCGGGCCAGTTCCTGAGGCAGGCTGCCGTCGGGCTGGATCTGCGGAGCCAGGCGGACCTCTCCGAAGCGCGAGGCCACGGCGCGGGCGACGTCGTCCATCCCGGCGTAGAGGGCGAACTCGCTGATCAGCATGTCGTAGTAGACGCCGTGGTTGTTGGTAGCGGCCTTCTCGTCGCGGCCAATCGGGCTGGTCGCCATCCACTGGACCAGTTCGGCGAACCAGTCGCGCATGGCGGCGCGTTCGTCGTCGGTCAGGGCGGTGGAGGTATCCAGCAGGCCGAGGGACTCGACCACGCGCACGAAGCGGGCGGCGTCGATGACGCCTTCGGCCCGGCCGGAGACGCGGCCGGGGACGGCCTGTCCGTGATTCAGATTGGGGTTCATCCGGGTCTCGGGCGTCAGGAACCAGGCGCGGACGAAGGCGGCGGCCTTGTCCGCATAGCGGTCTTGGCCGGTGAAATAGTAGGCGAGCGACAGGGCCTGGACGTCCTGGCTCATGTCATCGAGGTCGGACAGGTCGAAGGCGTTGGTCGCCCGCTCGGGGTTCATGCGGCCGTCACGGCGGATGTAGGGTTTGCCGTCAGGCTGGGCGGGGTCGGGCCACCAGTAGGGGCCCATGCTCATATAGTCGTGCCTGTCGCCACTGGCCGGGGTCTGGCTCTTGTCGACGACCGTGTAGGGGGCGCGGGCCGAGGCGGCGTCGGCGCGGGCCAGCATGGCGTCGCGGGCCGGCTGCACCGAGGCGTCGGTGTCGAGGCGGCTCTTGATCGCCATCAGCCAGTCGGGACGCCACAGAAAAGTGCGACGGCCGTCGAAGGTGGCGCTGTAGCCCATCGACCCCTCGCATGCGGGGGCACGCGAGGCGGAGGGCGCCGCGACAGCGCCGGGGGACGGCGCCGCGACTTGGCCTAGGGTGGAGGCAGGACTGCCCGCCGCCAGTCCAGCCGCCATGAGTGAGACGATCAAGCGTTTCATGATGCTTCCGGATCGGCGTCCATGACGGGCGCGCCGCCATGGACGTTTGAGGGCGGGCTAGTAACGGAAGCGGACGCCGAAATAGTATTGAGGGTTGCTCTCGCTGACCTCGGTGATGGCGTCCTCGCCGGGCTTGTACATGATGTCCCGTTCGTTGGTGACGTTGAGGGCCTGCAGCTTCAGCTGGACATTTTCCGTCAGATTGTACTGGGCAGACAGGTTCAGGATGCCAGAGCCCTCGACGCTGCGGTTGGTGCTGCTGTTGGGCTTGGAATAGTCCGACCGGTAACGGTAGGAGGCGCGCAGCTGCAGCTTCTCGCCTTCCCAGTAGATCGAGCCGTTGGCGTTGTGCTTCGACAGGCCGCGCAGGTTGGCCGGGTCGACGTAGGGGGAGACAGCGGAGGGGTCGGGGAACTCGAAGTCCGCCTCGGCGAAGTTGTAGCCCGCCGTCACGCCTAAACCGTCGAACGGGGCGGGCAGGGAGGTGAAGACGTAGGAGCCGGTGACCTCGAAGCCGTAGAGGTGGCGCTGTTCGCTGTCGTTCGCCGGGGCCACGGCGTTGAAATCGGTCAGGACGCCGTTGGCGACGATGGAGGTGGTGAAGGGCTGGACCGCGTCGAAGGCCGCGTTCTTGATCCACTTGTAGTAGGTCGCGACCGCGAAGGTGGCGTCCGGCGTGGGATAGAATTCCAGCGAGGCGTCGAGGTTATAGCTTTCCAGCGGCTTCAGGTTTGGATTGCCGGTCTGGGAGTTGGCCAAGACGCCGGCCACGGTGGTTGCGGTGGCGTCGACGATCGGGGTGATCCCGACGTTGAACTCCTCGATGCCGACGCGGGCGATGGCGCGCGAGGCCCCGAAGCGCAGTTTGGTCGTGTCGTTAAGGTCGAAGTTCAGGTTGAAGCTGGGCAGCCAGTAGTCGTATTCGCCCTCGCCGCTGACCTCGCTGAGCGTGCCCGGGACCGTGGTCAGGGTCGCCGCCGACCCGCCGACCGACGGAGTCACCGTCACCGCCGAGCGATAGCCCAGCGAGTCGATCGTGGTGCGGACATAGCGGACGCCGGCGTTGCCGCTGAACGGGATCCCGTTCAGCTCCGACCCGAAGCTGGTCATGACGTAGAGGGCGCTGATCTTTTCGGTGACGTTGATGTCTTCCGGACCGCGCGAGTCGGCCAGCAGAGGGTTGCTGTCGCGGCCGGTGTAGGCGTTGAACAGGCAGCTGTTGTCGAACTGGGCCCAGGTGTGGATGTTGGTCGACGACTCCTTCATGAACTGGGCCGTGCCGAAGGGAATGCGGCAGTTGGCGTTGGCTTGGGCCACCAGCTGGGCGGCCGTCAGGCCATCGCGGGCGATCGGAATGGCCACGTCCACATTGTTGTTGGCGTCGGTCTCGCGCGTGTGTTCCGAATAGCGGAGGCCGGTGGCGACCGAGCGGAAGAAGCCGTCGCCCAGGTCGTATTTGCCGTCCAGGCGCACGGCGCCGATCTCGTCGCGGCGGTCGGTGACCAGGCGGTAGCGGGCGTAGTTGGTGTTGCTGGCCGGGACCGCGATCAGGAAGTTGGACGGATCGTTGATGTCGAAGCCGACGAACTCGACCGTCGGGACCACGTCGTCCGTACCGTCCAGCGTATAGACCACGCGGCGGTTGGACCGCATGTTGGTGGCCTTCTGCAGCTCGGTGCGGTGCGATTCCGAATAGGAGACGTCGCCGGTGACCGTCAGGCGCTCGCCCTGCCAACGCCCCGACAGGCCGCCGCCGATGTATTCTTCCTCGCGCAGGCGATCCTCAAGCTGGATCTCCAGGTTCGAGTTGCCCGTGTAGCGCACCAGGGCGCCGTCGCTGTAGCCGTTGCCCTGGCCGCCGATGATCAGGGGCTGGATGCCTCGAGCGGCTTCGGTGATGGCGAAGATGTTGCGGTTCTCGAGGCTTTCGCGGTTCGAGTACTGACCGTCGAAGACGAAATCGAGCCGGTCGGTCGGCCGCCATTGCAGGGCGCCGATCAGGCCGTCGCGGATTTCGCTGGTGGTCTTCTGCTGGAAGGCGCGCGAGGTGGTCGCGAAATACAGCGGCGTCTCGGTCGTGCCGGCCTGGTTGGCCGGCGTCAGGGTCGAGCGAACGGCGCAGTTGAAGCTGCTGCCGGCGGCCGTCTGGGCCGCCGCCGTGCCGGTGATCAGGGCCGGGTTCACCGCCGCCGTGTTGCAGGGAATGAAGGCCGAGTTGGTGGTGTAATAGTCCTCAGGCGCGGCCTGGTCCTGATGCTGGTAGCCGATACTCAGGCCGATGTCGCCGATGCGGGTGTCGAGCCAGCGGTCGGTGACCGAAGCGTTCACGCGATAGCCGAAGCCGCCGCGACCGCGCACGGCGCCGTCCTTGTCCTGATAGACGCCGCGATATTCGGCCTGGAAGCGGGGCGTGGATTCCAGCGGGCGGATCGAGCGCAGCTCGATGACGCCGGCGATGCCGCCCTCGGCGAAGTCGGCCTGCTGGGTCTTGTAGACCAGCACGCCGTTGACCAGTTCCGACGGGAACTGCTGGAAGGCGACCGAGCGGTCGGGGCCGGCGGTCGAGACCTCGCGGCCGTTGAAGGTCGAATAGCTGAGGGTGGGCCCCAGGCCCCGCACCGACAGTTCGTTGGCGTTTCCCTTGAACCGGTCGGCGGTGACGCCGGTCACGCGCTCGAGGGTGTCGCCGATGGAGTTGTCCGGCAGGGAGCCGATCTCGTCATTGACGATGGCGTCCACGATGACGGCCGAGTCGCGCTTGACCGCGGCGGAGTTGCGCTGGGTCGCGCGCATGCCGGTGACGACGATCTCGTCGACTTCAGCCGCATCGTCCTGCGGCGCGGCGTCTTGGGCGAAGGCGGGTGCGGCGATGACGCCGGCCGAGATGACGCTGGCCGCAGAAGCAAGCAGCATCGCGCGGGTAAGGCGATAGGATGTGGTGATCATGACGGTATGCCCCCTCTATGGCGTTTCCGCACCCGTTTTCCGGGCGACGTTATGACGACAGGCTAGACCGGAACTGACACCGGTGGCAATATTGGTCAGGCCAAAAATAACAAAGCGGTCGACCAGCGGTCGATCAGCGGCATGGGAGACGACGATGAGGGCAGGATTTACCGCCATACTGGCGACCGCCGCGCTGTGGGTAGCCGGCTACGCGACGGCTCAGTCGCCGGCTTTCGAGCCAGCGACGCGAGAGGCTTCGGTCTTGACCCAGGCTCGCCGTGTCGCGGACTGGCAACTGGCGCACATGGACACCTTCGCAGGCGTCTCGACGTTCCGAGATCATACGGCGGATCCGATCGACTGGATCCAGGCGACCTTCTACGCTGGTCTGGCGGATTTGGCCGACGCGACCGGGGACGCGGCCTATGCGCAGGCGGTCATCGCCCACGGCGAGGCCGCCGGTTGGGGCTTTCAGGACCGGCCACGTCACGCCGACGCCGACGCCATCGGGCACGCCTGGGTCTGGAGCGCGGCACGGGCGGAGGGCGAGGAGCGCGTCCGACGTCTGGCTCCGATCCGCGCGCGGTTCGACGCGGTCGCGGCGACGCCCAGCGACGTCTCCATGATCTTCGACGAAAAGGGCGGCGAACGCGCCTGTCAGGTCCGCTGGTGCTGGAGCGACGCCGTCTTCATGGCCCCGCCGGTCTGGACCGCCCTGTCGAAACTGACCGGCGACCCCCGCTACACGGCGCATGCGGACCGGGAGCTGAAGGTGACGATCGCGACCCTGTATGACGCAGACGCCCATCTGTTCTATCGCGACAGCCGCTTTATCGGCCGGCTGGACGATCAGGGCCGCAAGATCTTCTGGAGCCGGGGCAACGGCTGGTCCTACGCCGGACTGGCGCGGGTGCTGGCGACCCTGCCGAGCGATCATCCTTCACGCACGGCTTACGAGACCGTATTCCGCCAGATGTCGGACGCCCTGATCGCCAGCCAGGGGACGGAAGGCTACTGGCCCGTTTCCCTGCTGGATCCGGTCAGTCCGCCCGAGACCAGCGGAACGGCCTTCTTCGTCTACGGCCTGGCCTGGGGGGTCAACGCGGGCCTGCTGGACAAGGCCGCCTATGGCCCCGCCGTGGCGCGCGGCTGGACGGCGCTGGACCAGGCGATCCAGCCGGACGGGCGGCTGGGCTGGGTGCAGCAGGTCGGATATGCGCCCGACCGTGTGTCGGCGGAAGACACGCAGCTCTACGGCGTCGGCGCCTATCTGATGGCGGCTTCGGAAATCTCGCGCCAGACAAATTGGTAAGGCCGATTGACGGTTTGGTCATGCCGCCATAGAGCTGATGTCTGCTTCTCCCAGGAGCATCGACTTCCGGGGGCGGCCGCAGGGTCGCTCCCGTTTTTGTAACGAGGTCCCCCATGTTCCGATGCCTGCTGGTTTCCGCCGCCGTGGCGGCGTTCGTCGTGGCCTCTCCGGCGGCGGCGTCGGACCCACGCGGGCCCGTTTATCACGAGGCCCCGGCGATGAACCGGACCGTCGAGAGACGGATCACGCCCCAGGTCGAGGCCCTTCTGGAGGACCTGCTGGTGCAGGGACGAGACTACCGGTTGGACGGAGTCGAGGTGTTCAAGGCCTCGGACAAGTTCCTGCCCGGCAAGATCGCCGTCGCCATGGCCCATGTAATCAGCGCGACGCCCCGGACCGATCCGCGCTTCGACGACTATCTGTCGGGCTTCCGGCGGCTGGCCGATCTGACGATCACCGACGCCAACGACAGCTGGGGAATCTACTACTACGCCTCGGCCCTGCATGAGCTTCAGGCGGCCGGCCTGCTGGAGGAGGCGGTTAGTCCGGAGACTCTGGTTGTCCTGCGGCGGCGGCTGGACTGGCGGGCCTTCGTGCGCGAGTCGGACCTGACGCTGATCGACCTGCCGAACAACTACTACGGCGTGGCCTTCAGCATCGCACGGCTGCGGTTCCTGTTGGGTTGGGAAGACGCCTCGGCCAGCGAGGCCCTGCTGGCCAAGACGCTGGAGCATTTCCGCGAGTATTCGGGCGAGTTCGGTTTCGCCGACGAGACCAACGGGGAAGGGCGGTTCGACCGCTATTCGGTCCTGCTGATCGGAGAGATCGCCCAGCGGTTCATAGAGACGGGCGTCGCACCGCCGCCAGAGGTGAAGACCTGGCTGCGAGCCTCGGTCGACCTGCTGTTGCCCCGGTTCAACCTGCGCGGCGAGGGCTTCGAGTACGGTCGCAGCATTGGGACCTATGGGGAGACGGCCTTCCTGGAGGTGCTGACGGCCGCCGCGGCCCTGGACGTGCTGACCGACGAGGAGAAGGCGATGTCCTATGCCTTCTCGTCACGCGTGGCCGCCCGCTACGCCGACTTCTGGCTGGATGCGGACACCGGGTCGGTGAATCTGTGGGATGAGGGGCGCAAGACAGACGCCTATCGCGGCAAGCACCGGATTCTGGGCGAGAACCTGAGCCTGGGGCATCAACTGCTCTACACCAACGCGATCTGGAACCGGCTGGGGCTGAAGAATGAGGAGCCGGACGCCGGGTTCGAGGCCTGGCTGGGGACCCTGCCGCGCTCGACCACGACGTGGTTCGCCAGGGGTGAGCACGACCGGCTGCTGGTGACCTATCGGGACGGGGACCGGGTGATCGGTCTGCCGGTGATCAACGGCGGGCCGAGCCAGCACATGAACACGCCCTATTTCCCGATCCCCTTCTCGCCGGGCGTTCTGGCCGGGGCTGCGGACGAAACCTACCCGCAGCTTCTTCCGCGTCTGACACTCGACGATGGATCGGTCCTGATGCCCTTGGCCTTTTTTGAGAACGCGGAGGTTTCGGTCGAGGGCGCTCGTACTGTGGTCACCTATCGTCAGCAGGCCATGGATCGGATGGGGCAGGCGGCGCCGGTTCCGGATGCCCGGGTCAGCGTCACGACCCGTTACGTGCTTGAGCCCGGCCATATCACCCGCAGCGACCGGATCCAACCGGGCCCGGGGGTGCAGATCGCGCGCGCCGACATGGTTTTCGCCAGTTTCTCGCGCGGGGCCCAAACGAACGGCGATAAGACAACCTTCGCCGAGGGCGAGGTCGCGGGCTTCCGCGTCGCCGGCCTTGAGTGCCAACCGGGGGACGTTGATCCCGTATCCGATCGCACGCCGGTGGGCGCCCTGACCTCCGTCGTGGTCTGTGCGACCACGCCCCCGGCGGGTCCGGTTGCGTTGTCTTGGCGCCTCGATTTTCGTCCGGCGCCCTGAGCCGGATCGACCCTCGACCTGAGGGCATGAGCCAGCGAGCTGAACCGGAACACTGATCCGAGTGGGGTACTCACTCGCCCCGCTACGGTGGCCGCCTCACACGCAGGTGGCAGGCCAATCTTCAAATTGGCTTGACCAATTAAAAGGACGACGTAGGTTTTCCCTTCAGCCGTCAATCGAGAACGGCACGGGACGGGAAACATGAACAGACAACGGACTCTCCTGCTGGGGGCCGCCAGCGCGCTGGCGCTCGTCTGCATCGTCGGCGCCTCTGGACGCGCCTCCGCCCAGACATCGCAGACGACCGCCCCCGCGCCAGTAACCGGCGCTTCAACGGAGGAGGCGAGCACAGTCGAGGAGGTCGTCGTCACTGGCTTCCGGGGCGCTTATGCCAGCGCGCTCCAGACCAAGAGAAGTTCGGACCAGATCACCGACTCGATCTCGTCGGACGGCCTAGGCCGCTTCCCGGACCTCAACGTTGGCGAGGCCATCCAGCGTTTGCCGGGCGTGCAGATCAATCGGGAGGCCGACTCGCGCAACGCCACCATCAGCCTGCGCGGCCTGCCAGGCTCATTCGCCCGCACGACTCTCAACGGGTCCGGGTTCGCCGATCCGATCCTCAGCACCTCGACCAACATGGGCTCGACGCCTCTGGGCGCCTTCAACTCCGACATCTTTTCGGGGATCACCATCATCAAGTCGCCCGACGCTTCCAACGTCGCCGGCGGCCTGTCGGGCATCATCGACCTCAAGGTCGCGCCGGCCCTATCGCGCCGGGACGGCGGGCTCGTCAAGGCCGCTTATGAGTACAACGAGCTGGGATCCCAGGGGTCGCCTTCCTATACGGTCGGCTACAACGCTCACCTGACAGAGACGCTCGCCGTCTTCGGGACCCTTGCCTACAAGGAGGAGAATTTCCGGCGGGACTCGATCTCGGTCAACTCCTGGGCCAACCGTCTGGGGTCGATCCAGGTCGGCAATCAGGCGGTCCCGGGCTCCAATCCGACCTATGACGCCCTGCTCACCCAGTATCCGGGCGGCGTCTATTACCCCAGCCAGATGCGCCAGTTCGTGCGCCAGAACCGTGGCGATGTCTTCACCGGCGCGGCGGGCTTCGAATGGCAGGCGACCGATGAGTTGAAGATCGGCCTGACCGGCTTCTACACCAAGCGTCAGCTAGACGAGGGCACGAACCACCTCCTCTATATCGAGACCGGCGCGGGGGCGAACACCAACACTGCGCTGAACGCGACCTCCGCGGTGACCCATTTCACCAGTCTGGGCACACCCTATGTGGCGTCCGACGGCCGGGCCTATATCAACACCTTTTCGGCTGAGAACGCCCAGACCTTCGACTCGGTTCGCTCGGAGCCCGTCACCCAGATGGTCTGGGCCATCAACCCGACGGTGGAGTTCACCAACGACGACTGGCACGCGACCCTGGAGGGCACGATCTCGCGCGCCGACGCCCAGGCCGACCAGATCGAGCTCGACATCGTCCAGAACGCCAATCGAAACCTCGGTCCGGCGGGACTGAACGGGAACACCGTGTCGCTGTTCACTGGTGGCGCGGACCTATCCAACTTCCTGATCAATCTGATCACACCCAACGCCAGCCACATCCCCGCCGGCGGCTATACAATCCCGGTCGCGGCCAACTCGGTCACCCAGGTCGGCGCTGTCATGCCGGGCCAGGCGGCGACGGTCGCCGGCGATCGCTTCGGCGTCACCGGCACCAACGGCCGGGCGCTTAGTGATCTCGACGCGATCCAGTTCGATCTGGAGCGCAAGCTGCATGTTGGGTTCCTGAAATCGATCACGGGCGGACTGCGATACGAATCGACCGAGTTCGCTTCCACCGGCTCCCGCAATAGTGCCATGGGGATCAATCTGTCGGGGCTGACGCAATCAGTATCGGAAGCCAATCCATACGTCGGCGATTTCTTCAACGGTCAAGCTGGCGGCTACACCTCGGCATGGCGCGCGGTGAACGTCGCCCAGGTGCTTGCGGCGATCACGCCGGTGAACACCAACCCTCGCACGCCCGCCAACCCCAACGGCGTAACCAACCAGTTCGTGCTGGACCCCGCCACCGGCGTGTTCCTGACAAGCTACGGCTTGGTCAACAACTATTGGGACCCTAACTATTGGAACAACAACTTCACCAACTCGAACGACACCCTGTCGGCTTATGTGATGGCGAAGTTCGACGCCGAGGTTTTCGGCTTTACGGTAACGGGCAACGCCGGCCTTCGCTACGAGCGACTGGACACCTCGATCGATGCACTGGACTGCCAAGGCTGTTCGTCGGTCCGGGCAACGGCCGCCGGTCCGGTCAACCACACGGTGACCGAGCGAAGCTACGGCAGCAATCACGACTATTGGCTGCCCTCGGCGATGGTGAAGATCGGGCTCACCGAGGATCTCGTCCTGCGGGCGGCTTACTACAAAACCTACGTCCGGCCGCAGCCGCGCGACAACGTCCCGATCACCTCGGTCCTCACGCCGGACCCGGCCGTGGTCAACTCGCCCTACACCATCACGATCGGGGCCACCAACCTGTCGCCCTATACCGCCAACGCCTATGATCTGGCGTTGGAATGGTACAACCGCCCGGGCGGCGTCTTCGCCATCTCTCTCTATCAGAAGGACGTAGACGGCTACATCGGGCCGATCGTCGATCCGACCCGACTGTGTCCCTCGGACGGTCTGATCAACGGCGTCGACTACGGTCTCGGCCCCTTAACGATCTCCGGCACCAACTGTCTGACTGCTGCCGGCGTTCAGGTTCAGGCCAGCGGCAGCACCAACCAGGATCCGATTACGGTGCGCGGCGCGGAGCTGGCGGTTCAGCAGAACCTCGAATTCCTGCCGGGCTGGCTGTCCCACTTCGGGGGCGCGGCCAACTTCACCTTTATCGATATCGAGGGCACGACGGGCGCCGGCGTTCCGATCACCCTGCCGAGCGTCTCGCGCAAGAACCTCAACCTGATCGGCTACTATGAGACCGACAAGTTCGGCATTCGTCTGACCTACAACTGGCGCGGCGACTATGATCTGGCTGCCGGCAACAGCTTCGTCGGCGACGCCCGGACCGTAAAGTCGCGCTCACAGCTCGATGCCTCGGCCTCGTACAACATCACCGACCGGATCACCCTGTCGGCCGACGCCTTTAACCTGACGGACGCGACCCGGTCGGAGTACCAGTCAGACCCTAGCCTGCCGCGGCGTACCGACTACGACGGCCGCACCTACCAGCTGACCGTGCGCGCCACCTTCTAGGGTCCGATGCTGCGAAGCCGGACAGAGGGCGGTCCCGTCGTCCTCCAGCGTCGTCCGGGTCTTTGGGGGCAGGGAAGACGGCATACAGGCCCTTGGGGCGGAAGGATGTGGGAACCGGCAATGTTTGCTTTAAAAGCGTGTGTGACGGCCCTGACCGTCAGCCTTCTCGGCGTCGCCCAGGCGCGCGCCGCGGACTATGCGATCTTCGATCCGCAAACGGTCGGAGCCCTCGCCTCGGCCCGCACGTCCGGGGCGGGCGCGGCGACAATCGCGAGCGCAGACGCCGTCCTGATGCGCACGCCCGGCCCGCTTCGCGTCGTCCATACGGAAGGTACATTGCCGGGACAGGGCATACGCGACGAGAGCCTTATAGCACGCCGTGACCTGCCGGCGATGCTGGACCTGGCGCTAGCCTACCGGCTGACGGGCCAGCGAAAATATCTCGAGGCCGCCGACCGGTTTCTGCTGGCCTGGGCTGAAACCTATGTCGTGTCGCTCAACCCGATCGACGAGACGAATTTTGACGCCATGATCCTGGCCTATGACCTAACGGAGCCGGATCTGCCTGCCGAAACCCGGACGGCCATGGACAGCGTCCTGCGCAGCCTGGCCACGGGATATCTCGACGCGATGGACGGGGCGCCGAAGCATTTCTATACCAACTGGCAAAGCCATCGCATCAAGATCGCCGCCCTCGCGTCCTTCCAGCTCGGCGATCCCCGCCTGATCGAACGGACGTTCGAGGACTACCAGAAGCAGATTGCGACCAACGTCCTGGCCGACGGGACCGTGTTCGACTTTTACGAACGTGATGCGATTCACTACGTTCTCTACAATGTTGATCCCATGATGATGGCCGGCCTCGCCGCCAAGGCCCACGGACAGGATTGGTTCGACTGGAAGAACGCCTCCGGAACCGGCATCTCCTCTGTGATCGACTGGCTTGAACCTTACGTTGAGGGCACCAGAACCCATCAAGAGTTCGTTCACTCGCGCATCGAGTTCGACGCCCAGCGCCTCGCGGCCGGGCAGGCGGAGTACGCTGGGCCTTGGCGTCCCGAGCGGGCCATCAATACGCTCGCGCTCGCCAGTCTGCTCGACACGCGCTACGCGCCTCTGTTTGAAAGGATTCTCGCTAAGGCCGAAAGGCGTCCGCCGGCCTGGATGAACCTTTATCGTGCGACCCGGCCGCAAACATCGGTCTGACCTCGCTTTTGTTCGCTGAAGGTCGCACCAAGTTGGGGATAGAGGGTAGTCTTTCGAAGCCACTCTTGGCCGAGCCTTGCTGATTCCTGACCGGTGTCATCAGCCACACTGGCTCACTCTCGTTGGCTCTAGGCCTCGGCCAACGAAGGATCGCTCCGACTGGTTGAGGGAGTCTATCGGCTTTGAGTTGGTCCGCCCTCTTCACCGGCCTCGGCTACGGTTTTGGCCAAACGGGTCGAAAGCTTGTTCGGCCGCTTGGCTTCGGAATCACATCTGGCGGTGGTTGGCGGGTGCGGGCAGTATTCCAACGCACGGTTCAGTTTCGCGGAATGGCCGTTAGGCGCGGGGAGGGGAGTGGAATGTCCGCTTTCGGCGGGGAACCTAATGGCCGCTCCCGACCCGTTGCGGACATTAGTTGGTTGGCCGAAGATCGGCTCATGAAACTCAGCCTCATCTGTGTGGTCTGCGGATTCCAAGACGCGAAATTCCGGCAGTTCGCGGACGAGATGTCTATGCTGAAACGCCTGTTCGTCGTCATGGCGGCAGCAGTCCTGACGTCTTGCTCCACGAGCTTTGCCGACGGCGCCAGGCCTAGTATAGGTTGGCAAGATTATGTTGGCTCTGTGGAGGACTGTTCCACTACGGACTATCTGTGCCTGCGCGGTGAGGTCCTCAACCTGACAGTTCCCAGATTTTGTAACGATTTCAGAGGGGGTATCTGGGGTACGACCCGTGTCCTGGATAGCGGCGATAGAGCCGAATATCAGATGCATTCGAGGCTGATGCGTGTTCAGCCGCTCCACGTTATCGGCGATAGCCGCTATCCGCACACCGTGTACCTCTATACGGGAACCGGCGTTATGGGTGTCTACACAGACCCGGAGAAATCGATCAATCTGGTGTCGATTGCTGAAAGCGAAGGGCTTTCTGGTCTCGTGAATGCTGGTGGGCACCACGATCGGTACTACCACCCTTTCATCGCCGATATCATTTGGGGCCGTTGCTCCTAAAGCAGGGCTCGGACGGTGCTGTCAGTCTAACGCTAACTTGTCTCCACTGAAGGCTGCTGCAAGCGGCTGATTGGAGACGCGTTTCGATGAAGCCGCTGTCGTTCAAGCGCCATCGCTTTCCGCCGGACGTCATTCGCCACGCGGTATGGCTATACTTCCGCTTCACCCTCAGCTTTCGCGATGTCGAAGAGATGCTGGCGGCGCGTGGCATCGACGTCAGCTATGAGACGATCCGCTGCTGGACGATAAAGTTCGGTCCCCAGATCGCTCGAAACCTGAAGCGCAGACGCCCGGCGCCGTCGCCTCGCTGGCACCTGGACGAAGTGGTGTGCAGCATTGGCGGAAAGAGGATGTACCTCTGGCGCGCGGTCGATGACGAGGGTGAGGTGTTGGACGTCGTGGTGCAGAAGCGGCGGGATCACGACGCAGCTCTGACGCTGCTGAGGCGCCTGTTGCGTAACCAGCCAGTGGAGCCTCAGGCGATCGTCACCGACGGCCTGACGTCATACGGGTCCGCGCTAAGAGAGCTCAAGCTCGACCATCTGCACCGGCCTGGCCGGCTTCGGGAAAACAACAGGGCGGAGAACTCCCACCTGCCGATCCGGCGACGTGAACGACAGATGCAGCTGTTCAAGAGCCAGGCTTCAGCCCAGCGTTTCCTCACCACCCATGCAGCGATCTACAACACCTTCTACACCCAGCGACATCTGATTAGCCGACCCACCCTTCGTCGCTTCCGCGCAGAGGCCGATGTGGCTTGGGTGGCGGCTGCTGCTTAGATCAGGGCAGGGTAGGGCGCTTCTCAACTTGGCTCGGTTAACCTGACAACGCTAGGCGGTGTGGGACGGGATGCGCGAGCAGAACTACGGCCGGATCGTGATGACAACTTCGTCCTCGGGCCTGTACGGCAACTTCGGCCAGTCCAACTACGGCGCGGCCAAGATGGCGCTGGTGGGTTTGATGCAGACCCTGTCGATCGAGGGCGCCAAGAACAACATCAAGGTCAACTGCCTGGCCCCGACGGCCCATACCCGCATGACCGAGGATCTGGGCGCGGCCCTGCCGCTGGAGGCTCTCGGTCCCGAACTGGTGACGCCGGGCCTGCTGTATCTGGTCAGCGAGGATGCGCCGACCCGGGTTATCCTGGCTGCCGGCGCCGGCGGTTTCGAACGCGCCTACGTCACCCTAACCCAAGGCGATTATGCGACGGGGCTGAACGCGCCCGAACAGGTCGCCGCCCGCTTCGACATCATCTCAGATCGCACCGACGAGATCGTGCCTGAGATGGGCGTCGCCCAAGGCATGATGGAACTGACCAAGGCACATAAGGCGCACGGAGGGTGATTGGCCTGTAGGTAACTCATTCCGCGACCCCGGGAAGGCGACGCGAAGGCTGATCGCTACTCCGGCCGTGTCGGTGGAAGCCAACCTCAGAGATCCTTAAGCGCCGAATGGAGAGGCCCGGCGGGTGGATGCTGTTATACCATTCGACGTTCGATCACGACTTTGTCGGCGGTGACGTGACCCCCGTTTCTCATCCAGCCATAACGAGAGTCCTTTGGTGATCTGAACTGGGGTTTGTGGGATTGGCAATACCTTCGTCGCTTCCGCGCCGAGCCCGAGGCCAAGGGAGCTTGGGCGGCGGCTGTTGCTTAGATGAGGGCAGGGTAGGCACCTCTCAACTTGGCTCGGTTAACCTGACAGCGATGCAGATGGGCACGACGGGCGCTCATCAATAATTTGTGGCTGCGACTGTTCCTGTCCCTGAGAGTTGTGGCCCCATGATCACCCTCCTGCTTATCCTGCTCACGTCCGGCCAAGAAACCCCCCAGCCGTTGTCGCTTCCCGTGCCGTCTCAAGCCTGCTTCGAGAGGCTGGCTGACGCCGAAGGCGAGATGGCGATGGCGGAAGATCCCAAATGGCGCAAAAAAACGTTGGCTGAACTGCGGAATGAGCATCGCCTCCAACAAGATCGCATCGAGGCTGAGCTGACGGCGTATTCGCTCCAACGCGACGACCTACAGCGCGAATTCGACGATGGTGGAATGGCAGAGGACGACTTCAGGTCAGCGCGCTCGGAAATCCAGCGCGAGGTTCGTCGCCTTATAAGGGAACGCGACGCCGATCAGCTGCCGGGCTGCGGCGTGTGACTCAGGCTGTCTTGTTCGCGATGAACGAGTCCGGAACCACGCGGTCCTGCCGCCGATCTGACAGGATAACCCCATCCCGTCCTATGGCCGCCTTCGAGGGTGCGAGCTGCGGTCAAGGACGATGTGACCGGCCAGCCAGCAGCCACCCCGTCGGTCGCGCCTTGACCCGAGCCGCTGATCCCGGGAGCCAACCGACATGATCGACGATCCACTGATCATGAGCATACTCGTTGCCTCGTGGATATTCGGCCTCGCGACGCTGGTTCTCGTCCTGCGCTGGTTGTTCCTGCGTCGTCGTCGGCACAAGGCCGCTGTCTCTTCGCTTCACCGGGACGAAAAGGGTGTGATGGTGGTTCCTGTGCTTGCCACCTTCACCGGCGTCACGGGTCTGCCCAGCCTCGTCGCCATCGCGTCCAACAGCCTGAACCCGCGCCTCGTGATCCGTCCGGACGCGCTGGACTATCGCGTCACAGTGGCCCGCAGCGTCGCGCTAGACGACATCGCGTCCGTTCGAATTCAGACCGCGCCTGGCACAGTCAATCTGGTCTTCACCTTCGTCGGTGGAGCCTTCGACCTCGCTGCGAATGTCGGCGATGTAGCCGTCGCCCAAGCCGTGCTCGCAGCCTATCCGACGCTTGCGGCCAAGCAGGTGCCAACTTTGTGACGCCGGAAGCCGACCCGTCTTCCGTCGTTGGCCTCTAAGAGGCTCTGGCACCTGTTGTCACGGCAGTGCAGCCGCATTGCCGCCTGCGAAGCCGCTGAACTGACAAGGGCGCTCAGGCACCCAGCGGATCGGTAGATCTGCAGGTGCGATCAGTCCGCCCGTCCCCCAAAAAGAGATCCTATTCGGTGCTTATCGGCCGACTGAGGTCCGAAGTGATTGCGGTGAACACGCGCGCCGCCCTTGCCCGTCGGCTTTCACCCGCGGTCGGGCGGATCGGGAGGTCAGGACGGATCCCGGCGACCTCGTCAGACGACATAGATGGCCCATCGCTCATGATGTTGAGGCAAGACTTCGACCGTCAGCATTTGAAGCTTGAGGGTAACGCTGTCCGGACGAAGCTTGTTAAATCCAGCAGAACCGGCGAACTGACTGCCCCCTTGGGCCTCTCAGTGCCGAAAGGCGATGCCTGTCGAATCCGCATCGACGTCTATGCAAAGGGCCGAGCGCGGCGGGTAGCGCGCCGCACTCTTTCGGTATCACCAGTCGAGTAACAGGACGGGTCAAGGCGGGTGGCTCGGCGTCCTGAGCGATCAGCACCGGCCTATCCCGGGTTACTCCGCAACGGCTGGCGTGAGCGGATCTACTAGCTCGTAGCCCTGTTCGAGGATCCAGGCTTTCGCTTCTGCCTGCGACAGAAATTTTCGGTCATAGTGCAGTTTCCAGCCCCGACCAGTTCGGGTCTCGACAAGGACGACAGGCTTTGTCTGACCGTTGCGAGGCTGGCCCGTGCTGATGAGCCTTGCCTGAACGGTCTTAGTTGGTGAGGCGGCGCGCCGCCTTCGCACGGCTCTGCGTGCCCTAGCCCTCAACTCCTTGTCGATCGCCATTCGTATCAAGCTGGATCTGTCTTCACCTTCAACAAGTGCAGCCTCGACTTGGGCCATCTCCTCCGGTGACAGATCGACGATCTCAACCCGCTCTGCCAAGCGCACCATGTGTTTCCTCCAGACCCGGAACTTGCGTCCGTTTGCTGATGGGCCAGCGACTAGCCCACAAGCCAGTTACTGCCAATCCTGGGAGCCATCTAACGCTTTCCGGGGTCTCGAATGGTCCTTCGGCTGGCGCCTGCGAAGCTCGGCTTTTAAAAAAGGGGCGTGGCCATTCTTTGGCGCATCGCAGCCGGTGAAACGTCTTCTTCCGGGACTGGCCGTTAGTTGCGGGGAGGGGGAATGTCCGCTTTCGGCGGGGAACCCAATGGCCGCTCCCGACCCATTGCGGACATTGCCGACTACCGTCGTGAGCCTTTGATAGGAAATCGCAGAAGGATCTTACGACAGTCGCGAATGATTTCTGGCAGGTAGGATTGGTCGCACCCAAAGTCGAACGAATGTCGCTGCGAGAGATGATCCGGGGTCGCCTCAACATCTACCGCGATCTGCCCGGTCGCATTCATTTCAAGCGCAACTTTGATAGCCGGTTCGATGGGGGCAAGCACAGCCCTTCCCCGTAAGTCCCGCGACATCGCTTCGACTTCGGTGAGGAATGAAGCAACTTCGTCGGTGCGTAGCCAAGGTCCTCTCAGCTCCACAAAGGAGCCCGGGGCTTCGACCGTTGCGCGGATGACTAGCCAGTTGCCGTCCCAGTAATCATCGTCGTCGGGTCGTTCCCTGGTTTCAACCCAAAGAGAAAGCCCACCCAGCTTCATGTCCGGTCCGTCGTCGTCAGCCAATGCATCAACCATGCTCAGAGCGTACGGGGTTGGGCGGCATCTGCAAACGTCTGCCACACACCCTCGGCGTCGCCGGCAAGGTCTGGGTTCCGGCTGGATGCGGTCGACCGCTCTCGACCCAAGTCGGACATTGGCAACTGCGTCCGGTCCATACACAGTCCAAAAATGTTAGATCGCGTCGCGCGAGACTTGGCCGCCCGCCTTACCCGTGACTTCCGCGCGGGGTTGTTAACCAACGACGAGTTGGAAGACGGCTGGCCGCAGAGCCTAAACGACCGGGCGTTGATCGCGATAGGCACCACTCTTTGGCGCTTCTACGATGACCATCACGCGCACGTCCTGAAACGTTCCGATTGGACGGACGCCGAGCTCGATCGCTATGCGGCGTTCCTCGACACAGACCTACCCTACGAGTGGTCAGAGGATCGGTTCGACAAGTTCGACTGGTCCGCAATGATCCCTTTCGCCTCAGCGATGCCTTGGGTCGGTTCGCGCCGGAAGCGCATCAAAGAAGCTCGACGGTTGGAAGGTGATCCTGACGCTTGGCCGTTCATCAGAGCGGCGGACGTGAAGGTGAGCTAGGTCCGATATCAGTGATGATGCCAAGGACCGACCCCGACCCATTGGCGACATTCAGCCTTCAGTGGGATCGTAGATGTCGAGACTTAACGTCACTCCGCGTTCGCCCATAGCACGGAGGGTTTCGGGGGTGATTTCTAAGCCCTCGTTTCGTCCGTCCATGAACAGCCCGCAGAAAATGTCTGCCCGGAAACGTGTCGAGAGATCGAGCCAGACCGATAGGTCGGGCGTCAGAGAGGCGAAAATGTCCTGTATCTGGGCGTTGAGGTCTCCGGGCTTGGCTTCCGAAGCCTTCAACCGCCACGATCCGGTTTTTTCGATATACTGCCGGTCGGACTGACCAGTTCGTATGTCGCCCTTTTGGGCCGATTTCGTCGGCGGTCCTGCCAGCCTCTTTGTGAGGTCGTCAGGGTCAAGTTCGTCGCCGAAGAAGCGAAGGGATGCAGTAGAGCGTGCGATGCGGGCCATGCGATTTAGCCTATCTGCCGTGATGTCCGCTAACCACCCCTAGCCGAAGTCAAGAACGTCCGTTCACGGCTGAGAGGGCAACGTCGCCTTTGTGACCTAATACCGGTGTCGCAAATCGACCCAAGGCGGGACATTGAAGTGCGTGCGTTCGCCACGATGACGCAGCGAATAACCGGGTGCTAATGCCGGTTGGTCATTACGAGGAACAAGACATGCTTCACGGACAATGCCACTGCGGAGCGGTTCAGTTTGAGACGCCAGACGCGCCGGTTCATAGCTCCGTCTGCTACTGCAACGACTGCCGCAAACAATCCGGCGCACCTTTGGTAGCTTGGGCGATGTTTCCTGCGGCAGCGGTTACCGTTCAAGGAGAGCCAGTCGTCTACCAATCCTCGCAAGGCGGACAACGGTCGTTCTGCGGTCAGTGCGGTAGCGGGCTTTTCTTCACGAATGAGCCACTTAGAGACATTGGAATGAAGCAGGTCCGGATCGCTGCGTTTGATGACCCAGATGCAATCCAACCTCTGGTGCAGGTTCAAACGGCCGACCGCGTCAAATGGGTCAACACCATCCCTGAGCTCCCAGCGTTTGATCGTTTCCCAAACAGATAGGTCCGCTTCCCACCTCTCAGAGCTCCCCGACATCCGCTTTCCTAGACCCTTAGATCTATTGGCGGAGGTGCCTGCTTTCGGGCGGGAGCCAACGTCGCAGTTCGACCGCTAGCCGACCTTTGGCAGGCCATCGCGCACGAGACGCCCGCCGGTGTAGCGGACGTCCTCTGTCACTTCTTCATACGCGAAGTTTGGCATGGCGTAGCCATCCATGTCCGCCATGCTCTCGAACTCGGCTTCGGCCATGATCAGCCCGGCCAGCGCGCCCTCGAAAACGTCCACGAACACGTCCGCGCCGTTGATCTTGCCAAGTGAATGTCGGGTCTTCCGCAGCCGTTCACCAGGCAAGGCCGACAACAGCCTGAACTCCTCCGGTGAAAGATAAATGG
>Ga0247734_1001183_pt1 | contig 20324 bp, 18 predicted proteins | sample UWRJL103311B2_FD_180933 | JGI IMG/M metagenome (GOLD analysis project Ga0247734, IMG submission 180933) | Plant litter microbial communities from Arlington Agricultural Research Station in Wisconsin, United States - UWRJ-L103-311B-2 | ecosystem: Environmental > Terrestrial > Plant litter >... | reverse complement strand
CTTGAAGAAATCTCTCGCTTGTAAGTATTAGTACCCACTCTATACCATGCCCCGTTTCTGGGTGGGATAGTAAGCGAGAGAACTTTACACATGAATGGCAATAGCAATATCATAACGATGATTCCCGGGTATTGATTAATACTACAGAATACAGTACTCTATTTCAATCATGAGAATAATCAAAAACTTAAAGGATCATGTGCTTATCATTCAAATTCTTAGAAGCCGCTCAATCTTTTTCTCATATTTACTTCCGTACCCGTTTCAACAAACTACACTATTTCTTTGGACTGAGTGTGACAGATAACAGTAGTGGTATATCGTAGACAAGATCGTAACATGGCTATAAGAGATGTCACATAATATATTAGCATTTATCTAATCCATCGAGAGCTCATCGAGACAATTATATCTTGTGTCTTGTCTTAATAGAATTTGAGAGAATAGTGCGTCCTTCGACTCCTAGTTACTAGACTAGCTACAGTTCCGACTAAGTGATCAATATATGGCTGCACGTCTTATCACAAACATTTTAAACTCATCAAAAAAACCACCTCCATAAGCTGAGAGCTATTGAGGTACATAATTAGATCGTCTATTACAACCGTAATGCAGTCTGAGCGTGTGATTGGAATTGTTGAGGCATATGAAACTCTAGTTACAGGACATACCTGCTGATTTTCAAGTCACTATCTGCGAAATCATAGATGGGAATGGAAGGATAAATCTCCTTAATTAGGTAAGGACTGATACTAACTCATCATAGTTATACAGAGTCCACATTTTACAGTCATATGAGGTTCTCGCATTCGCAAAATCCAATGGCTCACACTTGCATTCTATTTTCAGAGTGCAACTTTACAATCTCCGGTTATGCTTTCTGTGAGTCTGTATCACACAGATTGGGTGAAGTCCTCTGTAAGTGCTAAAACTACCAAAAATAACCGCACTCAGCTCTACACAGTTCCGACCGCTCTAGCCTTTATCGAAAAGAACTCTGCACATATATCATGATAACTTGACGTGTCACCACCGGACACTTACTACTCACCACTACCTAAATATCATTTGCTCGACTACTTTGATCTTCTAATCACTAGCAGATGCAATTGTGGCCATTGCTTCTCATTTGGGAAGCTTTTTAGAAATCACTACCAACATATACCGTGTGTGAGAGTAATCTAGCTTGCGCGGAGACTTGAACAGAAGCTAACAGAAGTTTGTGAGTAATACTACTTGTTCGCTTGATGGTACTGGTTCTTTGGTAGTCTTTCGATTGACTGACTGCTTAATTTGCCATGGAATCTTCGGGATCTAATAACTTCGTACCATCCACCAATGCCATGTTGATTCCGCCCCGGTTCTCAAGAGTTGATCCCCATAAACCAGCTCTTTAGCTTGATCATCGTGTTTTGCTTACCGAGATTCTCACTCTCGCTCCACCAGAATCACCACACGTGAGAGAATTAGGCGGAGAAAGGGCAGGAAGGAGGTTTGGTAGATTGAACTGGAAGCTTGGTGCTAAGAACCTGAGTATGGCTATCATGGATCATATTGAGCAAACTCAGCAATAATAAACTAACAAGCGGGCAAACAGCTCTAATCGATGACTGTCTGGGGCTTTTGAGAAGCTGAGTGTTACGTGGGTGTTCTGCATATCACAAAGAAGAGTAGCTACGTTAGATGCTGCGAAATTGTTGGAAACCATGAATCTGGATCTCAAATTAAACATTATCATTATATATTTTTTTCGAGTAAGTTTTGGTATTGTTTGCGACTGGTATACTACTAAGCTTTCAACCTCTGCCCAGCAATATCATCCCGTGCATCCTTCACTAGGAAGCTACAAATTTGTTAGCAAAGCCTACCGCTGGATATTCGGATAACTTACTTGTACCACAACATCGTCGGCCCTACCGTTCCTAAATGCCACAAACTATGCGCATCCAAATACCCCCACAATGGTGGGAAATCCAGAATCTCCAACCCCATTGCCAACATGATCCAAGCAACCGTGAATCCTGGCCACATTGCCCACACCCTTCCACTCTTTTTGTATTTTTTATAGCTAAACACACTCCACATCGTGTTTTGTATTACCCCCACAACCACATTGGCCATGATGTTGTAGCCATAGTCCCAGTCGTAGTATTTGAGGTAGAGGACATGGAGAGCATAGAGCGTGAGACAAAGACCCGTCCACGCGCGAAGAATTGATTTTGTCTTTTTGCCGCCTTGATCGAGGCGGAAGATACGGATGGGGGTGTAATATAGTCCATATAACACACTCCCGCCAGCTGCAAAATAATCCAGTTGTTCTGTCACCAAGAAGTCTCTTGTATGAAATATCATGCTAAAACTCCAGGCAGTCATTCCGCCATAGGCGAAAAGGACATAGTATCTGCGCATTGTGTATTCTGGTGGAATGCTCTCTCGAACCTTCTTGAGACCATTATGGTGTGCGAGGAAATTGATGAAGGAGAAGAGTACGGAGAAGGGCTCCTGCATGCCGAGGAAACGGTAGAATGGCCATTTCCCGTGGAACTGGAGGATTGGTTGGGAGTTGGCAACACGCTGGTCGGTGATTATGTGCTGGCAGGTGTAGTCGCATTCGGCGGGGCAGTCCCAAAGGAGGAGCTCATGGAGGAGAGCTATCGATCGTTAGCTAGATCTATGGAAGATAAAAGAGTCTTACGAATCGCGGTGGTTTGGCCTGGAGAACAGTTCTCGCGTTCGCAAACCTGCGTGGTATTAGTGGTGTCTTTCCTAACGCGCAGGAGAGTTACTTTAACGCATTCTTTGAATTCGGGGAGACGGTCGCCGGCGGAAGCATTTGCACTTAATATAAAGCGTGTCAAGAGTAAACATGATAGTAGGAGCCGCATTGGCAGACTCGAGCTTTGCCGTAATATCATGGTGTTGGTAGTGTAAAGTTTCTTAGCTGCTTGACGATGGAGATGTCGCTTCAGCCACGGCCCCACTTTCAAATCAGGGGTTTACTGTATATTAAAGTACGGTACGAAGTACTACTGGAACTATTCCCACCAACCCCAGAACCGCTCTTAAGCCATTCTTTCCTGTGAGTGAAGATATTTCCTACAAAATCTGTGCAATACCTGTTTTAATATGCTACCATTTTAAAATATGCAAATATACTGAGATATGTACCCTAACGGGATCACTAAAGCGTCGATTTGAGATATCTGATCAAAAGATGCTCGCAATGTAACAGTATTGTGACCCTCAAATGACTCCGGCAACTATAGCTCGCAGAATATTTATTCTAGCCATCTGGCTTTCAGAGAAACTGAATACCAATACCATAAACTAAGAACTTTAGGTATGTTCTCATCTTACTCGAGCTTTGCTTGCTCTATAGTCGCCATTGAGCCGGTTAAGACATCCTTCATACCTTCCTCCTTATCTAGCACTGGACTTGTGAATCCAATAAAAGCCTACCCAAAGTGAGCTGGGAACTGTTGATTATCTGCAATGATAACCGTAAATACGGGATAGTTGCAGATATGTTGGTTACTACTCTAAGTCCACCATCAGTCTGCACTATATATGACTTTCCATTACCGACACATCGGAATATAAAAAAATTCTCAATAGCTGAGACAGCCATTTTGGTAAATTTATCAAAGTGATATTCATAGCTTGGTTGAGGTAGGACGCCTGGAAGACAACCTTCTAGTAAAATGAGACCAAGATGTCACGTAATTCCCCACTGGAGCCTACAATAAATAGAAGACCTAATGTTCCCCATCATTTCCCGAAGGCTGTTAGAAAGTTTTTCGTTCTGGCCTTTTTATGAAGTACGGTTCGTAAGACCGAGCTAGGCGCTGCTAACAGTGATTACACCAACATGATGATAGAAACCTCGCCCTTGGGAGGCCTTCTGATACCCTACCGCTACAATAACAGCATAAAATCCTCCAATCTAAGTCGATCTGTTTAGATCCGTCCCGTCCCCCAATGGAAATAGTAAGAGTGAGTCCCTTCATGCTATGTTTGATAAATTCAAGGCACTGGCAATGAGCACTTTAGTTGAATGAGGCGAGCATGATATTGATAGTTCCTAAAAATATCTATACTGAACTTGAACACTCGTAAGTGTACAATTCGATCAAGTATGGGAAAATGTGGAATGATACTGTGGCATGCCACATGGTGAGATCAAATACTACGGGTGAGAAGCTGTCTTTCGCTAGGGAATATTTACGGCGCAACCAACTAAGGCTCAGAGATGGAACTCGGTTTAGAACCGTGTCTTAAGAGAAAAGAAGCTGAAAGCGCATACAACCGTGGTGTTACTTTGGTGGATGATGTGAGAAAAATGCTCACGCACTTTGGACGTGATCATTCAATTAACGTTATGTGTCGAAGGCAAAGGCAAAGTTTGCATATGAGGTGGGTCATAAAAATAAGGGGCTAGGCCGTGCTCACTAGCACAGTCATGATGTTTACCTAGATTGTGAATAGCTTCTCCAATTTGTAAGCTCCAGGGGGTGGCTAGCTATGGCTACAGCGAGAACGAAACCACCTTTATTGGCATTAGTAATATAAGAAATCACTTCGCCGGTTATTACTGCGGTCGTAATCTTAAGCAACCCTGTTGTGCGGCCCCTGTTGCTATTAGCGAGTAAGGTCTAAAGGATCGTCTCTGCCGAAGCTAAAATGATCCTATAAATGGGCTCGCTACTACACCCTAACAAAATCTCACTATGCCGTTGTGGTTTTGGCTTACAACTGTACTATTTGACGACTATTTGACGAGCCTGTCATCAGCATTAAGCAACGACCACCTGTTAATTCTCCAAATGACTAGGACTAGGTCTTCCCGCAGACGATTATCCACGCATGAGCGATGCAGACAGCGGGGGCCAGAAATAAAATAGTTTACTTAAATAGTCCATGTATTCCTTCATATGTTATTGATGTTCTATCCTATCCTCTACAATACTCTTAATCTAAGTAGAAATAATCGCGATGAAGGGCCAGCAGTTATTGGTTTTTACTTCTCTCGCCATTGGGGTGCTTGGTCAACCACTCCAGGCTAGAAACACTAGCCCTGCCAACATTTTTTCTCGTGAAGTTCCTATGTGTGGGACTGCTACAAACATCAAGTGCGGCATGAACGTTTGCTGCAGTGTTTCTAACTTTTGTGGTGTAAGTCTTAATCTCGTTTTCTTTATGACAAAGTAATGGCCTACAATTCAATTGAGATTGAGTGCGTTCTCGCTTTATTGGACTTTAACATAATTCCTTGTTGATACTAATACTTTTTCTAGACAACTCCGGCCCATTGTGCGGCAGGCTCTTGCCAATCAGCGTTTGGTAGCTGCACATCACCTACCCCAAAAAGATGTGGCAAAACCTCCGGTACTACCAACGGGAGAGCCATTGGATATTATCGAGGAGCTGATGCTTCAGGCCGAAGCTGTCATGCCGTTCCAACCAGCAAGATCGATACTTCAAAGTTCACTCATCTATATTATGCTTTTGCAAGCTTTGATGCCTCATTTAATGTCATCTCAGCGTCCGCGGCAGATGAAGCTATCTATCCTAAGTTCACAGCGCTTAAGAGTAGCAAGTTGCAGACATGGATTGCAATTGGGGGAGGAGGAGCATTAACACCTTGGTAAGCATGTATCCTGAGCATTTATCTGACATATCCATACATTTGTCGCTAATTCAGGAATGAATAGGAGTTCAATGGTCTCGAGCCAAGCCAACCGAGCCAAGTTCATAACCTCTATGAAAGCCTACATGACCAAATGGGGTTTTCAAGGAGTAGATCTTGACTGGGAGGTTCCCCAAACAAACGGAGATAAAGGAGGCTACTTAGCCCTCGTTAAAGAGATGAACACTGCATTCGCAGGTGCATTTAAAATTAGTATTGCATTTCCGGTTGACTACGGAGACATGTTCTGGATTGACGCTAAGGGAATGGCACCGTACCTTGACTCGATAGGATACATGGCGTATGACCAAAGAAATGCAGATGGAACTGTGTCGGCCCATACGGATGTAGTAAAAACAGCAGAGCATGCCTTGCCATTTTGGTTCGCTGGTGTCGATCCTGCTAAAATCAATCTTGGACTAGCGAGTTATGGGAGAGGTTTTACTCTTGCTAGTAAGTAGAAATCTCCAGCCATCATAATTGAAGAAAGGTTGCTAATTTATATAGGCACTGGCTGCGCGAACCTCAACTGTGCTGTCAAAGGACCAAGTCAACCTGGAGCATGTATCAAAGATGATTCTGGGGTCATGTCAAATTTTGACATTTTTGATATCATCTCTTCAAAGAAACTCACTCCTAAACTCAATAGTTCCGGTATGTTCAAGCAAATTACGTTTGGTGACCAGTGGATTGCGTATGATGACGCCGAGACCATTGCGTTGAAGAAGGGCTTTGGGAATGACTTTTGCTACGGAGGCACTATGCTGTGGACTATAGATCTGGGTAATTTCTGAATCCTTTGTTATCACCTAGTATAGATATTAATTAGTATGCAAATGGTTGTCAATGAGACTTATTGCTGAGAGAGTATGAACACTGTGATTAGAAGGGAGTGGGACATCTCTTGTGTAACCCCGATTATTGTACCATAAGCATAAAAGATGTTGAGGCATCACGATAAATAGGTGATCCCAAATGTGCGAACTTCAATCGCTATCCCTCGATCATGACAGTCACGTTATGTGAGACCTAGATTTATCCTAACAACGATTAGTAAGCTGAATTGTGAATAATGATTCTAGGCAGCCACATTATTTTTGTGTTTCTAAACATTCATTCCTCAACACTTCAGACAGTAATCCGTATTCCGGAATAAAACACAACGGTTTACTACGTGATCTAAAGAGGGACATAGATCTACTACCATTCAACATCAATCTATACTAGTTGGACAAAATGGCATTTGATCTGACTAAGTCTAGAGTCCTCACATTTGATGTGTACGCAACACTCATAGACTGGGAAACCGGTATCTTCAAACAGCTTTCACCTTTGATTGGACGACTTCTCCCCAATAGTCCTCTTTGGAACCAGAGTGTCAGCGAAGTAAAAGCTTTCTTACTCAAAACATTTAGAGATGGCGAGGGAAAATACCAAACCGAGAATCCAAGCATGAATTACTCTCTCATCTTGGCAAAAGTTTTCTATTACATTGCCTCTAAAATTGATGTTGAAGTGACGGAGGATGAAGGGTTGGCTTTTGGTAAAGGAATTGGAAAGTGGGATGCTTTCCCTGACACCGTTTCCGCCTTAAACCGACTACAAAAATTCTACAAATTAGTACCACTAAGCAATTGCGATCGAGCCTCATTCAACGATACCCTCAATGGCCCTCTAAATGGCATCACATTCGATGCCATCTATCTAGCCGAAGATATTGGAACGTATAAACCGAACAAGAACAACTTTGATTATATGACGGCACATATCAAAAGTGATTTTGGCTTTGAGAAAGAGGCGATTCTACACACAGCGCAAAGTTTGAGTCATGATCATGTTCCGGCGAAGGAGTTTGGATTTCCACCCAGCGTGTGGATTTCGAGAGGCACGAATGAGAACTCTATGGGTTTGGAATTGAAGGATGTCGAGGGTAAGGTAAACTTGGGTGCTGTTTATGAGACATTGGAAGAAATGGCGGATGCTGTGGAGGAAGCTTTTTCGGTCAGGTGTTAAATCGCAGTTTTGAAATCTGTCAAATGACGGTTGGGTTGGAATGGTACTTATAAATTGTGGTTTTATGCGAGTGAAGAAACCTTAATTATTAACTTGCTTCTTCAATGCCCACGTCAAGTAACAGTATATAAACAGGTATCATTCGGTGTAAGATAACACTCATTTACTATCAATAGACCGTATGAATCAAAATGTCAGCTCATCGAATTTTCCAACACTGAGTTTCAACTGATATATCTAATAAATTGAATAAAATAAGAATAAAATTTATGCTTTGAAGGAAGAGAGGGGTAGAAGGTGCACGTAAGGATCTTTTCTTTTCTGCAGAAAGCCCATGCCTAAATATCGTGCCCTCTTCCGAAGTCTCAAAAAAGGAATCTTATCACTGAGCTTCTTAGCAAACCAGTCACGCATCTCAATCGCAAGTAAAGAATTAAAGGCAAAAGGCGAACTGCTTAAACAAATCATCATCGTTATCCATTGTTTTTTCCCTAGATCCTGTCAATGCTGCTCAAACATTAAGGAAAGCTTCAAAGACGGAAACTCAGATTTCAGTGCAGATGTAATTGAATTTGTTATCTAGGAATCAATAATCGGGACCATATATAGAGACTTTTAAAAGCTTTTATGTAAATGTTTAATCGAAGCATTGCTAGTGGTTTGGCATACTGGTATTACTAATGCCAACAATAAGGCGGCAAAACGACCATGTAACTGAAGTTTGGAATAATGATTACTCTTCTTCCTACTAATATCTGGGTATAATTTTACTACTAGGAAGGTTGTTGAAATAATTGTGCAAACTCACTCAGCCAAAGAAAAACCAATGAACAGAAGTGGCAGTTCCCCCAAGGTATAATCCGTTGTATTCAGATTTGAAGTTTCCTATATATCTAATCACATAGTTTACTCCCTGTCTGGCTTTTTGCAGAGGAACAAATGCATTGGAGTAAATATTCCTTCCTTACCACCGTCCCTGCACGAATAAACGCACATCGCAACGGTGTCAAGAGCTTCCATTCTTGATGGATGTGCCAGGCGTAGCAAAGACATCAATTTGAAAACCCACCAAACACAGTTGAAAGCATATTCACCCATCATGAATGAGGCCCACTTCTCTCCCACAGTGGTCGCATGACGGCCATCAAGTGCATGCCTAGGCCGAGATTAGGTTGGATGTACTTAAAGGAGATCAAAGCAATGGCACTTACCACCAAGGAATAGGATTGGCCTTTGCTAGGGCTCGGTCTTCGTCCAGGAGAATTTCAAAGCCCACTTCCCTCAGATCAGCTTTGTGTGTTTCCGCAGTACTGAGTGAGGGCACAGCACCACCACGCTCAATCTCCGCACGAATTCTGCAATGCTTGGAGTTTGAATTATCGTACAATGGTGTTAGCACCCAGTCCAAGTTTCCCAGGCGTGCACCTGGCTTCAGGACGCGGAAAATCTCACTGTAAGCTTTGGTCATGTCACCAGCACCACATAGGGCCTCGGTAGCGTAAGCTACATCAAAACTTTCGTCTGGAAAAGGAAGATCAAGGAAATTCCCTTTAACCATATGAACTTGGTCACGGAGGTTAGCTTCCTTGTTATATTGATTACTCCTCTGGACATGTAACTCGTTGATAGTAACACCAGTTACGTGAGCACCTGTGAATATTGCGATCTCTCGTGCTGGTCCCCCAATGCCGCAACCGAGGTCCAGTACCCTCATTCCGGGCTTAATTCCTATCATAAAAGCGAGATAATGCTCATGTCTTGCTTGCGCAGCGTCCCAAGATTCTCCAGGTTGATATCCACAAAAGTGGAATTTATCTCCCCAACCACTCTGGTAATGGTCAGTGATAAAATCATAATAGGCTTCATTAAGATTGCCGGCGTTCTTCTCGCGTTCCCTTCTCTCCTTTTCTGTCACCTGGGTAGAGTTTGGTTGACCCCATGTATCACGGTATCGTGCTCCACTGTCGTACAAAGGTGTTTTCCCAGACATTCTGAAAATGAGTAAATATTGTTCAGTGTTATTCATACAGAGCCCTTCTCCTTTATAGGCGACAACTTTGAACAAATTGTCATTATGAAATGTGCCTCTTTGTGGTGTTGATATTGTTCTCTAAATTGCCTTGCTATTGTTGTTGTGATTGTGGCTCTTTCAGTCCTATCTGACTTCAACAGCAAAGTTTTGGCATTGCTTCAAAGGACCTTAGACTGCTTTATTAGTCCGGCAGCCCGCCCAGATCCGTACACATAGATCGTGATGAATAATCCGATGTGACGAGACAGAAACATCGTTAACCTCGCCACCCCCATTTTCTTATTTAATCAGGGAAGTATTACATTAACTTCTTACAACGCATAAAGTATATAGTGGCCTCTCACCTGCATGTGTGCTCTTATAATAACTATCTATGTGGCATCCTCTCATCAAAGTTACTCATCATCTGAACAAATACCACGTGACTCAGATAATTGTAATCCACTCTCGCAACACAGAAAAAAATCTCGAAGTAATCTGCTTCCACTAAAACAATTTAAATAGCCACTCTATTATCCTATAACTTAGCCGATTTGCACACTGCTTTTGGGACTGGGGAATATTAGTTCTGTGTCAAATTCATCTTTTATCACCATCATGAATGAAACAGAACCACTGTTGGGCCAGGCGTGTGTCGATTCCCAAGCAGATCGAGTCAGTACTATCCACCAGCCTACAGTCGACTTTGATCCAGCCGGAGATCCAGAGAATCCACTGGATTGGTCAAAAGGTTTCAAGCAAGGCGTCGTTTTGCTACTGGCTTTCATGGCATTTACTGTGTAACATGACCCCAATACACATTCAAGATCTTTATCATAATCATCACTGACTCGAGAAATAGTACATTTGCATGCATTGGTATAGTACCAGTAGCCGAGCATATTGTGTTAGATCTCGAAGGTAAAGAGAGCAAGTCTGCTAGTATCCTGCTCGTCACTGTATGGGAATTGGGAGAAGCCGCTGGCCCTCTTCTTATCGCACCACTGTCCGAAATATACGGCCGCTACCCCGTTTTCAATGCTGTGAACATCATTTTCATATTCGGCTTAGTTCTGGCGGCTACAAGCCAGAGCACAAACCTACTTGTGTTCTCACGCTTTCTGACTGGTTTGGCAGTCGCTTCGAATGTTCTTAATCCTTCTATTGTAGGAGATATTTACCCATCGAAGTCACGCGGATCGGCAATGTCTCTAATAATGCTTGCTCCCCTTCTTGGTGGTGCCATTGGACCTGCTATAAGCGGTGCTATTGCCGAGAATATGGGATGGAGGACTATCCTCTGGATAAGCGCACTGCTCGCTACGATCTGTGAAATATGCTTCTTCACCTTGCTACGTGAGACCTACAAAGTTCGTATCTTGCAACAGAGAGCAGCTCGTATGAGAAAAGAGTTCAAAGATGAATCCTTCAAATGCGCATGGGAAACCAATAGTGGCCCAACTGTAAATTGGTGGTCTGCACTACGAGCATCTATCACGCGGCCAATCACTGTCATGTTGGGTTCAATTGTTCTTCAGCTGCTCGCTTTTTATGGGGGGCTCGTTTTTTCATTTTATTATATTGTGGCAACGACTTTTCCGGGTATCTTAAAAGAGACTTACGGTTTTTCTCCAACTCAAATAGGCTCTTCTTTCTTAACTTTTAGTGAGTTGTAATCCCAGTCACCCGAGTACTGTTACTAATGTTTTCAGGTGCTGGAGCAATTGGTGGAATTGTGATATGTAACAAATTTCTTGATAGCATTTATATCAATATGGGAAACGCTCGGGGTGGTGTAGCCCATCCCGAATATCGCCTGCCATTCATGATTGTTGGGGCCGCTTTCATGCCCTTAATCGTTGCCCTTTACGGTTGGGCACCATATGCTCAATGGTCTATTTATCCACTGTACTTTGCAGTATCTGCTCTTGGATTTGTCATGATGATGATTTGGGTGCCATTATCTTCGTATGTGGTGGATGCATTTGGGCTATATTCAGCTTCTGCAATGACTATGGTCCTTCTAGCTCGTTGTCTTGGTGGGACTTTGCTACCATTGACGATCCCTTTGCTTACTAAGTCCCTGGGACTAGGTTATGGATTTGTGGTTTTGGCGGCTGTTTGTTTGATTTTGATACCAGTGCCAATTGTTCTTATGCGATTTGGAAATCACTGGCGTCAGAATTCAGTGTATACAAGGATTTGACTGAGCATGTCTCAATTCTCTGAAAATGAACAGATTCATCGGAGAGTTCCTATTACAAATGATACTTTAATTAAATTAAGTTTCATACAGGATAGGAACTCTGTATGCTACAACTTGCAGACTTAAGGAGGTATGGTGTTAGTTAGCAGTATGTATTGGTGTCAAGTAATCTGTAACCTTTAATATCCGAGTGGTTGAAGCCAATAATAAACTTTTGAAAGCCGTTACCTATTCGTGGTAGCGTTCGATCTATCCCTAAGTATAGTGAATCATTGGAGCAAATTGAATGAATAGAGGATCTGGGGCAGACGTTATCAAAATATCATAATTGCTGAACACTATTATTCATTGACTAAGCTCCTCAGTTCTAAATTCATACCATTTCGGAACTTATTTGACAAAATACATTGCACTCAATGCACTTGCTTGAGTCTCCCACACTGGTCGCCCGAGTTCAACAAACTCACGTCCAAACTTATCAAGTGTAGCTCGAATGTAGACCTCATCTGCAGGTACTGGTAGGTCTCCTGTTCCAGCTTTACCCCCAAATGTTGTATGCCACCATGTTTGTTTCCAGATCGCAACCGCCATTTTAGCAGAATCAGTATGCGGTTGAACATCCTTTGCGATTAAATAAAACGATGACCTTATTGCATGCTTCTTCTTAGGCTTAAAAACGTGGACCGAAGAGAAGCGGCTGAACAGATATAAAAGCTCCATATTATCCCATGATTCCATCTTATGAAGCAATACAATCATTGTTCCGCCTGTGCTAATGCGCTGTAAGCCAAGGATCAGCTGGGAAACAGTCAAACGATGTGCCTCTTGCTGTTCACGGTACTCGGCTCGCTGATGGGTCCGAAGGACTTGGCCATCGCAGAAGACTAACTGAAACATCTTCCCGAAGAATGGTCTATCGCTAATAAAGCTGGCATGCTCCGGATGGATGAGCGGAACTTTTTCTACGCCAAACTCGGTTGCCAACATTGTGATATCGAGAAGAAGGATACTAGATTGGGATGATGGTAGGAGTATACCATGGCCCCCTTTTGACGGCGGAAGAGTAATTCCGAATGCAGCAGCTCCAGGGTTATATTTCAAAGCACTGGCGGTATAGCCCCCTGGGGCCATGCACAAATCCAAAATAGCAATGCCTTCAGCAAATCCACAGGATTGCGTGAATGCATGTGTACTCTGTTCCATCTCATCACCAATCTCTTGCATCATGTTATAGAATCTTAGAGCACCATTATTTCCAGGATTATCAGCTCTCTGGCGCTGGCGTCTAAAATAGTCATCGCCACGGGGGTCGGCCCATCCCTGTTACATTGTTTAGCTATCATTTTATGCCAGTCTATCAGGAAGAGAACAACCTTTGCCCTCAAGTGAACAAGTTTATGATAGATTGGTTCGCACTCATAAAGGAACTCATGGACTATCGTGTTGGGGTTTGACATTATGGTATTTGGTGGTTTGCTCTTGCGCTCTTGATGTAAGTAGCTTTGGAAGACCTTGCTAGTTGCAAAGATATGGCCCAACCAAAAATAAACAATGCCGATGGGTATGGAAGGTTAGCGTCCTTCGAGATTTCAAATATGAAAACCCCATAGGCAATGCTTTGTTAAAATATATAAACTGTACAATGTTTTGTACCCTAATGTGTCGCTTAAGAGAAGATTGAGGTGTAAAAAGCAAGAATGAGCAAGCCCAAAATCTGCAGGACTCCAATTTTCACCCATTCATTTGGCTTGTTTTGAATGACGTGTTCAAAGTACTTGCTGGCAAGTTAGCGTATGAAATGCCAAGGATAAAAGTCAACTGGTGTGGGAGTACAAGTTAATATACTCAAGTAACCTGTGCGAGTGTGGCGCATGGGATTATTCACTGTTACCCATTGAATTATCCTTGCCAAAGTTCCCTCAGCCATCCACGGTGAGGTGCTCTCACGCTTCTTGATCTTATTAATGTGTAATATAATACCTGTAACATGTGGTTAAACGTTGTAGTTTATGAAACTGGGCAGGTATATTACATAAAGAGACGAGTTGAATGAGTATAACGCTGTCTTGTATATTACCCCTCCTATGTTGTCACCCCTGACTTTTGTGATGTCATTATATTAATTCATTTATCCAATAGTATGACTATTCCAAATTGTTTTCTTTCTTTTGTTCGCTGGGAACAGGGCTCTTTCCAAGTGTAGCCAAAATAAGCAATATTGGGAACAAGGAAAGACACTATTGATAGTCGTTCCGACGAGGCAGATTTTCAGCCATGTCAACATAACTGCCAAGTTGGTACATGTGCATGTTTGACTTATGCTACTCACTATCATTAGATTGAGTCAGAAAACTTACGTCTCTTATTGCCTATACTACTAGACGTTGCTGCCATTAGCTTTGTTTTTCTATGTTCGTGAAATATTAACAATGCTGAGATCAAAGTTTAAAGAGCATTCTTAGCCGTGCCAGCAACCTGCAACTTTTAATATTCTTCTAGAAGAACCGAAAAACATAAAACCCCCCTTCGCGCTAACAAACAGCATACCGCCATTGAGAGTGTCTCCAATAACTAATAAATACCTAGCTACTTTACAAAAAGCAGGCTCTTGCATTGGATAAATTTGGTATCAGATTTCAAAATTGTTTACTTGTTAGCACATTTATATCATAAATTGTTACTGCTGTAGGAGATAGGGTTGAATTTGCATCTTTTACCTATTTTTGGTTGCTGGGAATTTGAAGTTGATGATCTAGCTTCAGAATAATAGTGGATCTCGATATTACAGAGAAGTGATCAGTAGGTAGCACGAGTTCGTTAAGATTGCAGAGAGTCTGCAAGTGTATGTACTGGCACGTTTCGTGCAGCTTTAGACAGAACTGGAATATCAAATAGTTACCTACTAGATTTGAGTAACTCTCTCCTTTCAAGGAGCGATTCAAAGTTGTTGCGCTCCTGTTTGGCGATATAGTGTCATTCCATGTTGTGAAATGCAAGCAATGATCTTAAAAATGATCCCTTCCAAACTAATTAACATATAAGAAGGCCCCAAAAAAGCACTGAATGAAGATATCTGTTCTCGTTAATAAAGATTTCAAAACCATGTTGGGTAGAATTTCAGGCAACATAATATGAAATGGGCAGTAACGAACGGGAAATAGTTCGAGGCGACAAAATTCAAGAGGGCATCTTGGAAAACTCCCTACAAAACCTTATAAACCTCCTTGAAATTGAACTTGGGAAAAGGCTTTCCTACTCACTCTCGGCAGCTGCAATAAAAACTGTTTAAATCCTCCTTTCTAAGCTTGGATGGCGGTATATGAAGCTGTCTTTTCATAAATCGGATTGGGTATATGGAAGTACATTCTCTCAGGAGTTGAACACCCCAAAAAGAAACTGAAAGTTCGCAGCATTTGAAACAGCTGCTATGACTTCATTCCACGCAGGAGGCACATCTTTTTATTGTGAGGAATGTTAATTTTCATTGCTACTACTAACAGAGTCTTTCCTCGAGTTTCCGTAAGTACCAAAATCAGGCGAAACCAGTCTTATTTAACTATGAAAGCTTTGCAAAGTATTAATGGTCGTGTCTTTATCTTTCATCACACTAATATTATCTTGGGAGGCTATCTCTGTTACAGCACCACGTGAGCTTTAAGGTATGATATAATGACAGATATTTCTAAACCCCACCTGGCTACAAAGTTAATTTTAGCTGAGTAGTGTGACCGACGGTGAGTGACTCACACTCGCCTTGATAAAGTTATATACTGTAGCGTATCTAGTAAGCATCGGCATACGTGCCGTACGAAACTAAACGCTCAAGGTATCATTGGTGAACAACCCTGGATTAATGTGGTGAAACATACCCACGTGCGGTAGCTCGCCGCTTCCAAAAGGAGACATCTTATCCTTTTTTATTATATATATTATTCTGATACCCAAATTCAAAGCGCTCAACAAGAGATACTATTAAAGTTTTATTGCATATCTATTAAAATGGCCAACCTTGTAAAAGTTAAGCATCGTGATCTTTACTCACAAATCGATCCCAGAAATCCACTCAACAACCAAGCCGGACGCACGATTCTAATCACTGGGGGAGGATCTGGAATCGGTTTGGCCATTGCCAAGGCATTTGTCACGGCCTCGGCTGCCCGCGTTATTATTATCGGCCGTCGTTCCAATGTTCTAGGATCTGCCTCTGAGGAACTCAACGCTCTAGGATGCACCACTGAGATTCTTTCTCGAACGTGTGATATCACTAATGCTGAGAGTTTGATTGATATGTGGGACTGGATAAGAGATGTGGGAGTTAGCATTGATACATTGATTTTAAATGCAATGTTATCAAGCCCATGGACGTCGATTAGTGACGGAGTGGAGAAAGTATGGAAATTTTTTGAAGCAAACGTCCTAGCTAACATGCGGTTGACTGAGGCATTTCTTTCTCAGGGCGCTAAAACTGGAAAGGTATTCCTTTTCCACTGTATGCGGTCATAATAGTGAGACCATAGAGCTGATGGGTACGGGACAGGCATTGATAAATATTTCCAGCGCAGGAACACACTTGAATCCAACCATTCGCCATACCAGTGCGTATAATACAACCAAACTGTGTTTCACGAGCGTCTTGCAGCCATATGCAGATGAGATTCCAGTTGAAGAATGTCAGATTTTGAGTGTTCACCCTGGCATAATCGTCACTGAAAGCACTGCTAGTTTTAAAGATGCGGCTGTTCCGTGGAGTAGCAGTAAGTAACTTTTACCCCTAGTTGTCATTGTTTGTAGAAATAAAAGCCACTAATTTATATAGTCGATTTACCAGCTGGGTGGTGTGTATGGGCTTCTACAAATCAAGCCTCTTTCTTACATGGTAGATTTGTGTGGACTGAATGGGGCGTCGATGAGTTGGAGGGGATGAAAGATAGATTTACTAGAGATCCTGGTTTTTTGAGAATGGGTTTGCAAGGCGTAGAAGCTGTTACGCCTGCAGCGATGTTTCGACTAGATTAATTGCTAAGGATGTTAGAGGTAGCCAAATTAGTGGTTGCTAAGTCGATATTATAAAGGAACAACCCTCATACTTTACAAAGTGGTGTTAGCATTTGCTTTTTATGATTGCGAGGAATGAAACATGTTCTTTCAAGAGACCCTGCACTGTATGACCTGGAGAAGGATCAGACTTTCTTTGATGCAACTTCATTCTTTGGTCCCGACACGTCTGTATGCGAACAGTCGCTGCTCATTCAGCCAGCAATCCCGTATTTTGACTCATGATAGATCCAGATATTGTCTCAGCTGGTTGGGAGATATTGGTCGTAGTCAACTTTGTTACGATTTTGATAATCTTGTGATTTGCGATGGCTTACCTCCGTGCCAATAGCTAGCCTAAAACCTACAATAGACCCATGGAAAAGTACTCTACGCCATTTGGAGATTACAGCGATGAGAATTTCGGGCGATCTAATCAGGGCCAAGACCATTATACTTTAGTTGGGTTGAGGGCATAGATAGAGGAAGAGAGTATTCTTTGACATAAATTAGTGTTGACAGGTTCCTCTTAAGATCTAGATCCTCAAGTTCGAGGTTACTAAAGACCGGTAATCATGTCATGTGATTCAACTGGGCTGCTCGCTCCTGGCTAGCTGAACCCTTCTCTGCTGGGCTACCATAGACAAACATTGTGTCGTGATAGGACAGACCAGTCATCTGCAAAACAGAACTTCTTATAGATGCAAATCCAACCATTGGCAATTTTGTATTACAAACTATCCCGTTCTCCTAACTTCTTGTTTCCTCAACCATAATAGTTATCCAATTGCTTTTTGGTTTCCTCACCCACTTTAGCCGGTATTTTAGCCCAAGATTTCCACATAGCATTTCTCTCATTTACAACAACCTCAGCCCAAGCCTTTACTTCCGGCAATTTGATCTTGTCGACCACACTAATAAAGGAACTCAGATCTTTCTCCCCTGCCATCAAACGCTCATACTCAACGGCTTGAAGCAACATTTCAAATTTGTCCAGATCTTGAGCAAATTTAGCTTCCTCTGTCTCTCCAGCCTCGAACTCATTCCAGATGGCTTCCAGCTCAGTTGAACCTTGGCCAGGCACACCAGCCAAAACTTTGTTCGCCAAAAAGTCGATCGTGGTTGACTCTCGTCGGCTTTTCTCAGACTTTGTAATTACATCCATTGGCGTGAGATCTCCAACAATGGATTCAGCAACATGTGCAGAATATCAAGGTTAGCATTATTATACTTTATAGGAGACCCCAATTTAGATGGTCCATTCTATCTATAGGCACAGGCAAACCGATCTACTCTACATAGTGAAATAGGGAGTACTCATCATGGAAAAGGCACATTTTCGTAACCTTGACAATGTCTAGACGGGAAGAGAGACTAGGTGGCGCAAATATTGCTAGCATCGACATTCGATACATGTGATCAGCAATTGATTCTGTTGGGAACGTTAGACTCTCGTGCGTAATGTCAGAGAACACATACATACCGGGGGACGGAATCCCATTCCTTACCCAGCCAGTACGCGGTTTTGTCTTAAGAATGCTAAGGAGGTGAAAAAATTGAATCGGGGTGCCGGTATTTGTTTCAACAGAAGGAGTAAACTGAGAAGCAACTAAGGGCTTGTGAGATAGCGAACGACAATCTAGCTATGGGACAACTATGACCTTCTTCCACCTGCCATACAGGGGCGTTTGAATGGGACATCTTTACGCAAAAGTTCCAAAATATAGTTATCCGTAGTACTAAATGGATCTTGAGAAGACTGAGAGAATGGGCTTGAATGACCAGAAGAGTAGCGGCCGGAATGCAGGCAGACATCAATGACAGACTCGTGCGCGGGGTATTCCCACGTGATCTACTGTACTACCCAGACTTCCTGCAACGGGAATACCTGTGTAGCATATATTTGGAGTTCAAAAACACCTTAATAGAAAACATGTTTTTTTGGTTTAGCTGCTCTTTGGTAAGGAAGGGTCACGTGTGCTTGTCACCAAAATGTGGATTCCAATTGAAAGAGTAACGTCTCTAGTTAAGCAGCGAATTTGAAATCATAAACAGAGATAAGCTCTGCCATGGCCAAATACGGCTCAGTCCAGTCTAGGTTGATGCTTGTGCATGATCGTGGACCCCGAGAGAATGCCACCACTTACCATTTCATGCTATCATCATCTAACCATCGTTCAGGTCTACGTATTGGACAGTTGCTTTAGTTATGATAAATGAGGATTAGTTTCATGCCGGCTGTTGTGCCCGGAGGAATAAATTGCTATGGTATATATACCACTGCTTTCTATTGGAACTTCCGTACAACTTTGGGTGAGGCTAGAATGGCAGACAAGGGCCGTCCCGAATAGCTGCGTTGAGGTATGGAGATTTCCAAGCTTCTTAAGATCAATGACAGATTCTGGGTAAGGCATCACGGTGTTGAGCTCTTAGAGTATCTTTGCCTGTATGTGAAGATTGGCTGCTATGCGGTATGAAAGACAACTTGATAGCTCTGCTTGTGGCCTGTGCTGGCATATCAGTTGATCAAATATGTTATATAATATCCATTAACGCGTCGTGCTAATACATACGACCATAGACTGAGGAGAATTGGGCATCCCGTCCGCTCTGCCATACACAAGCCTCAGATCGGTAGACTAGTAGTTGGGTGGGTGACCACCAGCGAATCCCTACTGTTGTATGTTTTTTTTCGTCCTTTTCCCCCCGGTTAGCGTAGGGACATAAAGACAAGCATGTTAAAATCGGATAAAATATTTTTTGATCTATTTCTTCAATTCTTCCTTGACAGCCATGTTCCCATCATTTACCTTTTTGCTGCTGCATCCAACTTTATCAACCTAGCCATTGGGCCCCTATGCATTTCTTCTTGGCGAAAAATAGTAATCGGGGAAGTTGCGGATAATGAATCGGCGAGAAAGAACTTGAAATAGTGGAAGTCACTCAAAAGAAAAAAGCTGGTGGATCGCCAGGCACCATGCCATTTGAATATTGTTTCGTTAGTTTCCTCCGTTCAATATTATTACCGGCTGTTCATGCTTATTAATCAAGATACTGCGATTAAAATGTGGATGAAAGGGAGTAATTGATAAGAGAGGATTCATAGAACCACGTCAAGTATCATCTTCATAGTACCCAGGCGAGCGCTTATTATGTCGCCGGGCACGAGATCCTTGCCTGTTTTTTCTAAAGCGTACAGCGGCTGGCGCCAGATGCTGAATGAGACCACCTGGCCGTAGGTAAAGAGGAATCGCCGCCAAATCAAGAAACTGTGGGCATTATAGTCACTGACTTAAGATAGAAGGTAAAGGGAGACGATAAAGGTTAAACCTCGGTGCGAACAAAATCGGGGGGGGGGGGGGGGGGGAGAGTTG
>Ga0247734_1001182_pt1 | contig 20330 bp, 23 predicted proteins | sample UWRJL103311B2_FD_180933 | JGI IMG/M metagenome (GOLD analysis project Ga0247734, IMG submission 180933) | Plant litter microbial communities from Arlington Agricultural Research Station in Wisconsin, United States - UWRJ-L103-311B-2 | ecosystem: Environmental > Terrestrial > Plant litter >... | reverse complement strand
CTGCTAGCTCCGACGATGAAACATTGTTTGGAATCTATGATGCCTTGTGAGCTGGACCATCATTTTTCTGAAAGCAAACAATTGAAACAGCCCCACCGTAATAATGGGAAAAGTAAAATGACTGTCCATAGTTTGAGTGCGGAAAAATTTGAACTGGAAACCGGCCGCGACTGGCTCAGCACGTTTGAGCCGAAGATCGCTGCCAAAAGGCAGCTGATCATTACTGAAGAGCTTGAAGGAAATATTTTATCGATGTATGAAACGGGTATGAGCACCAATGAAATGCGGGATTACATTCAATAATGGGACGACGAACATTCGATCTTCCCGGTAATCGGTATAGCGTTTGGTGTCATGGACATGATTGTAATGGCTGATGTTTGCAATCAACTGAAAGCTGTTAAACAATTTAATCTTAGATTCGATCAGGATGTATAGCTCAGCTACTTGGTCAGGCCATTTCGCCCTGACTTCGTCCATCATGCCCTGTCCTTCTTCTGGGGTATGTTTCATGCGGTATCGGTTTAGTTATCATGAGGTAAATAGATGCTTTTCTTCTATACACCTTAATACTTTTGAATTGTACAGGTCACTCAATTCAAATTGAGTACAGAATCAATTTACTAAGATCGTGTTACGTATAATTACGGTCTGTAAACACATTTTCATCATGGGCAAACTTCTCATATAGTTTATCCCAAAAAGGTGATGAGCGATAATATTTAACTTTGCCCCAAGGCATGGTATGGCTTTCAGACCTCAGCAAAACACAACTTTGCTTTGCGCGGCTGACACAAACATAACAGACCCGCTGCGCTTCATTCATGGCCTCCGACTTAACCGGTATCCGATAATCTGGAAAATTTCCATCCTCCATACCTGGCAAAATTACCACTTCAAACTCAAGACCTTTAGCACTATGACGGGTAGTGATCGTCACTTCATTATCTGGAGTACCCAAATAGGCAAAGCGAAGCAACTTTGCGCCCCTCAAATTGTGATTTTTAGCCTCGTCCGTCAGCGTTTCCAAATTCTTGATCTCCTTAGGATAGATAGCAGAATCAGCAAGCAGATCTGCCAAACCAAGTCGAGAGATCATGTGACCAAGCCATTCGTGGACATCGTCCTTGCTTTTGCTCGCAGACAATATCCGATGAAACGCAACTTTCAGATCAATATCACTTGAGAATCGCCGATCATCTTTATGCGTTGTCAATAAATTTTTCCAGAACTTGAAAAGTTCATCAAAAGATTGGGAATATGGAACTGTACACCAGCTCGCACAGTCTTGCAGCCACACCACTACATTGCTGCTATCAAACTTCCATTTGGAGATGTAGAACGGGATGTTTTTTTTTGATAACTGCAGGGCCATCGCCTTCACTTGTTCATTTGAACTTAAGATAATCCCGATTTCATTATAAGGAACCCCGTTAGCAATCAGCTTTGGAATGACCTTCTCGGAAATCACTCTATATTGGGGCGCCATCTCGGCAGTACAAGTGATGAAAGTAAAATCAGGCAGCTCGTCAGCGCGCAACTTAGATATATAATCGGGGACCGGCGGTAAAGGAATTAAAGTTTCCAAACTTGCCACGATAATGGGCTGAGAGCTCCTGTAATTCGACATCAACTGGATCGTTTTCACATCATCATTGCTAGTCAGTTCTTCCAGAAAGCAGGATATCCGCCCGTAAAACCATAGATAGACTGGTTCATATCTCCAACCGCGAATAGTTTTATGCCAGCATTTAAAGTCAGTTCCAGTACAATTTCATGCAGTGACTTTCCCAGGTCCTGATACTCATCGATTAGTAACCATGGAAACCTGCTCCTAAGACTTCGTCTTACAAACTCTTGGTCCTGGATCATCTGTGCGGAGAAATTGATCAGCGCCGTATAATCTAGATACTCGGTTTCCAGCACCTTTTTTTCAAAAATAATAGCTGCCCTGGCAACCAAATCGCTTAAAAAGATTTTTACGCCGCTTTTCCCGGCCCGGGAAAGTGTACGCTGCTTATTTATTTCTGCCGTGGAAACGTATTTCCGCTCCACTCCCAACTCAGCCAGTGTTGCATTATAAATCTGTTGCTCAACCTCATCAGGCAACAATTTGAGTGGATATTTAATACCATATTCGGGGAATAAATGTCCAAATGGCTTGATGACATGCAATAAGCTGAAACTATGTATCGTACCTATAAAGTCTCTGTTTCCAGGCGTGTAATTATATAGTTTTAAACGCTTCTTGAGTTCTCGCACCGTCTCCCTGCTGTAGCTAATCAGCGCCAAGCCTTGCGGAGAATGAATTGATACCCTCGCCAAAGTAACTGCTTTTAATGCGAGAACCCGAGTCTTACCACTTCCAGGTCCCGCGATGACGACAGTATTGGTTTCACTCTCGTAAGCCTGCCATTGCTGTGTGTCACCTTTTATCAGATCGAGATCATGAAAGAACTGATTATTCATACTCCTGCTTCACCTTTTTAATAATGAATTCGAGCCCGTTTTTTACATAGCCAGGAACCATACTTGTGGTTAAATTTCTGCTCAATCGCTGCGCAAATCGTCCTTTGCTGATATTGCTTTCGATCCTTGACAAAGCCGTCCAATATTCACCATCATCTAAAAACCCTACGAATTTGTTATACATTCCTTCGCCACCCGATATTAGCTCCTTATAGATTGCTTTAATCACATCATAATCAGCTGGCGTACAATCCTTCATCATGTCAACTTCTAAGGTATATACGCCAACGAAACATCCCTTTTCAGCAAATATAGGGTCCTGATCACCGACACTTTCCGGAACGTCATCTTCCTCCAGGATTTCTAAATCGGTCAAGATCTTTTCTATTAACTCATTCCCTTTATATCCCCATTCTCTCCCTGTGGTCTCGTCCAGAATATGGTACTTCCGGATTCTTTCAGTTTTTTTGTCTTCGCATTGATCGTTTCCTCAATTTCGTAGTAATCGCCATCCGTCAATAAAACCCAAGGGATATGCAGGGCATTCAGGATTTGAATATACGGCGCAAAATTAGTCGAGTGGATGTTACACACAATGATTCCCAGGTCATCCAGATTATTACCCATCAAATCGGATGCTGCCGGAATGAAATAGTCCTCTGTAATACCTTCAGTTAGTATCACTGCTTTTCCGAAATAAATTTCACCGCGCTTGGCATCAAGGTACCTTTCAATATCTTGCTTTTCTGGTTCGGAAATGGTCAATCCTGCTGTGGAATATATCTGGCTGGAACCTTCATTCTTCCTAATGTGAACAATTGTTGACAGCGGGGCCACAGATGTTATAAAAGTGGAATGGGTAGTGAAGATGACGCTGGTCGTACTTTTATGAAGAACTTCTCTGTAAATCAACCGTTGCAGAATTGGGTGTAAATGGGATTCTGGCTCCTCAACCGCCAGGATTGTGAATGTTTGAGAGCTGCCGGTATTATACTCATCCATGAACTCATAAAGCGTAGCACGTAAATCTTCCGCCAAGTCATCTTTTAACACATAATTACCATTATCCGTAAGTTCGTAGCACTGGCCCAGAATATCGTCAATGATATCTTGTTCTGAAAGTGAATCGTATTTGTCGCTTTTCAATACTGGAACTATAGTCCTGTCCTTTAACAGAATGAGCATTAAAGAAATGTAGAGGATATTTCCAAGACCCAAGCTTAGCTCATTTACCGGCCGCGGCTCAATACCCATATAGATTTGAATGGAATACAACAGTCTTTCCATATCTATGTCAAAGGTTCTCAGAGTGATTTCATTTCCACCCTGAAGTCCAGATAATGACGAGAATCTCTCCTGTAGCGTCTTCTTGATATGACTGATTTCATCCAGCTCTAAGATTTTATCAGCTGCGCTTTTCAGGTCTGCTGCAATATCCTCAAGCTGGTCTTTTTCGATCTCATACTGTTTTACAAGTTTATAAAGAGGGCTATTCTTATTGGCCTTTAACTCCCGCTCGACATCCCGAAGTGCTTTTATTACATAAATATTGATGAAACTCCGATCAACACTGGTGAACTTTACATCCATTGAACCTTTGAAGGTTTCATGCTTGTAGCTCAAAATGTTCCCAAATTGGTCTTTATTAGGAGAATATAAATACCGGAATTCTAGCGTTGGGTTCGTAGCATCCACTACAGCATCATCAAACTGCGACATCAACTTCGTGTTATGCTCATAACCTCGAATGTTAATGATGATCTCAATTTCGCAGCCATTGCCCATTGGATCTTCCAAGCTTTCATGAAAGTCACTTTCCGTCAGTTGCTTATCATTGTCTGAAAAATCCTTATCCAGAATCAGCTGTATCGCACGCAAAAAATTGGTCTTGCCTACATTATTTTCTCCGATCACAACCTGCTTATGATCTAGATGAGCATCAGCATTCAGGAAATTTCGAAAATTTTTTATGCGTACACGTGAGATATATGGGTTTTTATGTCCGTCCATTATATGATCGTTAATTTGGTTTCTTCCAAATATAACTTTAACCAAGAAGAAATGCCTACGGCGATCTCTTCTTTTCCAAAAATATTAAATGCCTTCAAATTCTAAAATAGCTTTGTGGCTCGAGAATCAGTTTGCACCCTCGGTCCACAAATTACTTCGTCTCCTTTTCAAAATGCATCAAGGTGTTACCATTTATCTGTTAAGGTTACGGTAAGCCCTCATGTTCGTGCCATTTTCTATCGCGACCAAGTGAATATCACCTCGAACTGCTCCTATGCATTAATGAACGGGCGGTCAATCCTGCTGGTTCTATTTCGCCTGCTGATGAAGAATGTAAGACCAATAGGCATGGCCACGCATACGATAACAGCTGCCCCGATAAATATATTTCTAAAATACCTTGGTTCAAAGATTTTGATTGCAATAAATTGCAGCTACCAAAAAGTGATTTCCACGCTATGGTTTCTTCGTTTTAGATTGAGAGTTAGGAGTTCAAAAAAATAACCAATGATAAATAAAAGAATGATTTTATCTTTGAAAAAGCCAGTTATGAAATCAAGGATTGAATGAACCTTATAGATGCCATGCAGAATATTGCAAAGGTTCCGATGGAAGCCACTATCAAATTTCAGGGCAACAGTACCGAGGTACACCCCCTATGAACATTTGCTGTAAAGATCGGAGGCAATTTAAACGGCTTTTTTCTTATTAGAAACAGGTACTAATACATTTAAAGAGGGTCTTGTGCGGCTGTTGTTAGTTTGAACGATGTTAGACATTTATCCGAAATTTTAGTCATATAATATGAAAACAGTAGAAAAGGTGATTTTTCAATGGAATAACGTCGGGGTGGAATTAAATGAAGGGGCGAGCCAAGAAGACATTGAGCAGTTTGAAATTGAACTAGACTTTCGCTTTGAAGATGATTTCAAAACGTATCTGTTTATAGCCAATGGCTTTAAGGACTACGCAAGCGATGATGATTTGTTTTCATTTTGGTCACTCGACAGAATAAAAACCGAGCTTTTACATCCGCACCCAGATCAATTGATATGTTTTGCCGACTATTGTATTTGTCTTTCAAATTTCGGTTTTAATAGAGAAGACGGGAAAATATACAGCTTTTTTGAACACCACACTAAGTTGTATCTTGTTGCTGAAAACTTCCAAGATCTTCTAGAGACCTACATCAAAAATTCCGACGATTTAATTAGATAAGGCCAATAATAGATATATTTATAAACATGCAAGCGATATTAAATGAATGAATGGACTGAAAAGACTGCTTGGAAAATTCCTGTCACATAAATTGAAAGCCGAACACCAAGATTTGCCTGATGAAATTAGAGCACATTCTTCAGGTCCCACGGTTCAAGATGATTCAGTATTTCCAGAATTGACTAGTTTTAGAAATAACATCCCACTAGACCAAGATGCCGTCGATAAGTGGGTTGCGCCATATTACATGAATATTGGTCGCGATGATGAAGAGTGGACCAGACAGCTAGAGGATATTGAACCTGAGATTTCGAGGAACTTAATATTGCAACTGCTTGGTGAATTTAACTGGAGGTCAAGATCAACGGGTGCGTTTTTTGCAGGCATAAAGGGGTTCAAAGACTTTGAGGATATTATTGGTACACATCTTCTAAAAAGCGAGGTAACTTATGCTGGCAAGACCTACGCCTTGGTTCTTGCTTCTTTCAATACTGAAAAGGCTACTTTATATTTGCGTAATTATCTAAATTACTACTTGTTGAAACTAGATCTGTGGTTCGACCAAAGGGAGGTTCTAGAAGCTTTAACGTATCTGGACAAAATCAACAAAACTCAGCATGCATCTGAATACACTAAAAACTGGCTGGAATTTATTCAAAACAAACCTTACTGGAAAAAAAATATAGACACTAGTAGGTTGGAAAAACAATTGGATTTGCTAAAAAGTGTGCGTAATAATTCTGAGCTGCCATAGTAATCACTAGAGGTTATGATAAAAGAAAATTTTTGCGAATATTTAGAAAGATAATTCAGCAAAGTACTAGGATTTCTGGACGAACCTCAAATCAGCGCCTTTTGGTGTGTTGCAAGTAAATGTTGCCGGTTATAAAGTCCGATTTCTTTAATACATATTCAAAGCTCTAATAAAAAAACACAGATGATACCAGAATTTCTAGATAATTATAAAGGCCAGTTAGAAGAATTCAAACTTCCGTCTGTCAGTATAAAAGCAATCCCTGTTGAAAATGAAGAGATCCTAAATTTCAGACAAAGTAAATTTCTGGGAAAGCCATATTTGCCATTGAATTTTGAGTATCCTAAAGACGGAGATGGAAAGCCACTAATTCTGCTTGCACAAATTAATTTTGACGAACTCCCCAGATTAGAAGGTTATCCAACTTCTGGAATACTACAATTCTATATTCCATCCTCTAATTGGTACGATATGTCAGACTACTAGATTATCTATCACGATGATGTCTCAGGAATCCATCAAACTGATTTTTCATTTTTAACAGCCGATTTATACGACGAAAGCTCTGTATATTGTGAACACAAACTTGAATTTGAAACAAATATTGAATATGGTGGTGGCACAGACTTTAGATTTAACATGGATTTCAAAGGAAAGGATTTTTTCGAGTTTTGTGAAGACTTAAATCAAGATCAGAAACAGGAAATAGAGAAAATCATTGATGGAGCAGGACATAAAATTGGTGGCTATGCCTACTTCACGCAAAGTGACCCACGAGATTATGATAAGAAATTAAAAGAGGACATTCTTTTGTTACAGATTGACACAGACGAACAAATCATGTTTGGTGATTGCGGTGTTGCCAATTTATTTATACATCCTGATGAATTAAAAGCGAAGAACTTTGAAAAAGCCTGGTTTAATTGGAATTGTTGTTAACCGAAGTTCTTTTATAAATAATTAACAGACACCGTGCAAAACGTGATAATTCCTAAATCAGTCGTCGCTACCGGTGTCGTAAACAACAATAAAACCATGAAACGCCTACTCGTTTTTCTTTTCCTTATTGTTTTTGCGGTTACATCCAAGGCGCAGAATAACAGCTTTCGCCCCACCTACGTTTGCGAGGGATATATAATTATTTCCAAGACCAAGCAGTTGCCCATTAAACTTAACTATATGGTACTTCTTGATTCAACGGTTGTAGGTTCCTATGTCTACAAACCGAGTTTAGGAACGTTGAAACTTATAGGCAAGTCCAATACCGATGGAACTATTGTTCTTTATGAACGGGATGAAAAAGAAAATATTACAGGTGTTTTTACGGGCAGAAGGTCTTCGGATAACACTATTCGGGGGGATTGGTCCGGCACAAGAAAGAACGTTTCTTATTCTTTCTTTCTGAAGGTTATGGAAGATTCAAAATCTTACTGGACATACATCAGGAAGTTTAGAGCATTACCAGAGTACCACGATATTCAGGCTGCCATATCTGACCCAAGCAAAGTATTAGCTTTCGATATTGAAGATCAAAACCAAAAAACATTGCCGAAATCTGTACGCAGACTAAAAAATGTCTTATCAATTAATCTTCTGGGGAATCAATTTAAAACGTTCCCTGCTGTGATTTCGGAACTCAATCAATTACAAGAGCTCTCGATGAGTTCGAATGGAATGGAAAGTGTAAGTCCCAGGATTGGACATCTTGAGAACCTTCGGATTCTGATTATGAATTTTAACAAGCTTGAAGAATTGCCAAATGAAATTGGAAAGCTGAAGAAACTATTGTATTTGGAGCTTGGCAATAATCAGCTAACGGCTCTCCCATCAACAATCGCAAACCTCCAACAATTGCAGGAACTTCACATCGAAAGAAATAAACTAAGCGAACGAGAAAAGGCTAAAATTAAAAAGCTGTTACCTAACTGCATTGTTCATTTCGAGTAGCATTCCGTAACACAGATTTTTACTCAGGTCGTGCAACAGCAGAGGTGGTTCTTTACGTGGTTTGGCTTCGACATCCAAGATCTTTCCTCCATTGGAAAAACCGGACGGTACATCTTCAATTTTTTAGCAACAATTATCTCAACAAAATGATGACAGGGCAAGATCTATCCTCGATTTAAAAATAAGCTATGCCCAGGATGTAGATCATATCCGCTATCTATGTGTCGGTTTTAATACCCGAATCAAGGCGGTTAGGTAAATATGATCCAAAAGTGCTCCTATGTAATAACTCTGAGTTAACATAGAACAGGAAGCAGCATCGTTTATTGCAAATATTGTTGTAGGTTTAGCTTTTGATGCTATTCCACTTGCTCGGGGATTATTAGCTACGATATATGACATATTTGCGGCTGATGACTATATGGAACAGCAGATTCTTCGTTTAATTCAAGAAAATTATTCACAACCATGATTGGAAAAAAGGCGGTTTTCTTCGACGTTTTCCTCTTGAATACCTTATCAGCTGCGATGATAATTCAGGAGTTTGTTTTTGGTACTACATTTATTGCTAGGGCTATCAATGCTATGCGTTTTGTAATATTAATCTTAAGTGCAATACTAGTTTTAATATCAGCCCACATAGGACTACCACTTATCCCCATGGTTATTGTTGGGCTGATACCTAATGCATATGTGTTTGTATTCTATCAAAGAAACACACATGAAACAATAGAATGTGCTTTTCAAAATTTCAAAAACACTCGAGTTATAACAAAACTTCTATATCTCTCTCTAGTTATCCTACTAACGATTGTCGTCCCTTTAGTTATCTTCATAGCTTTTCTAATAAATAGGCCGGCTGAATAGAACTATCATAGAAATCCTAATTACATTCAGTTTTACTTAGAATATAAGCGATGATTTCTCAATTTCATTCCATTTGTTTATTTCATGTGGATTTACTTAGCTTCATATTATTGAATCAACTTATTGAAAATCAGAAAAACGCACCTCTAAACATTAAGGAGAATTGTTAAAGGTTGATGATCGACAATATGAAATCAACAATTCGATGAGATCATATTGAATCATCAGTAATATAAGGCAGCCTTTGCTAATTTCAAGAATGTTGAGGTTATGAACATGCTAATTTGTGATACTTGAAGTGCAATGTATCATTGACCTGCCTTCCATCTTCTGACGCTCGTTTGATCCTCATAAGGCATACCTTCAGGATACGTTATAAACTCAACCGTACTGCCCCAGGGTGTTACCCCATAGCAAAAGAAATTCTTTTCCCCGGTCTCTAAAGGAAATAATAGCGGCTTCGGCTCAGATAATACTTTACCGCCTGCAGAAGTGAACCTTTGTAGCGATCCTGAAATGTCATCTGTATAAACGGCAAAATGCTGCAATCCGAGATCACTGGATCTAACAGATTCCCTTTGGCCGTTTACATGAATTTCGAATAACTCTATATTGATCCCTTTGCCTATCTTGATCATTCGACAGGAATGAAGTTCCGATCGCTGTGCCATGTTCAAAGTAGTGGCATCAGCATCCTCAACCACTAAAGGCGGTTTTTCTTTACTGTAAGATTCATACATTACTTCTGCCCCGAAGGCATCCTGAAGAAAAAGGGTTGCTGCATCAATATCTGGTACGTTGATCCCAATGTGATCAATCCCTGCGATCGTCGTTTTATTCATATTTTCCATAACTGCTAAATTTATTCCTGACAATTTATCAAACAGTATTTTAGATAAATGACTATTCATTTAATTTGTTTTATAAATTTTTATGGGGACAAAGGACAGTACTAAGAAGCAACTGAGTAAGTGAAACACAAAGCTGAAGAATCATAACGATCACGAAGAATTCATGATCCTAAAAGAGACCAGCTAAACCTCGAAACTGCCATCGAAGAGTTAGAATGCATTGCCACCGCATACTGGCAAAGGTGCACATTATCGGGTAGCTCCTCACCTCTTTGGGGTATTTCAGGGCCGCGTTACTAGTGCGAACTTTGACCAGGCTTAAAAGTTAAGCTTGGCTGTAATCAGCAGACCCCTCAAATTGACCGGATCAGGGCTGACAGCTATCAATTAAACGACAAGCCTAAAATGATAACATCCAAAGATAAGTACTCACCAATTAATTAAGATAGAACGAAAATGGAAACGAAAAAAAACATAAACGAGTTGTTTCTTCCTTTTGAGAAAAAAGGGCTCTCATTGAAGAATAGGATACTCATGGCCCCGCTGACCAGATCAAGGGCTATAAATAATTTAGCTAATGATTGGATCGCTGAGTATTACTGTCAGCGCGCTTCAGCAGGACTGATCATTTCTGAAACGATATCTCCTTCGCCCAATGGCTTAAGCTATCCGCGCATTCCCGGTTTATTTAGCGACGAACAAACCCGTTCATGGAGATCGGTGACCGATGCTGTCCATAATAATGGTGATAAAATTTATGCACAACTTAACCATCCTGGCAGGGTAGGCAGTTCTATCAATTTACCCCAAGGCGCAACAATGGTCGCACCAAGCGCCATTCCAGCTGATATGATGGTCTTTTCTGACATCAAAGGTCTTGTAAAAGCCAGTACACCTCAACCATTAACATTCCAGGAAATAAAAAGTACCATTGGAGAATTCGTTACAGCCGCACGCAATGCGGTTGAGGCAGGATTTGACGGTGTCGAACTGCATGGAGCTAACGGTTATTTGATGGAACAGTTCCTAAACCCACATGTTAACCAGCGTGATGACCAATATGGTGGCAACGTGGAAAACCGGGGTCGATTCATTGTGGAAGTAACCGAAGCTGTTGCTGCGGAAATCGGGATCAATAAATTAGGCATTAGATTTTCTCCATATAATACGCAGGCTGATATGCCTCATTATCAAGATATACAGGAAACCTACAGTCACCTGGCTGATGAGATGGATCGGATAGGCCTGCTTTATATTCACCTGATAGACACGGTAACCCGCCTGGAACAATCCGGAGCGGAGATAAGGAATGCCTATGACGATTGTTTCGCTGTCATTCGGAAACGCTTTAAGGGGTTAATGATCATCAATGGAGGTTATACACGAGAGAGGGCGATCCAAGCTACAGAATCTGGCGCTGCCGACCTGGTGTCATTTGGTATCCCCTTTATTTCTAATCCTGACCTTCCGTATCGGCTTGAGCACGACCTGGAACTTGCTGAGGCAGATCGTGCAACGTTCTACTCCGGGACACCTAAAGGTTTTACGGATTATAGCAATTATATACCTGCTGGTCAATAGTTACGGGTTAATCCTGGCTCATTTTATGTTCCAAGATAATGCACAAAAAATAGTAAAGTAATATTGATCACCGGAGCATCTTCTGGATTAGGTCTCGCTACTGCACAGGCACTTTCCTCCAAAGGCTATAGGGTTTACGGAAGTTCGAGGAATAAAGAGAAGGATGATCACCAGGCATTTCAACTCATTACGTACCAGCAGCGCGGCCCTCCCATCTTTGCACAAACAGATCGATGTGGTCATCTATGCGGGCGGCATCACCCTAACGTCAGACCATGCAAAATATCTTGCATCATCTTTCATGCTGTTATAAAAAGCTACGGCAGCTCAGGGTTAAGCTTTGGTAATTCTGGCTGCAAGTGCAAAGCCGTCCTCTTTAGGCATCATAACATGAAGTAACAAAAGTTTACTGCACTTTTGCAATACCAATTCCCTGGTCTAAAACGCTTATTTAATACTATTACCGTTAACATGTCCCTCCATCAAAATTACAGTACTTTTTGGTGATCTGCTGTTTATCCAATCCTAAGGACCGAAGACTGGGCACCCTGACGATGCTAAAGAGCAGCAAGTCGTAAACATCGACAAAATAGCCCAATGAGGCGGTTATGATTGCGGCAAATGGAAGATCCACTTTTGCTTTTGAAATTGCTTTCGTTTTCATATTAATCATATATCGCACGGTTTTGCAAATGCCGTCTGAAAGGGCAAAATTGTCTAAAATTGGGTCCAGCAGCAATGTGCTCTAAGTTGCGCCGGTATTTGTTTTATCTCTAATCCAGGTCGTTAACGTATTGAGAGTTTACAACCTTTGTTTAATGAAGGATCGCCTTGTTGCCATGTCACGCCGCTTTTGCTTTTTTATCCAACGGAATAGCCTTCCGGTTTTGTACCATTCAGGTTTTTTTGAAAAAAGTCCGTTAATATTGGTGAGGAAGACACCTCCCAGGATAACCAGTAGTCCTATTCCCTGTATTGTGGAGATTTTCTCGCCCGCAAGGAGCGTACCAGCCAACAGGGCTACTACCGGGTTGATATAAGTGTGAGTACTTACAATAGCGGGCTTCATCACGGTCAATAGGTATTGATAAGAAAAATAAGCAACAATTGAACCTAACAGAACCGAGTAAACTAGGCTGAACCAAGCTATAGCAGGAATGTCAACTATGGATATTTCATCAGGCTCATTTCTGATCACGGATATGAACAGACAGGACGCCCCGGCAACGATTAATTGCTGTGCAATCGGGATACTGACATCTTTTTGTGCATGATCTTTTTTTACCAGCAATGATCCGGATACCCAACAGCACGTTGCTATGATGATGGCAAATATACCCCCGGTCTTCAGCTCTGCCTGCCCGGTTGCGGATGAGAGCAGACTACCGCTTAAAAATAATATAACGCCTGCAAAGCCGGTCAACAAACCGGCAATGATGGTTTTATTTGAAAAATAAAAGCTCCAGTTTTTACGATCGGCAGCAATGAAAAGCAATGGTCCGGCAGCTTCGATCGTACAAGCTTCTGTAGAAGAAACATATTGCTCTCCCCAGGTGAGGAGTCCGGTGCCGCCTGTAAGGACCAGCAAGCCGACCATTCCACTCTTTTTCCAATCGGCTAACTTCCAGACCTTGCCGCCTATAAGAACGGCATACGCAAAAAGCAAAATACCGGCTATACTGAAACGCAAGCCGGATAATATAAAAGGAGGGAAACCTTTTAACGCAAAACTGATCGCAAGGAAGGTCGTGCCCCATACTATATAGATGCCGAAAAAGGCTAGCCCTATTTTAATTCTGTCATTCATCGTATAAATGTTCTTAATTCAATATTTTTTCAATCATGCCTTCATCACCTGCTCTTCTTGCCTGATGCGTGCCGTTAAGGGGATCAGATAACCGGCCAAAACGAATGCGAGCGTGTAGCAGGCATGGCAGATCAATAGTAAAGTATATGCATCAGCACTAGCACTGCTGAATTTCCGCGGCCATACTCCCCCGCCCCCATTGCACTGAGCTTTCGTTCATTGCGGAAGGATATCACTACTGACAATAGCCGAAAAGCGATCAGGGTGAGAAAGATCATGTGGAAGATGTTATCGAAATGGCCTTGCATAATTATCCTATTTTATTTGGCAAAATTAGCTGGCTGTTCTTCCTGCGACAATCACCACAACCGGTGATACCTGCACACTTTAGGTGATTGCATTCAAGTTCAGGCATCTTAAAATTTGTGACATAATTTACGGGTCGATCCAGAATACCCTAATGAATACAGATCAACAAGGCGGCCCGTGAGTGGCCGGAAGATCCTGATCGCTACAGTACCGTTCGAACAGCACTTGCGGCAGCTGTCAGGTTTTGCAACACCTTCGATGATGTCATAAAGGCCATCTGTCTCTTCGCCTGCCGCAATGATGTGACGATGAACGCCTAATAGCCAAAAGTTACATTCCATATGTTTTTTAAGCAAATTTCCGGGTTTTCGGCAGGATCACCTATCCCCAAGATCGGTCAGGTCATGACCGGGTTCGGTTAATCTTCAAACGTCGGGCACACCCAAATACGGCTCATTGACTGTTATTATATCAATAGGGTTCAATGGTCACCAGGCAGTTCCGCCAGCGCAGTCATGCTGATCACCATTATCGGTTAGACCTCCTCCTAATTGGGGGATTGCCCCGATTTTATAATGTACGTTACTTTGCGTAATTATTAATAACAATAGGAATTAATGTACTAACGATATGAAAAAAGCATTTTATTTGATACTTACGGCGTCAGCAACATTGATCGTGGCGATCATTTTATTTAGTGATCCCTCAGGCGGAAGCCAGGAGGTAAAGGCTAAGGTCTCCACTGACAGCCTTGTAAATCGATTCCCTTAACACGCTTTCCGGCTATCCATCTCAAAGACCAGCGCCAGCATTTCCCACATGGTAATTCAAGGCTCTTGATGGCGGCAGGCCGATCATGCCACCGATGCCATTTTATACCTACCTAAGATGGTCAAACCTTTTAAGAACATGGATCCCGCCCTTATACCGGCACGCAAATAACGTGCAGTGTCCATTTTTATTATTAAGATCAACATATCATGAATACTCGAAAACCCTTTGTCGCAATGACAGTTGTCCTACTTTTGCAGCTGTTACTGATCCGGTTGGCTTGCTATGTGCAGGCACACCCGCTTAACGACGCTGACCTGCTCATCAGCCGGTTGATTCAACGTCACCGATCCTTGTTTCTCGATGAATTGATGTACGGAATAAGTTTTCACGGAAGTATATATCCGGTGATCTCTATGGTCCTGATTACCGCAGGGGTTTACTATTTTAGAGGATATATCAAGGAGGCCATATTTGTTGTGCTTACCCTACAGGCCATACCTGTGTCCTATCTGATCAAGATCATGGTCGAAAGGCCCCGGCCTGACAGCGATATGATCCGGGTGATCGAATGGAATAACTCTGCGTCATTTCCCAGTGCTACCGTGGCAGTTTTTGTTCTGTTCCTTGGATTTAACTTATTATTGAGCTTGTCGGTCAAAAAATTTCACCTACCCGTAAGAAAGGCGATCTGGATTGTATCTATCCCATTTATTTTTTTGATCGGTTTCTCGAGGATCTACCTGGGTGCGCACTGGTTCACCGATGTGATCGGCGGCATGATAGTGGGGCTTATGTTGCTTTTGATTCAGGGCTGGATCTACCTGCGAAGCGGAAGGACATGATTGGGTGCCATCTGAAAAACGCTGAATGTTCCCTGTACTTTCCATCGGCGTGATCCCGCTGGCCGAGGAGTCGGTCGACCTTGCACCTTAAGGCCTTGATCTACCCCCGCCTAGAAATGAAGAAGGACGATCAGCTTACAATGACCTCAGAAATGACCTTGAAGATCATATACCCTTTGAGAAGTTTTGTCTTACGTTAAGGTATTCGTGACCAATAGGGTTACGGGAGTACTATCATGAGCCTCACGCCAGAGGGTCCGTTAGTAACAGCAGGCCTTTTTTTTAATGTGATGACATCCCCGATCATCGTAGGAAGACCCATTAATTGAGTATACAGGTCAGTTTAATTAATTATTCCGTTATGGTCTTCCAGGAGGCAACTGTCTGATGCGTCATCCAGTTGCCGTAACGGAGCTGTTAGGACCTGAGCGATGAAAACTGAAGAATATTCAAGTTGTGTCCCCTCTCTGAATTAAAAGCTTGTTCGTCGTAATTCTATTCCATAAGAACGGACCTATATCTGCAGTTAATAAATGATACGGTCCGTTTTTTCGATAAAGATCATCTTCCCTTCCTCGGAAAAGGAACGTAGCCTTTGTAACCTATTAGCTTTGCAAAGCTACCAATTACTTTGGCCATGAATTTTTGTGCAATTATCGGGGGGCCGACAACAAACAGTTCGCCATAGCATTCATTCAAGATTGCGGCGAATTGCAGTACTCCCGGAAGGCCGGTCTTTTTGTTGGTCTTGTTCTGCACATCTAGAGAGTAAACAGTTTCAAGAAAGAACTCAGTTTTTAATGCCGGGCTCAGGTCAACGATCATTACTAGGTCTTCGATCCCCTCATTCCACCATTTATGCGCCGAATTCGGCCCGACCGTGATCTTCTCGCCTGGCTTGAGCACTATTTTTTTATCATCGCAGACCACACTCAATTCACCCCTTACAACTTCAAACGATTCGCTCTGTACCGGATGATAATGGAGGGGGGGGCCTACTGCACCTGGTTTGCAAGCAATCTCCATGCTTAGCTTTTCCCCGCCGGAATCTTTACTTGATACCAGAAATCTGATCTTATCTCCAAAAGTCTTGTTTTCGATCAACTGATCTTTATGTGCCATAATATATTATTTACTTATCGTATATCCCATAGTTGACCAATCCACCGTCAACTGTAATTTCTGAAGCATTAACAAAAGAGGATTCTTCAGATGCGAGGAATCTGACCACTTGGGCAACCTCTTCCGGAGTACCATAGCGTTTCAATATGATCTTACTTTCCAGTACCTGCCTTGTATGGTCAAGCTGTTCCTTGTCCATACCGGTCTTTCCATAAGCGGGCGTATCGATTGGGCCTGGAAGAATTGCATTTACCCGGATCCTTCGCGGACCGAGTTCAGTGGCAAGTACCCTGTTCAAGGATAGCAATGCGGCCTTTCCCATTGAATAAACACTTGAAGCTGCCATACCGAGAACCGCATTTACGGAGGAATTAATGATGATGGATCCGCCATCATTGATTAACGGCAACAATTTTTGAACGGTGAAATACAGTCCCCTTACATTAGCATTCATGATGCTGTCGTAATGTTCCGCGGTGGCAGCCTCTACCGGTAGGAAATAGCCTAAGCCTGCATTTAAAAAAAGAATGTCGATCTTGCCCAGATGAGTGCTGATCTCACCGGATAAGTTTGCCAGATCATCGATAGCGCTCTGTTCTGCAACAGCGCTATAAACACCGAGTTCAGTAGCAGCCTTTTGGACCGACCGTGGATCGCGACCGGTAATCAGCACCCTTGCGTCATGCTGGCGGAATAACTTGGCACTCTCATAACCGATCCCGCTGTTGCCGCCTGTGACAACAGCAGTTTTATTTTTTAAACTTCCCATATTTTGAAAATGATAAGCTCAAAGTTCTCTTTAATAATCCAAATGGGACATCCCCAAAAATGTTAGAGATCCCCCCTGAAAAGGGGTAGAGCCAAAATTGGTCATTTAAAGCAAAGTACGTGGCTATTTGCCTTTCCGGGCGTCTAGAGCTTGTCAACAAGGCATTTGTCATAGCTTGCTAACCCATAAAACTGAAGCATGCAAGGCTTATTTTAAAGCAAATGAGCTGGACTCGGATAACCATATCTGTGAAGAGCAGGCCGCACGGGGCTATCAACGGACCGAAGAACCTGCTAAGGCTATAGCGCTGGCTGATCAGATTATTGGACGCGATCAATTCAACCCTATGGGCTGGGCATCTCAGGGATTAGATCAGGCGATCCGTCAATCCGGTAATCTCCATGATCACTTTGTCAAGCTCTTCTGCCGATGTTTTTAGCTTTGGAATGATCTCGGCATTGGGGGAATCATCCAGGCTGCAAAGCTGAACAAGGCCGAGGATACTGGCGAGCGGCGCCCGGACGTGATGCGACTGGATCCAGGCGATCTCGCGCAGGCGCTTGTTCTGATCTTCAATTTTATGCAAGTATTCCTGAGACTCGGTGATATCCCGTAGCAGGCAATTCACGCCGATGACCTGATCATGCACATCACGGATCGGGTTAAAGCGGAGTTCCTCATAAACCTGGCTGCCATCGATCTCCCGCTGCCTGATAAGGCTGAATGCCTCGCCTGTAAAGGCCCGTTCGTAGCTATCAAAAAAAACTTTCATTCTTTCCTGAACAAAATCAGCATTGTTGACCTCATCCTCGTTTTTGCCGGTAAGCTCTTTTACCCTGTCCCAGAAAGCCTGATTCCCTGTAATGATATTAGACTGCTTATCTACCGACCAGATCAGGTCCTGGGTATTATTGATGATTGCGCGGAGGTTTTGACCGTCGTTATAGATCTTTTCCTGGATTTTTTTTTGTTCGGTGATATCGACGAAATAAACGGCGATACCTTCCTTAGTCGGATAAACGTTCATCGCCCCCCAGACGCCAAGCGGAGCGTAAAGTTCTTCAAAATGGACGCTGATCCGCTCGTTCATGGCGCGCTCGTACTCGGGATAAAAGCGTCCTTCCCGGGAATTCGGGAAATAATTCCAGAGGTTCTTGCCCATTACTTCTTCCCTGGTGCAGGACAGCGCCTGTTCGGCGGCTTTGTTCATAAAGGTGACTTCCCAATTCTTGTTCAGCGCGTAAAAGCCGTCTGTAATACTGTCAAGCATATTTTCCATTTCCGCGGATTTTTCGCTAATGATCTGCTCAGTCCTAATCTTTTCATCAATATTCACGATCAGCACCTGCCGCGCACCTTTGCCTTCAAAAACGGTATGATGGGTATAAACACTGACATAAAAGCGTTGCCCGCCCTTGTTCCAATGCAGCATGCGGCCCGCATTCACATGGCCTTCCGGCAGGCTTTCATGAAATTTGAGCAGGGCGGGAATCTCTTCCGGCGGGCGTATGTCAGTGAGCTTTAGATAAAAAAATTCTTCCCGAGTATAGCCGTATTGCTCAATAGCCGCATCATTTACCGCCAGGAAACGAAAGGTTTGTGCGTCATAGATATACATCGGTGAAGGGATGCCTTCAAACAGGCGCTTGTAATCCTCCGCACTGCTTTCCCGGCTTTGACGCTGTTTCCTTGCCCAGAAATAAAGCACCAAACCGGTGATGAGTATCAAAACCATCGCAGCACCAGCGACATCCATAGGGGTAAGATTAAATAAGTTATTCGGTCAATGTAATACAAGTTAGTGTTTTTTATATGCATTCCTGCAAGTGATAAAATTTGCCGGCTATCCTGCGCATAATTATTTCTTGATTTGTTAACTCAGGTGCATGAACGGCACTTGCAGCGGGGATTTAAAAATAAGATATCAAGTCTAGGTGAGTGAACCTGGCTTTAATTATCTTAGCGCCTTAAAGATTAAACAAACCGGCATATTGAGAAACTAGCATATGAACCGTTTATTCTAGCATTTCGTGATTTTATTTACGATGCCACTCATCGTCTCAGCATGTGCATCCAAGAACAATATCGACATTGGTGGCTATCGTTATATACTTGGCAGTTAGTTGCTTTTTTAGTTACGTAATGGACGCTGTCAATGTACCTTCTTTTACTTTTATGTTGGATGCAGACATTACATCATTTGTGCCGTCTGCTTTTTATGGTGCTCGAACACCTTGGCGCTAACAGTTGCCATAATTCTTTCGTACAGCTGAAGGTGTAAGTTCACATATTCAGGCAGACCTTGCCGATGGCAGAGATAGCTGGTATGTCCCTAGCATTGTAATACAGGTGCAAAACCGATTAAAGAAAAACGAACTATCAATGACGGACCTGCTGGCAGATGTAGGTTCTCTGCGCCGGCCATGGTGAAATGATAAATACTTAACGAATACCTAAGTTATCGTCTAGCGGATGCTGCCAAATTTTGATGTATATATCAAATCATACCACTTATTATTCGACAAGGTTGAATCGTGGTTTCTCATAGCATGACTATTATATTTATATATGATGAAAGTGAAGTTAGCTCTCCAGATTCAACTGTTTAAATAGCTCTTTAGTGATGAGTTTCACATTTGTAGCCAGCTGATCATAGTTACAATGCCGAAGTTCCAGCGGGAAAGGGATTCCGTTTTCCCTCCGAATAAGATCAATTGTCATCACCGAATTCAAAGAAACTACTTCCCCTCCTTGAAGTGAAGAATATAAGGTCCTGGCAAATTGTTCATCGCGGCCAAGCTTAAAGCAACCATAGGTTTCTATATCCCTATGCGTTTTCATATTGAGCGAGATCTCATAAGTAACTTCCATAACAAAAAAATGCCGCCCAAAGGCGGCTTGAATGAATAATCAGAATTAACTTATTTAATTTTGATCTGGCGGTTCTGCATCTTTGCCTCTTCTTTTTTAGAAATTTCAATGCAAAGTACCCCATTCTGGTATTTAGCCT
>Ga0247734_1001181_pt1 | contig 20339 bp, 13 predicted proteins | sample UWRJL103311B2_FD_180933 | JGI IMG/M metagenome (GOLD analysis project Ga0247734, IMG submission 180933) | Plant litter microbial communities from Arlington Agricultural Research Station in Wisconsin, United States - UWRJ-L103-311B-2 | ecosystem: Environmental > Terrestrial > Plant litter >... | reverse complement strand
GTGGACACGACCGGATGGCCCATCCTGCTGGAGCACCTCGGCGCGATCGGTCTGGTCGATGGCGACAGCCAGCGGGAAAGCCGCCGCAACGTGCTGGTCGCCCCCCAATGGCGTGCTGGGGACGATACCGTGCGCATCGCCGAGGAATTGTGCGATCGGCTGCCAGAACTGCCTGATCTGCCCGGTAAGGTCAGCTTCGTCATAGACGCCGGACCCGCCCCGGCACTCGCCTGCGAACCCGGCGATTTCCGCATCGAACGGGACTGCGAGGGCAGGCTGATGCTGCGCGCGGACGGGCGCGCCAAAGGGAAAACGCTGTCGGTCGGCGGCGAAGTCGATGCGCTGGTTGCTCTTGCCCATTGGTTCGCTGCCAGTGGCGGCGCGAAGGCCCGCCAGATGGCTCGGCACGATGCCCCCCTGCCCGCCTGGGCGATCGGCGAGGCCCGGGCCGCGCCGGCGCTTGTGTCCATGGTGCCGGGAGAGCGGGACCGCGGTGCTGCCTACGGTCTGCCATTCGGCCGCATCGATGCTGCAACCCTGCTTGATCTTATGAAAAGACCAGACACGCTCGGCCTGCGCCTGACTCCCTGGCGCGTGATCCTCGCCGAAGGGGCGCCCATCGTGGCGCTTCCCGGCCTTTCGATTGATCCTGCCGAACCGCTGCTGCGTGTCGATGCCTGCCCCGGCTTCCCTGCCTGTCCGCAAGCCAGCGTGGAAACGCGAAGGCTCGCCGGCCGGCTTGCACCGCTGGTCGAGGGCCGTCTGCACGTGTCCGGCTGTACCAAGGGTTGCGCCCGTTTGCGAGCCGCCGACGTGATGCTGACAGGCCGGAACGGGCGCTATGACCTCGCCTTTGGCGCCCGTGCCGACGCCGAACCTTTGTTCCCAGGGCTGGACGGCACTGAAATTCTCGCTCGCCTTGGAGTTTGCTGATGTCGCATGTCTACGAGAAGGACGGCGCCGCGATCTATCGGCAGTCCTTTGCCATCATCCGCGCGGAGGCTGACCTTGCGCGCTTCACGGTCGACGAGGAGCCGGTGGCAGTTCGCATGATCCACGCAGCGGGCATGGTCGGGCTCGAGGCGCATATCCGTTTTTCGGAAGGGTTTGCTGTCGCTGCCCGCAATGCCCTGGCTGCGGAAAAACCTATCCTGTGCGATGCGAGGATGGTTTCAGAAGGCATCACCCGCGCGCGTCTACCCGCGGACAACGAGGTGATCTGCATTCTGCACGAACCTCAGGTGAGCGAGCTTGCCCGCTCCATGGGCAATACCCGATCCGCGGCTGCGCTGGAGCTTTGGCGCCCGCATCTGGACGGCGCGGTGGTCGCTATCGGCAATGCGCCAACGGCGCTCTTTCACTTGCTCGACTTGCTGAAAAATCCCGCTTTTCCGCGGCCTGCGGCAATCATCGGCTGTCCGGTCGGTTTTGTCGGAGCGGCCGAGTCCAAGGACGCCTTGTGGGCTGCCACGCCTGTCCCATGCTGCATTGTGGAAGGTCGCCTGGGCGGTAGCGCGATCGCCGTAGCCGCCGTCAATGCCCTGGCGAGCCCCTCGGAATGAGCACGCAACGTTATGGCACGATCCACGGTGTCGGGCTTGGCCCCGGTTCGCCAGACTTGATGAGCGTACGCGCGGACCGACTGGTGCGCACAGCGGGACAGATCGCCTTTTTTCGCAAGCAGGGCCGGTCCGGTCACGCCCGGCGCATCGTGGACGGCTTATTGCGTCCCGATGCGATCGAGTTCGCCATGGAATATCCGGTCACCACCGAGATTCCGCTATCGGATCCGCGCTACAAGACCTGCCTTTCGGATTTCTATGCCCGTTGCACCGCACGGCTTATGGAAACCGCTCGCAGCGGCGAAGACGTGGTCGTGCTGTGCGAAGGCGATCCCTTTTTCTACGGGTCGTTCATGCACCTGCACAGTCGGCTCTCCGGGCATGTCCCGGTCGAGGTCGTGCCCGGCATCACCGGCATGGCCGGGGCCTGGAACGCCACGGGTCTGCCGTTCACCTGGGGCGACGACGTGCTGACGGTAGCGATGGCGACGTTGCCCGAATCGGAACTGGTGCGGCGCATACGCGACACCGATGCGCTGGTGGTAATGAAGATCGGCCGCAACTTGCCAAAGCTCCGCCGTGCAGTCGCCGCTGCAGGTCGCGAGGATGCGGCATGGCTCGTCGAACATGCCGCGATGCCCGGCCAGAGCGTGATCCGACTGGTCGATGCCAAGAACGTCGCGCCCTACTTCTCGATCATGCTCATTCACGGCCAGGGGCGCCGGCCATGAGCGGATGTGTGGCAGTGGTGGGGCTGGGCCCGGGCAGCGACGCGCTCGTGACCCCGGAAGTCACGGCTGTGCTGGCCGAGGCCACCGATGTGGTCGGCTATATCCCCTATGTCGCGCGGGTAAGTGCGCGGGCCGGGCTTACCATGCATCCCTCAGACAACCGGGTGGAACTGGACCGCGCCGCCCTCGCACTCGACCTTGCCAGTCAGGCCAGGCGTGTCGTCGTGGTATGCTCGGGCGATCCCGGCGTTTTTGCGATGGCCTCGGCGCTGTTCGAGGCGTTGGAGACTGGACCGACGGCGTGGCACGAACTCGATATACGCGTGCTGCCGGGCATCACCGCGATGCTGGCGGCAGCAGCGCACGCCGGGGCTCCGTTGGGGCATGATTTCTGCGCGATCAATCTTTCGGACAACCTCAAGCCGTGGCGAGTGATTGAAAAGCGCCTGCGCCTCGCTGCGGAGGCCGATTTCGCCATGGCCTTTTACAACCCCCGCTCGCAAGCACGCCCGGAAGGGTTCGCCAGGGCGCTGGAGATACTGCGCGAAGCCTGTGGCGACGAGCGGCTGATCCTTTTCACGCGCGCGGTCTTTTCACGCGCGCGGTCTATGGTCCGGACGAAACCCTGCAGATTGTCACGCTCGGGCAGGCGCGCGCCGAAATGGCAGACATGCGCACTATGGTGATCGTCGGGTCGAGCCGCACCCGCCTGATCAAACGACTGGGAAGCCCTATCCTCTACACCCCGCGCTCGCTCCCGGAGGATGCAGGGTGAGCGATCCAGTCGATCACCTCTCGCGGGCAATGGAATTCGCGGCGTGCGGGGAGCGCCGGGCGCGCGATCATCAGCATCGGCAGGCCAAGTTCCCGCGCGGCCATCACTTTGGCCTGCGCACCGCTGCCACCGGCGTTCTTGCAGACCACCAGGTCAATAGCATGCTCGCGCAGCAGACGGATGTCGTCCGCGATACTGAAGGGCCCGCGATCGACCACCAGAGCGTGGTCGGGCAGTGCCGGCGCCTGGTCCTGCGCATCGACGAAGCGCAGGAGGTAGTGGTGCTGTGGCTGCGCACGGAACTCCTCCACATGCATCCGGCCGAGAGCCAGCATAACCCGGCGGGCGGGCCCGGACAGGGCATCAACGGCGCTAACGATATCGGCGACCGCGGTCCACTCGTCCCCCGGCGCCGGCTCCCAGGCTGGTCGGGTCAGTGCGGCATGGGCAACACCGGCGGCCCGGGCCGCCCCCACGGCATTTGCACTTATCTTGGCTGCAAAGGGGTGCGTGGCGTCCACCAGGTGCGTCACCCGATGATCGCGCAAGTAAGCCGCCAGTCCGGCGATACCCCCGAAGCCACCGATGCGCGTGGATATCGGCTGGGCGCGGGGTGCCGCGGTGCGCCCGGCATAACTGATGGTGGCCGCCGCCCCGCGTTCGGCCAGCAGGCGGGCCAGCGCGCTCGCCTCGGTCGTGCCGCCCAGCAGCAAGATGTTCGGCATGGCTGACACTGGCACCTTTCCCTGGTTGACGATCGTGGGCATCGGTGAGAATGGGCGCGACGGACTGTGTGCGGCAAGCCGCACGGCTCTGGCGGGGGCGGACCTGGTCATGGGACCTGCCCGCCACCTCGCATTGCTACCGGGGCTTAGAGCGCCGACCCTCCAATGGCCAGTTCCCTTCGCAGACGGTGTGCCCATGCTGCTGGCGCAGCGGGGGCGCAAGGTGGTGGTGCTGACATCCGGCGATCCGTTCTGGTTCGGCGCGGGGCACGGCCTGACGCGCGATCTGGATCCCGGCGAATGGACCGCGCACCCCGCGCCCTCCACGTTTGGATTGGTTGCGGCACGACTGGGATGGGCGATACAGGACTGCACCTGCCTTGGGCTCCATGCCGCGCCGCTGCAGCGGCTGGGCATGGAGCAGCAAACCTTGATGTCCGGGCATCTGACAGAGGTAGGCGATCTAATCATTGAACGACGATCGTTACTTCGCCGGGCACATGGCTGGATCATGGACATTTACATGATGCGCAAGCCAGCATCGGGCTGATATTGCTGAATAACGAGCATCCAGCCGGGAAGGTTCCGCCTGAAGATTGTTCCAACGCAGGTGCTTATTTACGCCAAGCGAATTCGTTTCCTGCCGGCGAGGGTACCTTCTGAACATTCGCGATTTCAGATTTTCGCGAGGTGGCAGTTTTCACTCATCCACGTCCGCCTCTGAGGCACGATATCCAGCTGGCAAATGCGTTGGATGGACCGAGCGATCTGCCGCAATCCCCTGCGCTGCCCGGAATATTCACTCCTTAAGTGGACGTCACTAGCCTGGAGCCGCCCCGCCAAGACTATGCGTTCATTCAGACGGCAAGTCCGGTCTTGGCAAGAGGCTGCGTGTTTCGAGTCCTGGAGTATCCGCGGTGGACAGTGAGGCGTTGATTGCAGGGTACCAGCGGAGCCATATCCATTGCGCACGTTTTTGGTCACCAGAAGACCTTAGCGCTGAGCGATCCGTTGATGCCCTCACCGATATTGCCAAGGCCCCAGTACTTCTTGTCGAAGAGATTGTTCACGTTTCCGGTGAAAACAATCCTGTGATCGGCAATCATGGCTTCATGCTGGAAGCCGATGTTGGCTAGCGTCCGGCCAGGAATGTAGAGTTGGTTGTAGTCATCGGTCGGTGCCTTGCCGAAGTAGCGCGCGTTAGCGTGGATGCTCAGCCCCGGCACTGCCGCCACTGAGTATTCCACATTGCCGACGACCTGCCACTTGGCCGCTTCCGCCGGCACATTGCCTATCAGTTCCGCGTTATCCGGGGAAACGTCGCGGATTTTCGGATCGAGGTATACGGCGCCCAGCCCGAGGCGAAGGTTCCTGTCGACACGGTAGCTGCCGCTGGCTTCGACGCCTTTGTAGACTGTGAGCCCGTCCTGCGTGAGATAACGCTGCGCGTCCACCAATTGGTCGATCGTATTGGCCCGCTCGATGCGGAAGCCGGCCCCGGTAAGGCTCAGCCCGGCGTATTCGTACTTCACGCCCAGTTCGTACTGCTTGCTGATAGTCGCCTTGAGCACTTCCCCGACATTGGCATATTCGCCGCTCACCCGGCTGCCGGCTTCCATTGCCTCGACATAGCTGCCGTAGATCGAAACATATGGGACCGGCTTATAGATCAGGGCGATCGTGGGGGTGAAGGCCGAGGTGCGATAGCCGCTATCCTCCGACGGATCGCCATCGGTGTCGAGCAGGTGATAGCGGGTGTAGCGCACGCCAAGCATCGCCTGGACATGATCGCCCAGGTGCAGCGTATCGCTCAGGAAGCCCGCGTATTGCCGCTCACGCGAGGCCGAGCCATCGGTGCCCCAGGAGATATCGCGGGTGACGCGGAAGTTTTGGTCCTGATATATATTCCCGCTGAAATCGCCGCCCCAGTAATAGTCGTTCAGGCCGAAGTCAGCGCTATTGGCCATGAACGAGGTGCCCGCCACTATCTCGTGCCGAATCGGACCGGTTTGCCAGTCGCCTTGAACCATGGCCTGAGTGAAATGGTTCTTGTCCAGTTCGGCAAAGTTGTAGGCGTAGCCGTCATAGTCGCCGGCCTGGTTGAGCATATAGACGAACATCTTGTTCGAATGGTGCAACTTACTGGTGTAGCCATAGGTCAGCTTTGCTGACCAGTCCTTGCCGAACTGCCAGTCCAGCCCCGTCGCTGTCGCCAAGGTGCGGGCCTGGTAGTAGCTGTTGTCGATATTCAGCTTGTCGTAGTCGTATGTCGCCTTGGGCAGCGTGCTACCCTCGTAAGCGTTCCAGTAGATCTGAAACGGCTCATGCCGCAGCTTGCTGTCCTCATACGTCGCTGTGGCATACCACTTGAGCGAGGGGCTGACCTGATATTCCAGCGCGAGCGATCCGACCAACCGGTTCACTCCGGCCTCGTTGTAAGCGGTGCCCTTCTCGCCGCCGATGTTGAGACGGTAGCCGAGGCTGCCGTCGCTGGTGAGCGGACCGCCAGCGTCGATCCGCCCAAAGAAGTCGCTGTTCGTGCGCCAACCGATCTCGGTCGAAAGCATCGGCCTATCTGTGGGGCGCTTGGTGCGATAGCTGATCACACCGCCCGGCGCGCCGAAGCCATACATGAAGCCGCTCAGCCCCTTGAGCGCCTCGACGCTTTCGATCGATTCCAGCGGGAAGTCACCACCCCAGTAAAGCAGAAGCGGCACGTCATCGACGTAGTAGTTGCGTACGCCAAGGCCGCGGATCTGCGTACCCCACCAGTTCGTCGTGCCGGCCGTGGCGAAGGAAAACACCGCAGGATCGTTGATGAATATCTGCCCGATCGAGGTCGCCTGCCGTCTGTCGATATCGTCCCTGTCCACGATCGTTACCGAGAACGGCGTGTCGAGCAGCGGCTTGCTACCGAGCGCGCCGCCCTGGGTGACTGCGTTCTGCCCCTTGTCCTCGCGCAGCCCAGTCACGATGATGTCGTCGCGGGGTAAGCCGGTGCCCTCGGCGTCTGAATCGGCTGCGAACGCTCCCGGCGTCGTCATCAGATATATCGCTGCTCCCGTTGCACACAGCATGGACGTGCGACCAATACGCATGAATTTCTCCCCTCGCTCCATTGCGACGGGCTCATAATCAAATGCTATTGCGAGTCAATCGCATAATAAAATGCAAGACCCTCTCGAACCGGGCCTTCGGCTTTTCCATTTGCTGGGCTTGTGAAGGCTTTCGGCCACTTGCGTGCGAAAGCCTCCAATGCAGGAACCCGCGGGCCCCACGTGCTGACTTATGGGTTAATGAGCTTTGGGATGGGTCTGCCGGTCCGATGCCGCTGCCAGAATGTCCGCCTGCGCTGAAATCGGTCTTTCTCAAGTCTTAAGAGTTGCAGCGCTCCGGCGCAGGTGATCACCGCGATCCGTGCCGAATTGCCGAGCAAACGCCATGATTTCCGATGCCTCGATACGAAGCTCCCTGCTGCAAGAGGTATCTCCGATCTCCAGATCGTCCAAATATAGCTTTTCAGTGCCGCCAGTCCTGGAGGGCATGATCGATCCTTTCCTTTTGCGAGCTCGGTTCGGCACTGGAATTGGAGCCCAAGGCGACCGCGCGCCTTCTCGAGGGCCGCTACGGGCTATCCGTCCCCGAAAGGATTGAGAAAGAGTATCGAGAGGTCCTTTTGCGGTCGCCAGTCCCGCTTGCGCATTTCGAACGTGGTCGGCCCGATCTTTCGCACACCCTCTCCGCAAAAGCTTACGAGCGTCTCGGGCTTGCCTTTGTCCACCACCAACCGGAACTCACCGATCGGCTTCTTCCAGTTCCCGCCAGTGACCAGAATATAGTCGATCCAGCTCTCCGAATAGCGCGGCCCACTGTCGCCTTTCGCCGAGCGGCGCAGGGTCGTCAGGATCGACGGCTCCACGCAATAGGTCTTGACCGTATCGCTTTCCCAGTCCTGGCCGATGCCGGTCATCACCGTTCCACCAACGGATGGCTTGTAGCGATGCTCGATCGTCACCGGCTTTCCAGCGGGAAAAACCTGTAGCCAGTGATAGCTCGTTCGAACGATCCACAGCGGCGCACCGTCTTCGTCGATAAGCCCGAGTTTCAAAGCTTCGCTCCGCTTCGCAGCGGACAATCCGGCTATGGCAGCATCGGTACCGCCTAGGTGCATCGCGACCGGAATGCGGTTCGCAACCAGCCAAGCGCGATGATCGGTAGACCCGACCATCGCTTTTTGCTCGAGTATGGTTTGGACAGGTTTGCCATCCACCAAAGTCACGAAACCCAGGATGTTGGCCGGTGCATTGACGGGCACCGACACGTCTCCTTCGAAAAAACCTTCGCCCCCAACATCCGGCATCGGAAACGCGACGCGCACGGTCGTATCGCGCCCGCTACTGTTCACGAATCGATACAGTACCCGAACCGCCTCGCGAGAAATGTAGAGGTCCTCCGACCGCATTTCGATCGCATCGTTCCGGGTCAGCACCAGGCCGCCTGCAGCGAGCTGCGCCGTGGAGTCGTTTGCCTGTGCGGATTCTGCTGGCAGCATCGCCGCCGCTAGAACCGATGCCAGCGCGCCCGATGTTACTGCTTTCATGCTCTTCCCTCCTGAACTTCAATACCGCCCGCCCACCGCGATCGCTGGCTCATTAAGGCTTCAGATCGGCCAGCGCATGACGGGCCTCTACCTTGTCCGGTTCGATCTTCAGCGCGCGGCGGTAGTAAGCTCCTGCCTGTTCCCGATCGCGTTCCACGCCGGCTCCCGCGTTGTAGGCACGGCCAAGATTGAGACAGCCATCGGCATCGTCCAGATCGCAGGCCTTGCGGAACAGGTCCGCGGCTCGGCCTGCGTCCTTGGCGATACCGCTGCCATTCTGGACCAGCGTACCCAGATTGCCACATGCCGATCCATCGTCGTGCTCGCATGCTCCGACGTAGAGCGCGGCGGCCCGCTCGGGATCTTTCCCGACCCCGAGCCCCTGGTCGTAGACCACGCCGAGGTTGTAGCAGCCGCCCGCATCGTTGCCGTCGCAAGCTTTCTTGAACAGGCGCCGGGCGCGCTGCCTGTCGGCCCGAACGCCGACACCCAGCGAGTAGGCGGCGCCAAGACTGGAGCAACTCGCAGCGTTCCCCGCATCGCAAGCCGCATCGAAATAGCGAAAGGCGCGCTGGGCGTCCTTGGCGACACCTTCGCCTTTGACGAGTGCCAGACCGTAGTTGGCGCAATCGGCGGGTCCGCCCAGATAACAGGCCCTCGCGAACGAAGCGGCCGCCCCCTCCTCATTCGAGGGCATGCCCTCGCCCGCATGGTAAGCGATGCCCAGGAGAGTACAGCCGTCGGCATCGCCTCCAGCACAAGCCTTGTAGTGGAAGCCGGCGGCGCGGGCGGGGTCCTCATCGACGCCATCGCCCTGGGCGTATTTGGTGCCGAGTTCGGCACAGGCGCTCACCGCTTCGCCGGCGCAGGCATCTTCGAGTTGCTTCACCTGCGCCGCCACATCATCGCGGCCGTGATCGGGCGAAGGCAGAGCGACGGCCGAAGCCACGGCTGGCGAACCGGCCTTCGGTCCATCGGCCGGTTGCTCCTCCGGCCGGACCGCTGACACGGCCTGCACCCCAGTCACAGACATCGCCTCGTGCAAGTCGTGGGCATCGCCCGGCTTGTTGCCTTGCGCCATCAACGCCTCGGCAAACGCGACCTCGTCGATCGCCAGCGGGAACAGGTCGTTGGCGACCCGGTGTCCCTCGTCGCCACATGCAAAGCGCAGTTCCGCATCGCCCAGGGTGTCGGGCGCTACCGCCTGCATGGGCGACGAACGCGAAGTGCCCTCTCCGATTTCGCGCCCCGTCTCATCGAACCGCAGGACCTGCAAGGTCTCGACCCGGCGCTTGTCGCACAGCACCCGCCGGTGCGACTTGGTCATGACTTCGGGCTCGCCCGGCCTGATGACATACATCGCCCAATAGCTGGCGACATCCCCATGCCGCTCGATCGACTGGGCATCCACGAACACGACACGGCCCGGCCCGCTGTTGACGTACCACCACTCCGACGCGCCCGCAGGCACCGATGCAAGTGCGACGGCGGCCGCCGCGGCCTTGCTGAACGCCATAGTGTGCCGCATCCGTCTCACCTCCGTGGGCACGCCCGTGTTCCTGGACCGGTTGCCCATTACGAACCCTAACGCGTAAGAACCCAACTGATTGCGGGTCGAGAGGAAAATCATGAACGCATCAATGATCCAGGCGGCAGCCTTGCCGGCGCTCGCCATGCTTGTAGCCGCAGGGCCATCGCGGGCGCAGGAGGCAGGCGAAGCCGTCAGCGTCGTCGACGCGCTGAACTGCCGCCTCACCGCGCCGCAGTACACCGGGTTTGCGCTGTCGATCGGCGGCGAAGACGGTATCGCCGCACAGCGCAAATGGCAGCGGATCGCATCCACCAACCCGTTCATGAACGAGTATGAATTGCCGGATCGGGTGGTCGTCGCAGGCGGCCACGAAACGCGGCGGATCGGTTTCACGGCCAGCGCGATCGTCGCGCTCATTGACCTGGCCGACCCCACCGACCTTGCTCGTGCCGAAGGGATCGATAACGCAGTAAGCGCCGCGCCATTCGGCGCGGCGAGCGGCTTTCGCAAGTTCCTCGGGGAACGCGTGCTCGCGGACGTCACGCAAAAGCCTGGCGACACCGAAGAGTGGGGAACTCACTTCGTGATCGCGAAGACCATCTCCACCGTGACCACGCATCCCGGAAAGACGCTGTACGGCTGCTCCTATCGGATCGAAGTCACCGACAAGGACGGCAACGCGCTTTGAGCGCCGCGGCTCGCTTTCCGGCGTCAAGGTGAACGCGCGTAGCGCCCTTTGCCGAAGCTGTCCGGAATCAGATCGGCACCTTCGATCCGCAGTTGCAGCGACGTGAACGGCGGTGGACCAGGCGCTGCCGCATCGACCTCCAATGTCACGACGATCCCGTCGTTGACCCAGCGGCCGCTCGCAAACTGGTCGAGCGCGCCATAGCTCAAGAACCACTCGAATGTGCCATCGGGTCGCAGCAGCAGTTCCGACCCGGTCTCCATCAGCCCCGACAGATAGTAATGCCCCGCCAACGCAGCGTCGGCGCGCGCCTCCTCCTGTGCGGAGGTCCCGCGAGTTGGAGGGGTTTCCGCCGCGACAGGAACCGTCAGCGCCAAAACCGCAAGTGCGACGAATGTTTTCACCTTTGTAGCCCTCCCGAGAAAGGGATAGCGGTGCACACTATTGTCGCCTGGCGCCAGTCCCGGACTTACCACTTGGGATGACGACGCATCCCCCTGAATCCGGCCGCTATGCGAGATCGAAGCACGTTCCCTCGCCGCGGGGGGCGATCGCACGATATTCGCCGAGAGGGAGCGACGACATATTGTCGAGCAGCAAAGTCTCGCATGCACTGCGCAGTTCGACCGATGTCGTAGCCCATGCAAGCGCTCGAGCCAGAAGGTCGCACAGTTCGTCGGAAGCATCGGCGGCCGTGACGAAGGGCAGCCCAGGCGAAGGAGCAGTCCAGCCGACACCGCGTAGGCGCTCGGTCAGATCGGAGCAGTAGCGGCGCAGATGCGCATACGTCACTACGTCGATGGCCGCGAGATCGGCATTCCCTTCCGCGACCGCGCACGCGCTCTCCGTGTGCGAGCCGGTCAGGATCGTGGCACCGAAAAAAGGAACACCCTGCGACAGCGGCGCGACCGCCTTGCGCAGCAACTCATAGCCGGAATTCGAGGACCTCTCGTTCACTGCCGCGACCGTCCCGCGCAAGTCCGCGAGGCTCTGAGCGGGACGGTCGCGCCTGACCACGATGACGCTACGATAAAGCGGCCCCTCACAGCCCGGCGCCCCATAGCAGGGCGTCGCAACATAGCGCAGCCGCCCTTTCCAGGTCGTCGCAAACGGCAGACCGCAAGTCTGCGCCAGCAGCAGTTCTGGATCGTCCCATATCTGCGAAAGCGGCCGGTCACGCTCCAGTCGATCAGGAACCCTATCAACTCCGTTGCGGCGCAGCCAGTTCGCCAGGCCGCTCCACAGCGCATCGTTGGCGCTTTGGAGCGCAGGCAGATCGTACATGCCAAGAGATGCGATCCGCATCGCGATCAGGGCCGCCGTGCCTGCGCATGGTCGGGATGCACGAGGCTGTCATGGGCCCGGAACAGGTAGCGGCGAACGACGTCCGCGTAACCGGAATAGACGAGACCGCCGTTGTCCTGCGACAGCCGCTCGCGATGCTGCCGGTAATAGCTTGGCAGCCGATACCAGGGCAGACCCGGACGCTGGTGGTGGGCGACGTGCAGGTTGTTGTGCAGAAACAGCAGCGCGAACGGACCGGCGCGCTCCACGGTGGCGACGCGATGCCCCGGCAATTCGGCAGCGCGATGCTCGGCAAAGGAGCGCAGCAGGGTCAGTGACAGGCCGGGGTAGACGAACATGAGCACGTAAGTCCCCAAGGCAATGCCGCAGCGATTCAGCCACCACAACAGGATGGCCGATGCGACGAGATGGGGCAACCAGTCCTTGGCAACAGTGGCGGGCGCGCGAACCAGGGCGTGCAATTCGCCTGCCAGGAATCGGACCACCATAATCGCGGGGCCAAGCACCAGCCGCCCCGCAAGCGTCGCCTGCGCCCGCTCCGCCAGGAGCCGGACGCGCCCCACTACGCTGCGATCGAGCGGCAGATAACGTGATTCCGGGTCATCAAAAGGATCGGTGATTTCGGGCGTCGCATGGTGTCCCAGGTGCGAGCGTCGATAAGTGACGTAGGGCAGCCACAAGGAAAGCGGGACCGCGCCGATCATCGTGTTCACCCTAAGCCAGGGAGTCGGGTGGCCGTGGATGACCTCGTGCTGGAGCGATCCATGCCAGGCGATCAGCCAGCCGCCCGCCAGCACAATCAGAACCGGCGGGAGCTGGTCGGCATAGGCCGTCAGCGCGAGCCATCCTACGTATATGAGCGTCGCCACCAGGAGGGTCGGCAGTTCGATCCGCCCCTCTTCGCGCCGCGTCCCTGAGCCGTGCCGGCCTGCCGGCTCGTGGCTGGGCGCGGCAACATTCCCGCTTTTCCCACTTGTCATGATGCATACATAATCAAATTAGTAGAGAATGCGAAGAGGGCTTGTCTATCTTACCGCAAAGCCCCGCTTGGGCTCAGAAGCTGACCGAGCCTTCCACGCCGAACTCCTGCGGGCGGCCGGGCGTGAAACGATCGATGCCAAAGTCGCCGAAGTAACCGGTGCGGGCCAGTTGCACGGTCTTGTCCAGCACGTTCGTTCCGAACACGGCGAGCCGCCAGGGCGCGTTCGCCGGGACGAAGTCGATGCGGAAGCCTAGCAGGGCGTAAGCGGGCAGTCGACATACGTAGTCCGCGCCAGACTGGCAGGCCGGCTTCTTGCCGACCCCGCGCACGTCGACGGTCGGCGTCAGCGTCCCGTGCGAACCCAGGTCGATGTCGTAGGAGGCCACGGCACTGAACGTGTACTTGGGCGCGGAATTAACCGGCGTATCCTTGGTTAGCGACACGGCGTTGGGGCGAATGCTGTCGTAGCCCTGCGAGAGATAGGATACGTTTCCGCGAAGCGTCAGCGCAGGGGTCGGCCGCAGGGTCAGTTCGCCCTCGAAGCCGGCCTCGTGCGCGGAAGCCGCGCTTTGCACCTGGCGCGTCGAGGCGTTGCCGACCAGCACGTTCACGCCCGCCTGGATGTCGGAATACTTCTGGTAGAAGCCAGAAAGGTTGATCGTCGCCCGCCGGTCCAGCAGTTCCGCCTTGATGCCCGCCTCATAGGACCACAGCTTTTCCGGATCGTAGGAAGAGGGGAAGCGCCCGTTCGCCGGCTGTGATCCGAGTTGCTGGTTGAACCCGCCCGCATTGTACCCACGCGCTGCACTGACATAGCCGAACAGGGCGTCGGTGAAGCGGTAGGACAGTTGCAGCTTGGGATCGAGGCCGTTCCAGCTCTTGCGATCGTTGGCGGTGAAGGCCGCCCCGCCGCAATTGGAGATCCCGCCCAGGAAATCGCCGGTGAAATAGCCGCATTGGGTGGACACGCCATTATAAAGGAACGTGTTCGAGCGTCCGGCGAAGAAGACGTAGCTCGAACCCTTCTTGCGATCCTTGGTGTAACGCGCGCCCGCCGTCAGTTCCAGCCGCGGCGTGATCTTGAATGAGGCCTGCGCGAAAGCGGCATAACTGTCGTAGTTCAGCGAGGCATCGTAGACATAGCCCAGCGGGTCGATCCAGTCCGGGCCGGTATCCTGCAGGAACGTGGTATTCTGGTGGAAGTAGAACAGGCCTGCCAGGAACGTCAGCCGCTCGTCGTCGCCCAGGCTGCCGCCCAGCGTCAGTTCCTGCGTGAACTGGTGCGTGCGCGTATCGTCGTACTCGGCATAGATGTCGTCGGGAGCATCGTCGACCGGGGTATAGAACCGGGCGCGCGAGCGGCGATAGGCCGTGACTGAGTGCAGCGACAGCGTATCGGACAGTTCGTAGCCGAGCCGCAGATTAATCGTCGTCACGTCCGTATCGTTGAACGGCCCCTTGCCCGCGTAGCGCGCGATCCCGGTTCCGGCATCGCCGCCCGTCGCAACCGACGTGACCGCGGCACTCGTCGGTGCGTTTAGAGTCGCGCCACCATAGACGAGGTAGTCCTTGCCCAGCACTGGAAAGCGCGTGCAGTAAGGTGTTGCATGCAGCGCGTCGTAGTTCTGGATATAACCGGCGGAAGGCAGGCAACCGATCGGGATCGTGGCCCCGCCATCGGTGCGCGATCGGTTGAGTTCGCCCAGCAGATCGACGGTGAGAGGGCCCTGCTCCGCTCGTAATTGCAGACGGATGGAGCGATTGTCGACATTGCCGCTGCGGCCATCGTCGAGCACGTGCTTGATATAGCCGTCAACGTCCTGCGTCCGAAAGCTCAGGCGGCCATAGAACCCTTCGGCAAGCGGCACGTTGATCGCGCCTTCCGTCTCGATCCGGTTGTACGAGCCCGCGCGTACACGGGCGAAACCTTCGAACCGGTCGGTCGGACGCTGTGTGGTCAGGAGCACGGCACCGGCGGTGGTGTTCTTGCCGAACAGGGTGCCTTGGGGGCCCTTCAGCACTTGGAGGTTGGCGACATCGTAAAAATACAGGTCATTGCCTTCGAGGCGGCTGACATACATCTCGTTGACGTAGAAGCCCGCCTTGGCATCCGAATTGACCTGATTGAAGGTCTGGCCGATCCCGCGGATCGTGAAGCTGGTGCCTCCCGACAGCAGCGGGACCAGTTCGAGGTTCGACACCGCTCCGCGCAAGTCCTGAAAGCTGCGCACGTTCTGCTGCAGGAGGTCATCGCCGGACAGGACCGTGGCGGACACCGGCGTCGTCAGCAGTTTTTCCTCACGACGCCTCGCGGTGACGGTGATCTCGCCCGAATCCGCTACCGCAGTCGCGCTTGCCCGAGGCGAGACTTCTTGCGCTGCGGCAAGACCACTTGAGCCAACACCAACCGCTACAAGAACGAGGCACCCGATGTGCCGACCCGTGAATTTCATAAAGCCCCCTGCGCAATACCCTGGGATTTATCTATGTGATTGGTTGAGAAAACGACATCGGTATTCTTTACAGCGTGAAAGAACCTCATTTCGGCAATGGCGCTCGGTAAAAGGCGCCGCGTCCCCTCCCCTCCCCTTGTCCCCGCTTCGTTTGTGCCCTTTCGCCCCTGCCCAGACGCGGAACTTGAATACCTTGTACATCGCTGACCTCCAATTATGCCCACGTACCATCGTGGCTTCTCCCGCAGGGCAGGTTGGCCGGGGAAGCGACTGGTCAGGATCGGAGCGGCTCTCGAAATTCGGCAGGATCCAGCGCCAGTGTAGGAGCCGGGTCCGAAGGGCGCGGCTTGCGGGCCACGCCAGCGAGCTAAGAAGGGAACGCGCCCATCCCGGCCGCTTCGGGATAGGCCTTCACCAATGACGCCCGGGCGCGGGACACCCTCTCGCGTCTCGTCGCGGCCGGCATGGCGGACGCCTATACCAATGATTCCGATTACCTGATGTCGCTACGCTAAGGCAACTTGGCTCGGCGCGCAGCGTTTGAATGGACTTGGTTTCCCGGCACACTTGAACCTGTCGTTGCGGGCCTTGGAATCGACATTGCCCACCGATGCCGCATACCTCTTTTACTTGTCCTGCAGCGCCGCTTTCCGCCTTGTCGAGCGGGCATTGGCTGGCTTGAGCGTGAAGGATAAAACCGGGGTTGCCATGGTGGAGTTTTAGCTGGCGGCGATCAACGATCCCGATGAGATACTGGTAGCACTGTTCGAACATCGCGCAAAGGCCGCCGCCAGGCTAGACAGCGTCGGGAGACGCGACAGGCACAAAGAAGAATGCTGCGACGATGTTGCGCAGCAAACTAAGACTTCTGCCCGGCATTTCAGCCTTGTCCAGAAATTGACTGGTGCCGCCTGACAGCTTGATGCAGGCACCGATTTTTCGGCGTTATTCTTGAAACCAAGCCGCTGCTGGCGCTTGAATGCCGCACGGTGATCGCGATCGACGATCTTGATCGGCACGAGGCAAGGGACGTCGCAAAATCTCTTCACCTCGTGCGGTGGTGGCCGACTGAACGCATCATATCTGGTCTGCCACGATGGACCCTCGAACGTGGGATTGAACCAGGCACAGGCATTGCGTGCAAAGCAGCTTTCCTCGAAAAATCGTATGAACAGGAGTCGAGGTGCCCGGCCGGAGTCTTTGCGCTGCGCCGTGGGTTTTCCATTCAACTCGAGGCTTTCGTGCATTACTCACGTGAGCGTGTCGGTTCGATGTCATCGGAGAACCGGCGGCTGCATTCTTGAAATCCCGGTTGCAGTGGCGCGGGTCCTTGAAACCTACGGGAGTATTGGTCGACCGGTAACCAACGCGCAGCACGTCATAGGCGATCAAACGCAGAGCCGGATTTGATGGACGAGATTTCGAGGAGGTAATCGTGGGTCGGGAAATGCGCAGAGTCGTCGGTAACGAGAATGAGCGCGAGACGCCCCTGCTTTGAAATTCGGCGATGACAACGCGGCCGGGTGGGCGCTTTATGCAAGGAGCCTTGAGTGGGATCCGTCTTGCGGATGGCGCTGGGGCTCTTGGAGTGATCGGTGGTCCATCAAACATCGTCTGAGACGAGCGGGAATGGTCCGTTCCCCCTTCTGGGCCTGTTTTGGAAAATTAGTGAAAAACGACCACCGCGAGAGCGGTGGGGATTCTTGATTCTAAGATTCTAAGATTCAGGGCCTCAAAGCTGGCGGAAATGCTGGGCAAATCGGACGCTAACCTGACGGATCGGGGGCATTTGCCTGTCGGTTTGGGGGACGCAGCCTGCCGAATCGGGGGTGTTTGCCTGCCTTATCGGGGTATCCTGTCGTCTTGGGGGAATGCTCCGGTGAAGGATAAGTTATGGGGGCGGGAATCGCATTTAAACGTAAATCCGTGGATTCTCGGTAGGATGCTGCGACTCGCCGGGAATTGGGAGCGTGGTTGCCGGAATCTTCATTCGCTATCCTGTCGTTTTGGGGGAAGTTCGGGCCAACCTATCCTGTCGCCTTGGGGGAGCCGCGCGCTATCCTGACCTGTCTTGACGATTGACGTCAGGACAGGCAAGATTGCGGGGATAGTTTGAGTCGGATGAGATGTCGCAAGAATCTACGAAACAAGCCGATGAAGACGCAGAAGCGCAACCGCCCCGTGCGATGCGAGTGGCGGCCGCCCTCACCCGTAAAGCTGGCGACGAATTCGCCAAGCCCGGAAAGCTCGTCGAAGTCCGTTTCGTCAAGGGTCAATCCCTAAGCCTCGCTTCCTCTCGCCTGCTGGCAATGATGATTCTCACCGCTGGCGGTGACGCCTGGCGGGAAGTCACCCACAGGCTACGCAAGGCTGATATCCGTCGTGGCCACAAGGGTAACGAGCGGATTGTGGACATGCTGGAGGAGCTTCATCGAACTCTCTTCGCCGAGGATGATACATCTTGGCGCGGGAAGCGCGCGACCAAACGTTTCAGTCTGATCCAGGCATCATGGGAAGAAGTCGAGGACGACGGCCGCGAGACCGGGTGGATCGAATGGCAATTCACTGTCGACGCGCGCAGGCTCATCCAGGAATCCCAGACTTATGCGGTGATGAACCGTCAGGCGGTCCTTGGTTTCCGGTCGGCATATTCTCTCAAACTTTATGAGGAAGGCGCGCTCAGATTGCATCGGCGGCAGCCCGTGTGGAAGGTCGACATGACCGGGCTGCGAGCTGCACTCGGGATTGATCCGGAAAAATATGCGGATTTCGCCCAGTTGCGCCGTCGGGTGCTGTCGGTGGCGAAAGCCGAGATCGATCAGCTGGCCCATTACACGGTGGAGTGGAAGGAGGTGCGGCGCGGTCGTGCGGTGACGGAACTGGAATTCCACTTCGTTGCCAAAGACGCGCCCTCGCAGCTGGCCACGGTCGGCGAGATCGAACGGCACTCGGTCGGACGCAAGGCAAGGCGTGAAAACCTCGTCGATGAGCTTGTTGCGGGCCCCCCTCCCCTGCCCGCGCCCAAGCCTGCCCCTGCCCCTGCCCCTGCCGCGTTCTCCGCCGCGCCTGCCAAGACTGTAGCAGGAGCATGGGACAGGTTCCCGCCGGGGTTCCTGGATTATGGAGCGACGGAAATCGCAGCTCGCGAGATCGCGGTGCGGCATGGCGGCGGATGGGATGTGAACATGATTGCCGATGCATTCCGGCAGCAGATGGGCGATCGCTTGCCGAATTTGCGTGGCGCGAAATTGGAAAAGGCCTGGAAGGGGTTCTGCGAGTCCTTCTTCTCGCGGCGCGGGCGCCCCTGACATAAATTGCAGCCCTGCAATTTGTGTCAGGAAGCGAGAGCTATCATACCCAGAGTTGTCCAATAAGCGGCGCCGCGATTGCTGCGATGCAAGCCGCAGGCCGACGGGACATGCGCGCCTGACACCGAGCTCGGCCATTGCAGAGTCTTGGGCGATGGTTTGGAGCATCACCCAAATCGATTAGCAATGTCGATTGGCTGTTTGCCCCAGGCGGCAGGACAAGGCGCCAAGTTCCGCACGCGAGCGCCAAGGTCGCGCGATCTTAGGTCGACGTCGGGGACCGCTCACAGGCGGCATCTCCAGTTTCAAGCATGATCATCTTTGCCCAGCAGACAGGGAAGGGGGGCTTGGGCGGAACTTGCGCAACCGCAAAGAGACAGCCGAGACTGCGCCCTGCGGGTCAATGACGTGAACGAAAATGCCAGTTCGCACCGATGAATGTCCGGCAAGGTCAGAGTGTATTCCGTGAGCCTTTACGGTGGCGGCATGGGGTGAGGATATGAAGATCAACGCAGGGCTTCGCACATCGTCAGGCACCTTTGCCCCATCGTGGCATGCAGGAATTGCAGGGCTGCAATTTTCGCAATTCCTTCCACGGCGGTCAACGCCTGGTGGGGCCAGCTTCGCCGCTCCGTCCAATTTGGGCCGATTTTCACATATGGACCCAGATTGCATCATTAAGCGAAAATTGGGCGCCTGGATGACTGGTTTCGCCAATCGAAGCGACTGGCCGACCTTAGGGCAAACTAGGCGGCCGTTTTTGTACATTTGGCCGTAATTTGCCCCCAAGCCGACAGGATAGGGGGCGATCGGGACACCATAGTGCGAACTTGGCCGCGCGCATGCCTACGGCGTGGGGCCTTTAGCGCGCGGCGAGACAGCAGCGGGGCGCGCGAAGGCGGGCAGGGGGCTCCGATGACGTGCATCGGCAGCAAAGCCTGATGCTCTAGCCCTCACGCTGTTGCGGGAAACTCCGCCGCCGGCATTGCGATTGGAAAAAAGGGAATTAGCCTGGGTTCGTGGTTGGATGCGCCCCCAAGGCGACAGGATAGATCTGGGAACCGCTGCCCTGACTACCTTAACTTTCGAATTTTGATGTTTGGTTGACGAAATATCGAAAGTTGGGCATGCTTACCTCCTATTTCAAAAGGGATGGGTATGGCGTCGACAATCGACGAAGTCCGTATGAGCGAGAAGCTCGACGTTGCTGCATTGGCCTATCGTTCTTCCGCCGTACTGGAGAAGCTGCGTGCCGGCGCGCGCAGTGCGCGCGCCGGCGAGAGACGGGAGCCGACTTTCCAGATTGGCAAAGCGGCCGAACTGGTAGGCAGAACGACTGCAGCTATCCGCGAAGCGGAGTCGGACGGCCGGCTCGTGACACCGCCGCGCGGGGACAACGGGCGGCGCCTGGGCTACACTCTGGCCCAGCTCAACGACATGCGCGGAACGTTCGGAACGCGGCCTTGGCGCGAAGCAAAAGACCCTTGCTCGGTCGTTGCGATTCAAAACTTCAAGGGCGGCGTCGGCAAGTCGACCATAGCCGTGCACTTTGCGCAATATCTGGCCATCCGCGGCTACCGCGTTTTGCTTATCGATTGCGACAGTCAGGCCTCGGCTACGACCCTGTTCGGCTATGTGCCCGATCTCGACCTTACCGAAGAAGAAACGCTCTACCCGTT
>Ga0247734_1001180_pt1 | contig 20350 bp, 11 predicted proteins | sample UWRJL103311B2_FD_180933 | JGI IMG/M metagenome (GOLD analysis project Ga0247734, IMG submission 180933) | Plant litter microbial communities from Arlington Agricultural Research Station in Wisconsin, United States - UWRJ-L103-311B-2 | ecosystem: Environmental > Terrestrial > Plant litter >... | reverse complement strand
AATATTCCTGTTCAGTAGTTTGTGTATTAGTGTTTCCTGTTCGGTTGAAAAAATAACTTCCCGAAACATCTACTTTCTTACCAAATTTATTGGCATAATTTAAGCCAAATGAATTGGTTCCTGTGATACCGTTTTGGTTACCAACCAGAAAATTATTAGCCGCTCCACCTCCTCCGCCACCACCACCTGCTCCTCCTCTTCCACCACCTCCACCGCCACCACCGGAAGTTCCGCTCACTCCAAGTAAATCCTGGCTTGAAAAATTCTGCACATTAATGTTATTGGTAAGTCCAATCACTGAAATACGTTGGTTCCCCTTAAAAAAACTGAGATTACCACCAGCCTGATAACGGTCATCCAGACCAATACCGGCAAATACTTTTCCAAACTGACCTACTTTTTTATCAGCTCTTGTAACAATATTAATAGTTCTTTGTCCGCTGCCATCATCGAAACCTGTAAACTGCGCCTGGTCACTTAATTTATCAAATACCTCAATTTTATCTACAATTTCTGCCGGTAAAGATTTCAAAGTAAGTGCAGCATCTTCTCCAAAAAACACTTTACCATCTACAAGTACCCTGCTAACTGTTTCGCCATGCGCTGTTACCGTTCCGTTAGTTACCGTAATGCCCGGCATTTTCTGGATCAGATCCTCCGTTGTAGCATCCCGGTTTGTTTTGAAAGCAGCTGCATTAAATTGTGTTGTATCGCCTTTTTGTTCCATTGCCTGTACCTGCCCAACTACCTTCACTTCTTTAAGAGTTGAAACCGCTTCGGTAAGCTGGAAAGTACCAAGATCCTGTACATCGGAATTAACAGTTACGATCCGGCTCATATCTTTATAACTTAAATATGAAACCTTCACCAAATAAGCCGTCGATTTACTCAAACCGGAGAACGAAAACTTTCCATTCACGTCCGTAGTAACATATTCCGGCTTAGCATCCGGAACATTACGACTTACAGCGACATAGGCGCCCACTACCGCAGAGCGGCTCGTACTGTCAATAACGGTGCCCGTTATCTGTGCATTTTGTGCCTGTGTATATGCAGATAATGAGAGGCATATAATGAACAGGAAAAGAGATGTAAATCGGCTCATGGTTTCTCGTAAAGGTTTATGGCAGATTAGAGCACCTTTTACCGGGAAAGTTTAACCGCTTATTGTGCATTACTGAAATGATCTGCTAAATGCCGATTTTTACCGATGAATTGGGGAGATTTACCGATGAATTTAAGACCATGCCAAATTTTGAAATTCGTTTAAAGTTCCGAAAAACACCAAATACTTTAACCAATAATTAGATGGTAAATGTTCAATTGGCACTCCATATAATACTCTGCAGCTTAGCACTTAACATTTCGTCTCTGTGTTTGGCCAATCTTTGCTTTTCCATCTGTATATATTGTTGCTGGGCTTGTTGGGCTGCCTGAGGATAATAAATAGTATTCAATTGAGTTACATAATTACCAATATAATTATCTAGGTATTGTTTTACCTGAATTCCTAAAAAATTAAATGAGTAAGTAATTCCTTCGTTTATTTTACCCCAATCTACATCCGCAGTAATAATGTTTCCTTTAACTAAATTATCTGTAATTGAATAAATAAAATACGCATCATCTGCATATCCAAAAATACCAAATTGTGAGTTGTCAACAACTCCTCCGGGAGTTTTTATATATTTTATCAAAAAATCAACACACTCTTTTACAACCGGAGGTACGTTGTCAGTTTTACTATAGTTGAGAAGATTTTGTAACAAACTTGCAGATTCAATAAAATAATAGCGTAAGTTTTCATAAATGGCAGGAAAAAATAATCCAGATAATAATCCCAACGATGTTTTAATCTGAGGTGCGGATTGTTCTAATTTTACAAGCATATCAGATCGATATTTATCAATAGGATTATTTTGAGATTCCTTAACTAGACTTTCATAAATATTCTCAACATGATTTATGGTCTTAACCATAAATGGCTCACCTGCAAATTTGTAGGCTTTCATCTGTCTTAATATATTTTCAACTGCTACCTTGTTATCCAGATCCAGTTGTAACTCCTGCATCTTTTTATCCATAAAAGCTTGAATCTCAATATTTATTTTTTCACGGATTTTCAACTTATCATACGCTTTTTCACTGTTTGTATTTATTTCATTAATCCAAAAATCTTTGTCAGCTTCACGATCGCTATTTTTTATTTTTTCTTTGTAAATAAGATGATTCGTTGCTTCAATAGAACCCATATATTCATTCATCAGTTTTAACCCATCCGCGGTTGCCATGTCTAAAGTTTCTGACATATAATTTAGCAGTACCATTTTTAAGCGTGCAATCCCTATTGTAAAATCCTGAAATTCTATACCTTTAATTTGCTTTAAATAGAGGTGACGACCCAATGGAGTTTCATCGATGATACAAGGGATAATTATTTTCTTCTGGCTGGAACTCGTGTAAATTTCTGCTAGCACACCCTCTGATTGGGAAGATTCTTTTGACCAGACAAGTACAATAATGTCAATACTGTTAATAACTTTATCGATAGTATTTTGTATTTGCTGACCAGGTAAAAGATTGTTAGCATCCATCCAGATTTCCATGCCCGCCTCTTTCAAATCATTGTATATTTTTTGGGCTACAGTCTTATTCTTCCACGAATGACTAATAAATACTTTCATGTTTTCTAAGTTTTAAGGGGAGAATGAAAATGATATTAGCAAAGCTATAAATTATCTTAACACCCTGTATATCAGAAAGTATTATTTTATTTAATGGTATATTACGTATTTATCAACTATCAAATATCCTGTGATTTCCTTGGGAATTCATCTTTCCTAATAGATATTTATACGCTTTTAAAAACCTATCGTAAGGTTGTTTTCAACTCTGAAAAAGCAGTACGTTTATCATATTTTCATCATCCGGATTCTGTTTCTATTTTGGACAATTTTGGTTATCTTTTAAGGACGCATCATATAATATAAGCTTGAAATCTATTATTTCTTTTATTTCTTTGCCAAGGTTTTACCTATTAAAATTTCAAGGATGAGTAGATCAGGAAGTAGAATCAAAATGCATCTGATGAATTATAAATTTAAGTAAAGTGAACTTAATGCTAATCTTTAATTACATTTAGCAAATACCTCCTCAACTTGAAAAAATTCATTGCTTTATCCCTAATAGGGATCTCTCTTTCTGCATATACCTTATTCAAGGTTAATGTTTTAGACATTCATCATCTTTTCGGAAGCTGTTCTGGTAGTAATTCTTATTGTAATGTCTGCAAAAATTGTAAGTATTGCGGACATTGTGCAAAAGCAGGCGGCACTTGTGCGGTGTGTTACACACCAAGTGCAGTTGTAAAAAGGAGCGTTCCGGTAAGAACCTACCATTCAGAAAGATCTGTTTCTTCGAATAACGTTCACGCAATCAATCCCGGCAGCCCGGCTGTGAAGCGATATTATTTACGTAAAACATCTTCCCAAAAATACGCTCCATCCAGGCAAAGGATAGCCGTTGATCAGTTGGCAGCTGAGATTTCCTATCCAAAAGATTCAGCAGAAACAAATACTATATTAAGTTCTCCATTTATAAATAAACCAGAATCCCGGAACGATGCTGAAATGATTACCGCAACTCTATCTGTTTCTGATGAAAAAGAATCTTTTACAATTGAGATTTCGGAAAATGCTGATTTCGTGCGAATAACAGCAGTCGTTGCTAATTTGAGAGAAGCAATCAGCACAAAATCCAGAATACTACAAAAACTCAAACATGGGGATTTACTCGTAAAGCTAAAAATGGTTAAAGGCTGGGTGAAGGTGCAGGCTTTGGATTCAGGGGAGATTGGGTATGTATTTGGTGATTTATTGAAATAATCGAATCGATCTGTTCGTAGTAAACCTGTTACTTACTTCAAAAGCTTATTTCCTACTCATAAAGTATTCAACTAATTATTATGGGTACCAACAAATATTTATATATTGTTAACCAATTAGACTCAAATCAATTTTATAATACATGAAGAAATTCGTTTTCATATTACCTTTTTTATTCAGTGTTTTTGGCTGTAAAACAAAACCGCCCAAAGAAGTAACAGTTCCAGAGAAACAAATTGATAAGGTGAACTTTTTCATGGAAACCTCTGCCAGTATGGCCGGCTATTTTAATGGCCCGACTGAGTTTGTAAAAGACATACCAAATCTATTGGTTGATATTGAAGGAAAAGAACTGGGCGGCAAAGGGCCTCTTAGAATATATTATGTTGCTGATTCTCTAACTCTTTATACCAAAACTACCAAGGATTTTATCCGGGATATTTCTACAACAAGAGTAGCGAATGAGAAGAGCTCGGAAATGCATAAAATACTGGAAATGATTGCCAGTAAAACTGACTCAACTGACATATCCATTTTTGTCTCCGACTGCATTTTGTCATATCCGGACGATGTCATAAAAACGAATTCCGAGATCAATAAACAAAAAGCACCCGGAGAACTGAAAGCACTTGTGAAGGCTACTTTTCTAAAACTGAAAAGAAATAATATTTCAGCCTCTCTTTATGGATTTAATTCCGCCTTTTTTGGCAATTATTATACCTATCAAAATGCTAAAATAAAGTTAAGTGGCGAGCAAAGACCTTATTACCTGTGGGTTATTGGAAATAAAGAGCTTATAACGAAGTTTAATAAACAGCTTACGAACGTAAACAATTTTAAACCGGTAATTGATCTTAATTTTGGATTATTTGATAAGACGATAGAAGATTATCAAACTTTTTTCACCTATGAAAGAGAAGGAGAATGGGAGCCAAAAGATAAAGGTATCTCTAATCTTAAAGCCTCTAAAAAGAAATCTTCCAGTTTTGCTATTGCGGTTGACCTGTCTGCGCTTCCAAATTCGATCAGTACACCTGATTATCTGAATAAACATTTAAAAACTTCTTCTGAAAATCTTGATTTTAAAGTGAAAAACATCTTATTAACTAAGGATGTAGATAAATCGAAATTAAAACCAAGAGAAAAAGAATATTTAGAAAACAATACCCACGTTATAGTTATTGAAGTTACTGATATCTATAAGGACAATGCAAAAATTGAATTGAACCTTCCTTTGGTTTATGACAATACTTACAAAGATTTATCAACGATGGATGACCGCAGCCTGGATTCAATACCAGGAAAAACCTTCGCTTTTGAACATCTGATCGATGGCGTAAGAGAGGCTTACGAAAATTCAAATGAAAACTTTATTCACATTTCAATACCCGTTAAAAAATAATATCCATGTTTGAATTTCTATATGAATTGCTTTGCGGACAGAATCCGGATCCAATTTTTGCAACTGACATTTATCCGTTTGTCGGTCTTTTTACCTTAATTTTTGCTTTGGCTTTCGCATTCATATTTTATATTGTTCTTGGCAGAAGTCGGCCAATATGGGACAAAACAGTTCATTGGGTCATTACAATGGTCATTTTATTAATTATTGCTTTTGGATTTGCCTATAATAATGCGCAAACGGTTACTGAAGAAAGTGAAAATTCTTTCTTTTACAAATTTGCGATGGTCAATACCCTCTACGCCTTTATTTATTACGTGATATTCTCATTGATTTTTAAAAGATTCTCCATTTTTGCTAAACGTACTCCGTTTTAATAAGCTGATATAAAATAAATTATGCCTACAAGAAATACATTTGTTTTTGGAATTGGAGGAACGGGAGCAAGAATTGTTCGCTCGCTGACTATGCTACTGGCGGCAGGTGCAAAGCTGAACGACACCAATAAAATAATCCCTATTATCATCGACGTTGATGCCGATAATGCAGACACCAGCAGAGCATTAGCAGCACTTAAGACTTATAAATACATCAGAGAACACGGCTATAGCCATACAGAAGAAATTCGTGAAGGATTTTTTAACACCAATCTGAATACATTAAGCTCAATTACTCCTGACAATAATTTTGCAGAAGGTTTGGACGATTCCTTCCAGCTTCAATTTGAAAATCTTGAAAAATCTTTCCTTGAATATCTTGATCCAAAAGGTGAGCTTGTAGGAGATATTAATATGGATCTGCTGGAAGCATTATATGATAATTCCAATTTCGATGATCCTAATACTGAACTTAATCTTAAACTGAATCAGGGTTTTAAAGGAAATCCAAATATCGGATCGGTTGTTTTTAATAATCTTTCCAACACACGGGAATTTAAGTTTGTCCTGAAAAGTATAGGAGAAAACGACCGGATATTTATCGTTAGTTCTATTTTTGGCGGTACCGGTTCCTCAGGATTTCCTCAACTGGTAAAATTGCTTCAGCAAGAAGAAAAGTTACGTGGAAATAAATATGGCGCATTGACCGTCATGCCGTATTTCAATGTAACAGATGACAATAAAAGTGCTATCAATTCAGATCTGTTTAATTCCAAAACAGAAGCAGCTCTCACTTACTATCTGAAATATCTGAGTGGTAAGATCAATTGCTTTTATCAGCTGTGGGACAGACCATTAAAACAGTACGAAAACAAGCAAGGTGGAATTGAACAAAAAAACAATGCACATTTAATTGAATTAATTGGTGCGACTGCAATCATTGATTTTGTCAACAAACCGGATGGCAGCTTTGCACCCAAGGGACAAACACAATATTTCGATTTTGGTATAAAAAAGGAAGACCAGGTAATTGACATCAGACATTTTTTTCCAACGACCGCAAAAACGATCATGGAACCTCTGACACTGCTCACCTATGCGATGAAAATATATCTGGAAACAATTCCTGAACTGCGAAACGAGGCATTTTACAAGGAATTGAATTTGGGTGATAAATACTCGAATAGTGCGTTTTATCAAAATCTTACGGCTTTCTTCTCGGTACATTACAAAAACTGGCTAACAGAAATGTCTGGTAATGAAAGAACATTTCAGCCTTTTAATTTAAATCAGGATCTGAATGCGATGGTCAGAGAAAAGCCGATTGAGGTTAAGAAAATTTTGGGAATGGTAACAAATGGAGGAATCTCTGAATCATTCCTGAAAGCTGAGCTGGGAAAACTGGAAGATGAATTAAAGAAAAGCATTCCTGATCAGGACAAACGGTTCTTTAAATTACTGAATCGCATTTCTTTGGAATGCTACAAAAAACTGGAAGCACTTCCATCAATGATCTAATATTACCACTATGTCATCATACATTTTCAGAAAATATCCGGGATATAATCCCAATGAAATACAAGGTTGGAGCCAAAGTACAGGAATTGATCCGACCAGTTTCGATCCGGAAAATATTGCTTTTGGAAGAGGATCATCTAAAGCGGGAACTTCCATTCCGTCTCCAATGGCGCGACTTGAACTTTTCGATACAGCTTTTCAAATTGTTGGCTCGGATCGTGGAAATCTGGAAGGGAATACGATTTATCACCAGTTGGTTTCCGATTGTCTGGATGTATTTCAGTTATTATTTAATTCAAAAAATTCTGATATCGGCCCTGGAAGAAAGATTTGGTTTAAAGAATGGAAAGTCCGTGAAAATATTCTTAAACTTAAAGAAAAGGGGGAAGGTCATTCGCATAATTTGCTGGCAAAATCATTCGAACAGATTTTTTACGATCAGAACAGCACAAGATTTTCTGATACGGACAGCCTGTTTCTGATATTTTACGAGAATAAATTATTAGGCGGAACTTCACCGCTTTCCTTGTTTTTTACAACACCAAACTGGGCAAGGTTTATAAAAAATAATGAGATTAGAACAATTCCTCAAAGCTCGGATGGGAAATTGTTTTTTAGCAATGAATACCGGCCGCTGCACAAACGAGACATTGAATTTGTAGAATATGTTTATAAACTTTCTCTGCAATTTAAACCAGCGTTTGCCAAAGCAGACGGATTTAGAAAATATCTCAACAAAACAGTAGAAAGACATTTTCCAAATTTCAGGCATGATTTTCCTGATTATCAGGTTCCTAATGTTAGTTTGATGGATGATGAATACAGCAAATTAAAAACCAATGTCGATGGAAAATTCCTGACCGTCAACGGACTTTTCTTTTTTCAACAAAAAGAAGAAAAAGAGAAGGAAAAAATAAAGGCTGTCAGTGATTTCATTATCAGATCCACTGAAACAAAATACAGAGATCAGTTTAATGATAAAGGTGAGCAGCAATTGGTTGAACCTCCTCTTGTATTACTGGATGGAATGAACGTTCCGGGAGATTATATGGAGAAAAACATTGCCTGGAATTCCTCAACCAGAATCAAAGATTTTTACCATCGCGGGGTTCCATTGTTTGAAAGAAAATTACCCCAGGGAAATTCTCTCACAACAGTAACTTACCCATTTCTCACAATTGACGATTTTTTAGAGGATTCTCTGGTAGAAATGCCTTTCAATATTAACAGAGGAAAGTTTTATACCGGTTTCAACGGAGACTTTAAATATCTCCTGCCTATTAGAAAAGAATTTTTCAACTTCTTCAATCTGGCGGATTTAAAAAATAATCTATCCGTAGAAATGCATGATGGGCAGGTGACGGTCAATCTCAAAATTCCTGTAAAAAATAAAAAAGGGGTTTCAGAAATTGTTTTCAGCAGAAAATATGAAAAGGGGAAATCCATTGTTGAATACCGCGCAGATTTAGGCATATTCCCATTTTATCAAATTAACGACCGTGATCCTGAACTTCAAAAGTTAAATGATTATACAATTTTGCTGGCAGAGCGAAATGAAAGAATCAAACTCAAAGCACTTGAATTTTATACTTTCAGAATGTTCGCTTCTGATACGAAAAGTTTGCCTTCATCAAACGAGGAACGGTCGACCTGGTCGGATATCAATACCGGAAATTCTGGTTCTACATCAAGGTTTTACAAAATTAATGAGGCTTTTGATTACATTCATTTAGCCTATACCGACATTAATGGAATTGACTCCGGCGGATTAATTATCCCTAATTTTGAAACCAGGACATTTAACAAAGATAATCTTACAAAGGCTTATACTTTCGCCATAGATTTTGGTACGTCCAACACGCACATTGCATACATGCAAAATGGCGAAGCTTTACCAAGACCATTTGATATTGGTGAAGCGGATCAGCAAATGGTGTTATTAAACGCTCCCGGAAAGAACGAATTTGGCGTGAATAAATATGATAACTATGGTAGTGCTACATGGATGGATTTGACGTTAAGGAGGGAGTTTACGCCTCCTCTCGTAGGGACAGCACAAAACATATCATACCCATTTAAAACTGCAACCTGCGAAATTGTTTCTTTCAATAATATACAGAACAAGTCATTATTTAGTCATATCAATATTGGTTATTATATTGATCAGGAAGAAATGCAGGCAAGTAATATTAATTATACTACCAATTTAAAGTGGTTACTGGAAAACAATAATGACAATGCTAACACAAGCAGGGTTAAAGCTTTTTTGACTCAATTATTACTTCAGATAAAAACAAAAACCATATTAAATTATGGAAATCCTGCGGAATTAAAAATAGTCTGGTCTGTCCCGTTAAGTATGTCCAGAAAAATGAAGTCTGATTTAAGAAAGGTACTCAACAGCGCCTTTGAAGAAGTATTTAAAAATTCCCGGGCTAAATTATTGGATCCAATTCCAGAATCGGTAGCGCCTTATTTCTTCCTTACTAAATCAGATACGGATATTCAGGATACTGCTAATGTAATAAATGTCGATATCGGTGGTGGAACTACGGATGTAATGATGTTTATGGAGTCTGCGGGTAATCGTGCAGATAAATATTTAACAACTTCATTTCGTTTTGCAGGTAGCGATTTGTGGGGCAATGGATATAAAAATAAACTGAAAGACAATGGTTTTATCAGAAATTATCTCGGTTATCAAAAGAAGAATAATATAAACCCAATTGAAACAAAGTATTTCAATAAGGTAAAAGATGATACCAATCTTAGTGCGGACGATTTAATAAGCTTACTATTCAGGTATGAAGATTTCAAATTCAGCGATTCAATTACATCAGGAAATCCTGATTTGTTAATTATTCCATATCTGCATTATTGCGCAATTATTTTTCATCTTGTCCAGTTAATTGAAATTAAGGATTATCCGTTACCAAGATATTTATCGTTTACAGGTAAAGGAAGTCAATACATTAAATTACTCTGCGGAGGAGATGAACGGGATCTGGAAGATTTTACCCGCTTGTTAATTAACTCCTATACATCAAAAAATCTACAGGCTGGATTTAAAATTCATCTTAATACCAGTCCCAAAGAAATCACTGCCAACGGATCAATTTTGTATGCATTAGCTTCTGATGATGAGAAAGAGAAATATAAAAGAAATATGGATTTTATCCATCCCGGTTTCGATCCAAAAGCAAATGCTGAATTAGAACTGAAACTTTCAACCGGTGCGGGTAAATTCAATATATCCGAAACATTAGAAATTGATAGTGCATTGAATGTAGCTGTATTACATAATCTTAATGATTTTTTAGAGAAAACACTCAACAATCAGGAGATTTCAAAATTCCTGAAAGATTATAAAATTAATGGGCTCAAAGATGCATTAAAATTGTTACAGTGGAACCATAATATTTTTAATGGCGAAGGGCTAATTTATGATAGTTATCGAAAGGTTTTACAGGATCTTCATAAACAAGATGGAGAAGATGAAATTTCAGAATCCTTATTTTTCTTTGCTCTAAAAGACGCGTTGTATCGCCTGTCAAAAAGTATAACTGAAACTAAACCAACGGTCTGAAATGAAAAAATCAGTTATTCTTTTTTTACTTCTCGTTTATAATTTATCCGTAAATGCTCAAACAGAATTAAGTAAACAAATAGAAAATGTACGATTTCAAATTATAAAAGCCAGTGTTGAATTCTTAGCTTCCGACAAAGCAATTTTTCCCAAAGCACAGGGAAAAACATGCAGTACTTGCAAAGATTATAACGAACTGATTTCATTCATTTCCCAAAATCAAATTCTAAAAGCAGATAAATTAGTTAAAAAGTGGCAGGGTATTCCACTTGATACAAGTTTAACCAAACGGAAAAATGATCTGGTTAAATTTAAGGAAACAATAGTAGATGATATTTCCTCAGGAAAGAAAAGTGAACGAAAAAAATTTAAAAACTATAATTCATACATAAACCACCTGGACTCAATTATTAATGATGTCCAAATTTCTCAACCTACTCAGGTTATTTCAAATGTATCAGGAGATTCTGATTCCATTGAAACATCAAATAATGCTGGACAAAATAATCAAGTAATGGAAAGCGAATCGAAACAGGAAAGCCTTTTTAGTTTTTTACCGATGATTTCTCAGGATATGTCTTATATAATTATATTCCTGCTGCTTGCAGCTACTGGATTTTTGTTGTGGTTATTTAGTAATAAAAATAAAGCATTGCAAAAAAAAGTAAGATCATTGGAAAATCAACTGGTTAAAGTTTCAGGTAACGAGTGGCAATCTAAAAATGTTAATAACGAGTTAAAAAATGTATCTCAAAAGCTTAAAGATGCAGAAAAGGAGATAGCGGTTTTAAAGGAAAATCTTAAGGCTGAAACAGAAAGAAATCAAAGACTTTCTGCAATACCCGCAATAGAAAAACCTGTTATGGAAACACCTGTTTCATCTACGGCACCGGTCATAAAATATGCACGGTATGCAGATCAGGGAGATGGCTTCTCGGTACAGGAATTACTGGATGAAGAGGATAGCGAAACTATATTTGAATTAAGCATAAAGTCTTCAAATTCTGCTTCATTTAGAATTTCCGCTAATCAAACCGCTCAAAAATATGCGCTTTCTAATTCACCATACTTTCTCGGAAAAACCAGTCAATATGATACGTTTCCGTCGGGTAATAGTTTAATTAATACGGATGTGGCTGGTGAATTGAAATTGCAAGGCAATAAATGGCTGATCATTAAACCGGCCCAAATCAGTTTTACTTAACGGAAATACTTCGATATAATGACATCATTAGAAAGCCTGAGACAGCAATTAAATGATTTGCTGATTTTGAATCATGGCGATATTAAAATAACAGAATATCCTAATTTGGTGTCTGATGCAAAAGAACTTGGTTATAATTCCGGCCAGCTTAGCCAACTTATTCAACAGCTGTATTCTGAAATTGACTGGAAGCCATTTGAGTTAATTAATAATAAACTTGAAATCATATTTAGAAAAGGAATTATAACAACTGAGCAATTTGAGGAAATTGTATTGTTGGTTTCGGATAAAGTCAGTAGAAATATTGTCGGGGAATATGTAGTTTCTGAAATAAGTAAAAGAGAATTTAAACCGCGTGAAACGAACCAACCGGATCCATTATCTATACAGAATAAATGGATGACAGATCAGGTTTGGGTAGAATATAAGGAAAGCCTGATCGAGGTGGAATGGCTGGGAAAGCAGGCAAACTCTCTGGCTAAACTTGGGGAAATATCTTTTCAGAATAAAGAGGATGCAAAATATTTTTTAAGGAATGGCAATTATCTTCCCGGACTGATAACTGCTTTAACCAAAAGCGCATCCAAAGCAGATCAGTTTGCAAGAATTATTGAAGACGAATCTGACTCAGAAAAGAAATATCTACGTATAATTTACAAATTAAACCCCCATTTACCTTTCCAATTCCAAGATAAGCTTTATACTAATTTATCCGGGCTGCTTCACGACGCTTGTAGCACTTCACAACTCTATTATGCTTTACTGGATTCTTATAGAAAAGGAGAACTTCAAATCTGGGAACGAGAGTTGGATTCCACACTGGCCTTAAATATTTCAGACAACTACGATCTTAATGGCTTTCTGAAATTTTTATACAAAACAGATTCTACTTTACCATTTTATATAAATAATAACAGGTATGCAACTCCCGAAGAATTAGCGGATCATGCGAAAAAAGATTTTACAATTTGGCCTGACATTGCTCACTCCATTGCAGAAAAAAATATTAATGAATGGTTCACTGGTCTTGGTAATGACGATTGGAATAATCAAATAGAGAATAGTCATCATTTTATTTCCCAGTCGGGTTATTATACTGAGCCAGAAATTAACCTTGGTTTGGTACAAGCACTATTTTACATCATTGATCCCATATCAGGAAGACCTAAACTTGAAATTAACCAGGAAAAGGTTCAGCTTTTATCTATAAACGGAGGAGTTACTTTAAATCATAGTATCAACCTGCGTTTAAAAAACCAAGGATACATTAAAGTAAAAGTATACTTCAAATTTGCCAAAGAAGGGATTTTTCTTAGTAATGATGTTTTTGAACTCAATACTTTGGAAGGAAAAACAAGCGCAAATTTTGATATAATTATCGATACAACTTCACTTCAAAAAGAAAAGCTATATAATCTGGAATTGGTCATTTCATCCGTATATGAAGATATAATCATACCAGTTGAAATAAAGGTTGTTTTCCCAAAGAAAGCATACATATTAAAACTTATTCAATATGGCTTAATTACCGCCTGCTTTTTTGGCGCAATAAGATATATTCTGGGTATTTTACTGGATTATAATGGCTGGTTGGTTGACACTCAGCAAGGAATAAATTCTTCTGATATTATTAATAATTCTCCGCTGTTATCATTTTTTATATTCGTCCTTTTTATTTCAGGATGTATATTTTCTTTTAAACTGGTTAAAAAATTTGAGAAGGTATAAATATGAAAGACACAAAATCAGTACTCTTACTATTAGCTCTAATTATCTTTTTTGTTTATGTACTTCGCAATTTCTTAGGACGGGTTAGTGCATTTTTCTTTATTCCCATTGACAGTTTTCTATTTATTTCTCATAGCATTCCACCTGTAATTATGTGGATGTTCTTTGGGTTATTAATTGGTATTATTTATGGCTCTTTCATTGCAATTAAAAAGTATAAGCTTGATCTTAAACTAATTATATATCCAATTGGGATATTTATTATTACTCTAAGTTTAATTTTATTAATTTCTTTTCTTCTGAAGGGTTCTTCCCACGATGAGAATTTACCAGACAATTCTAGAAATAAAACTTCTGGTGATAATCAATCCAAAGAAACCAATCTGGTTAATAATGTAGAATTTAATAATGCTTTTAAAAAAGGAATAGAAGCTGTCAATGAAGAAGAATCAAAATCGGCTATTAAGTATTTTAAAAAAGCAGTTAAGTTAAATAAGGACAATACCCAATTAGATAGTTTAGCTAATATATATTTACAAATAGCAAAGGAAAAATGTGAAGCTTATAAGTCCAATTCCCAGTTAAGATATTTGTCCAATAATTATTACAATTACGCAGCTGCCCTCACAAAACAAACCCCCAAAGTATGCAAATAAAATTCTACGTATTATCCCTCTTCACGTTTATATCAATCAATTGTTCAGCACAAGAGTTATTTAGTAAAAAAGAATTATATCACGTATGGATTGTCGCCGAAGAAAAACTCGATGCCGGTTTATTTGACGATGCTTTAAAACTTTATAATACGCATGCTGAAAATCCAAGCTTTAATATTAAGATCCGCCAAATTACCCGTTTAAAAGAAATTTCAGCTGATGGAGAAAGACTACGCAAAAAGGGAAGGTATGCCGAGGCAGTATCAAAATATACGGAATATCGTAAATTAAAAGATGTAGGTACATTGGGCATCTTTGAAAAGAAAATTGAACAATGTCTGACGCAAATAAATAGTGGAAGATTATCTGAATTAACGAATCAGCAAAGAATTATTACGGGTTTTGAATTTGCACACAGAGGTCGTGAAAAGTTAAGTAAACTGGATACCACCGGAGCAAAAAGAGATTTTAATAATGCTAAAAATCTGGGAGGAAACTTAAATAACATTTTAAAAGAACAATATACGGAAGGAACCCGGATAACTACTGCACTGACTAAATGGGGGCAAATTAAAGTCAATACTAGCGGCCAGTCAAAAGCAGAGGAATTATCATATCTGGAAACATATCGTGAAATACGTAACGTAGATATTCCTGCTATTGAATTAAAAATCAAGGAACTTAGAAATGAAATTGACGGGCATAATTCCTTGCTGGAAATTGCAAAACTTTGTGATACAGAATTACTTTTAACCTACGTCAGTAATCACAAAAATTCAATTTCAGCTTCTGGTTTTCTTATCAACCGAATCAATGAATTCCGGAGTACTCAAAACAAAATAAGTCTGCTTAAACAAAATTCCATTAATTCGGCGACAGTTGAAAGTGCTTATTCAAGTTTGTTTTCATGGATAGAAGATTTTCCGCAAGAAATTCAGAATGAGTTGACAAATTGTATCAAAAACGATTATCAGGAATATAAAAAGAATCAGATTGCTACGAAACAAAACCCTGTTGAATGCAGAGGTATTAATGATTTTAATAAAGGAATAAGCTTGATAAGACGGGCATTATCGGATTGTAATACTTCTCGCGCTAAATCATTATGGAATACAAACCTAACATTTATAAGGGATTGCAATAATTCGGAAGCTATCCTTTATAATGTTCAAACTCTCAAAGATTCTGTATTTCTGTTCGCTAAAAATGATAGTATTTTATTGGTTTTTCGTTCACAATTACAAACTTTATTACAAAAAGGTGATTGTTCAGAAGCTACAAAAGTTTATGAACAAATGAAACAACTGGAAGTTTGTGATCAGAATAATTTAAACGAAGAGGTAAAAACCGGCCTGTCTCAAACTGCAAATTGCGAAAATAAAAGTTGGTGGAAACCTGAACTAACCGGAAGTGCCGCTACAAATATCCCTAAGTATAAAATTGGAGATACTTCAAGGAAAATGGGGAATGGATCGACTATTTCTGCCGGAGCCCAATATTCATTTATAGATCACAAAAATCCTGTTGATTTTATGATTGGTCTTGAATATTTTAAAACAGATTATTATTCCGAAGATGTTCAGGGATCATTGTTAGAAGATTTTTCTATGAGCGGAGCAAATGTCGTTTTGGTAATCAAATTTCATAAACCGAATACTGATCCAAATCACATACGTCCTTACTTAAAATTAGGTTCTGAAATTCTTATTCCGGTTTCCTACAACTATGAAAACTACTCTACTCTTGTAAAAGTTGATAATACTGATCAGATTCAAAAGACAATTTTATCTGTTACAGGAGCAATAGGAATGGAAATTCAAAAGAAACATTTTGGTGCTTTTATTGAAGGTTTTAGCAATTATGCTTTGGGGAATATTTATAACTCAGAAGTATCACACTTAACATCTACCAATCAGAAAATTGACGCCAAACTGATTAAATTAGGCATTAGGATTGGCTTACGATTATGGTAGAATAAAATGTGCGATTATTCCTGACAAAGCAATAATCGCCCATTCCCTTACTTTAGCCATCCTTTCAATAACTCTTCATAATTCTGTAAAAACCGCTCATAAGTCCGCTTCAATTCAGGTAAAGCAACGCCCAGCGTACTTGTGTCATCCGATTTTAGGCGCCATTCTGCATCGCGGGCAATTTCGGCTACCTGGGACACTCCTACTGTTCCTGCGCTTCCTTTTAAGGTGTGCAAATTACTTTTTACCGTAGCAATATCTCCGGCGGCATAAGCAGTTATCGCTCCGTCTACAAGCTCATTGGATTCAGTTACAAAATCTTCAAAAACCGACAAAACCAAGTCAGCTCCTCCGATTCCATTTAACTGATCGATAATTTCTTTATCCAAAATAGGCAGTTTTACTTCTTTGGCTATTTCTTTTTGTTTCAATTCCAGTTTGCGCCCTTCTACATTGCTTAGCAAGTCTTTCACTTTCCTTACAAGTGCCTGCGCACGAATTGGCTTTGGAATGTAGTCGTCCATTCCCTGGCTCAAAAACCTGTCACGATCTTCTTTCATTGAATAAGCAGTCATGGCAACAATAGGCGGCAATTGGTTCTGATATCGTTTTTTAAGCTCGTTCGTAGTCTCAACTCCATCCATATCAGGCATTTGAATATCCATGAAGATAATATCATACATCGTTTCAGGAGATTTTATTTTCGCTTCAACCATGTCAATAGCCCGGAAACCGCTTTCAGCCAGATCAACAATGCATCCGGATTTCTTTAATATTTCATTGGCAACCTTACGATTTACAGCATTATCATCAACAAGCAAAATGATAGGGTGATAATCAGAAAATACGTTTTCAATCGGCACTTCTTCCATTTGAAGCGTCGTACTCATTTGGGCAATGGATGTTTCTTTGGTCTCAAAAGTAAACCAAAAAGTACTTCCTTCGCCCGGCGTGGATTCTACTCCAATTTCTCCGTTCATTAAAGCACCTAATTGTTTTGAAATGGCTAGTCCAAGACCAGTTCCGCCAAAAGATTTGCGTGATGAATTATCAAGTTGGGTAAATGAAGTAAATAGGATTTGTTTATCCATAGCACTAATTCCAATCCCGGAATCCTGCACCTCAACCTTTATTTTATGAAATAATCCATCTTTTTTTACCAATTTCAAAAATACCCTTACTGCACCATGATCTGTGAATTTAAGTGCATTGGATGTAAGGTTGGACAAAATCTGAAGCAACCTGGTTTGGTCTGCAATAATGAATTTCGGAATATCGTCGGCTATGTGGTAAGTCAGTGTATTGCCTTTGCTCTTTGCAGTTTGCCCGAATAAAGAAACAAGTTTCAGCAGCAATTCTTCAACTACAATTGGCGCTTCATGAAGCTCCATTTTCCCTGCTTCAATTTTGGATAAATCCAGAATATCGTTAAGGATATTGAGCAGCGTTTCAGAAGATCTTTTAATTGTCAGTACATAATCTTTTTGTTCGGCATTGAGCGGCGTTTCTCCCAACAAATCTATCATCCCGATCACGCCGTTCATTGGTGTACGGATCTCATGACTCATATTTGCCAGAAAACCTTCTTTTACTTTTAAAGAGCGTTCGGCATGTTCTTTTGACTTAAGTAATTCCAATTCATTGCGTTTCAGTTCTGTAATATCTCTGGCCAATACTGCCACTTCGGCTGGTTTACCTTTATCGTCCATGAACATCAGCATGTTAACCATGAACTGCCTTTCCGTTCCATCCTTGCGTTGTAATGTAATCTCAAAATTCCGGAGACTTCTGCTGCGCCGTAACCGGATGAGAGCGGAATGTATTTTTTTCCTGTCATGAAAAAATTCAGTTACCTGATGCCCGATTACTTCATCCGGCAAATATCCCAGCCTTTTTAAAACGGACTGACTGATCATCGTCACATTTCCCTGCCGATTTATACGACAATAGATATCCTGCAAATTCTCAAATATTCCACGGAAAAGTTCTTCGCTGTGCCTTAATGACAATTCTGCTTCTTTCCTCCTGGTGATGTCACGTGCAATTCCTGAAACCTCTTCAATAACTCCGTCGGCATAATGGATTGGATTTAAATAAAATTCCAGCCACATTTCCCCACCATCTTTTCGGTCAATCCTGAACTCAAAATATTGTGGTTCGCCTCTTAATGCTTGTCTGTATTTGGTTTCCAGAATCCGCCGGTTACTGTTGCCTACCATTTTCCACCCAAATTTTTCAGCACTGACCTGCAAAGTTGGCCTTAAACCCATTTGGTTCTGAATGAGATCAGCGTAGTTTTTATTGAAAGAAGTAAGCTGAAGTGTTTTGTTAACAGACCAGATCAAATGGGAACTGCTGTCAAAAATGGCATTCAAACGCGCTACATATTTACTCAGTTCTTCTTCACTTTGTTTTCTGGCAATGGCAAGTGCAATTTGTCCGGAAATAAATTCCAGCAATTCCAGGTCACGCGCATCAAACATATTCGGATCATCATAGGATTTGACCCCGATAATTCCTGTAACACGATCCCCGATCCGCAATGGCACGCAGAGCAAAAGCTTTGGTATTACTCCATACAAATGAAGACTGTTCGTTTTAGCTAGTTCTTCAATATCTTCTCCCGACAAAAACAAGGGTTTATTGGAAGCAATCGCATATTCGGTTACACCATTTCCCAATCGCCTTTTTGTAAATCTTACATTTCCCCTGAAATACTGATCGACATAATAAGGAAAATACAAATAGCTCTTACTGGGGTCATACAGTGCAATAAAAAAGTTTTCAACATCAATAATTTTCCCCAGTTCCTGATGGATCGTGTGATAAAAATCATCCAGATTTTGAGTATTTACTGTCCAATTGGCAATGCTGTAATATAAATTTCTTGACTTTTCAGCTCTTATTTTTTCAGTAAAATCGTTTAAAATACAACGGAATGCGGTGGGTTTTCCATTGTCAAACCGACAGTTTACACTTCCTGCAACAAATACTTTTTTACCTTCTTTACTTAAAAAAACAGCTTCAAAATTGGGATTTGAATTCCCTTGTTCTATAAGCCGGAGTTGCGCCTCCGCTTCTTCTTTATATTGAGGATGCAAAATATCCTCCATGCGCATGGAAGCAATTTCATCCAGACCGTAGCCTAATACTTCACGCCAGGCCTTGTTTACAAAAATAAATTTCCCATCAATTGCCACCAATTGAATAAGATCGCTCGTGTTATCGACCAGATCCTGTAATTGCGAATTGGATTTTGCGATGGAAGATTCCATCCGCCGTCGCCGGGTAATATCGTCGCCAACCACGGTTACGCAGTTTACCTCATCATCTTCATACTGGATCAGGACAGAATTAATAGAAAGCGTACGCAGGGTTCCTTTTTTTGCCAAAAACGGAATTTCTCTCTGCTCCAATTTTCTCTTACCCTGAATTCCCTCTTCAAGCATTTCCCGGATTTCATATTCTTCATCCTTTGGTATCAGATTATCAAAAATACTTTTGCCAACGAGTTCACCCTCAGTCCATCCCGTTTTTGCCAGAGCGTGCGAGCTAATGCTGTGGATGATGAAGTCCGGTGAAAAAGTAATTCCAATTAAATTTAAGTGTTGTAGTGTAGCGTGTATTGTGTGCCAGTCAGTTGGGGACGTTATCATTTCCATAGTATCCGGATCAACGTATTTTTAAGGTTCCTTCCAATTCTTTATTCGATAAATCTACGAATTAAGCCGTAATTTTGAAGCGTGAAAATTAATTATAAAAATCGGAGTGATTCGAAAGTCCGTGCCAAAAAACATTTAGGGCAGCACTTTCTGAAAGATATGAGTATTGCCCAACGGATCGTAGACGGACTGACAGGGCATGGAGGTTACACCAAGGTTCTGGAAATAGGGCCTGGAATGGGTGTACTGACCCAATATTTATTGGAGAAAAAGGAATATACCACTTATGTTATCGAAATTGATACCGAGTCGGTTACTTATCTGAAGAAACATTTTGAAGAACTTACACCCCGGATTATT
>Ga0247734_1001179_pt1 | contig 20358 bp, 13 predicted proteins | sample UWRJL103311B2_FD_180933 | JGI IMG/M metagenome (GOLD analysis project Ga0247734, IMG submission 180933) | Plant litter microbial communities from Arlington Agricultural Research Station in Wisconsin, United States - UWRJ-L103-311B-2 | ecosystem: Environmental > Terrestrial > Plant litter >... | reverse complement strand
TTTCGACACGCTTCTGCCATTGACTGTCGAAACTGCTACAGTATGCCGTTTTCGCGCTGGTTCATCGTCGCTGCTTGATTCCTCATCCGATTCCTCCTCTTCTTCCTCCTCACTACTATCTTGCACATGCTCAGTACTGAGATGGCTCGATATCATTCCCTTAACTGGCTTTTTCTTTAGCGGTTCTGGAGCAGCATTTCTCCTCGCCTCTTTAGCAAAAGCCTTGAGGGAAGACATCGCGTCTTTCAAGTGGAACAACGCGTGTATGTAAGAAGATGCTATGCGACAACGTAAACGCGTAGAGTTCAAAAGATTTTAGAGGGTCGGAGATTTAAAGTTTTTTACTGGGGGTAGCCGTCAAAAGTCTTGGCGGTAGGCTGGTATCGTTTTTACACTTTAGGTTTTATAAGAACCAATATCTACAAAAACATGCAAAACATATTCAAATGTCTTCAAATAGCAAGCGGCGGAAGTTGAATATCGTACAAGAGGCCCCCGTCAGCGCGTTTGCAGCCAGGAAAAATGCTCAATCAGTAAGCTCGAAAATCTCAAGTTCTAAAAGAGATGAGAAGCTTCCGTCAACGTGCAATGGCTTACATTAGTACTAGGAAACCATAATAGCCAGTACCGCCAGTCAAGAAATATCCCAAGAGGTATTGGTTACGGCACGGCCTGTAGAATCTGAAGTTGAGGAGACAATTGCGACAGGCAGTTCTCTGTCACGTGTCGCATCTCCAGATTTAGTCACTATTGAAAGGTCAACACTTACTTTTTCTACTTTTACGCCAAATGAGAGCAATACAAAAGAGCTTCAAAATGGTACAATAGCATTAAGACTCAGTCCTGGAGAGGTAATTGCCATTTTCTATTACACCCAACAATTGCTAATCATTCTTTCCAGCGATTGATTGTTCTTGGTGAATATGAGATCTCTGTTCAGAAGGGGAAAGTTGCTGTACTTCATATGACTTTGCCAGTGTCGAACAAACGGTATAGAATTTTCGCTCCGTCATCGCACTCTTTGCCAGTGATAAGATGCCTGGCAACGGACGTGAGCGATGCAGAGATACGCCTGTATCAATGTGAGAGCGGATTGAAAGCACTGAGTTTTCTATCGCCTTTATTTACAAGAATGTGGAATAACGGGTCGAGGGCGTTGGGTTCGGAGTACGAGACTCTCCTCCATAGCAAAAAGAGAAGCTCATTTCAACTTGTACGATGTGTCCTCCAGCATATAATATGTAATATTGTAACCTAACCTAGACACAGCTCTTATCACCCAAGGACGCAGCAGGGAAGTCGTATCTGCAACCGGTCATTTCTCCCCCCGAATGGAATGAATTGTTGGCCAAAGTCTCTGATACAGAAGCTCAAAAGACAGCTACTACATTGATATGTGGTCCGAAGTCCTCTGGCAAATCAACTTTCACCAAACTTCTGACGAATAGGTTCCTCTCACGTAATCACCCACTGTATGTTAAGGAATCCTTTGTAACAGTCTAGTTCTATGTCATATAACTAGGTTTTGACATGTCTCAAATAGTTCAAATCAAACGTCTGGAGTTGCCGTACTTGATATCGACCCTGGACAACCCGAGTATTCAACGCCAGGCCAGGTTAGTGCATCTTTGTGTTAGCATTTTAGTATGCATATTTATAGCTAATATGCAATTAAATAGCTTTCTTTGGCACATATTACTCAGCCCAATTTTGGCCCTCCATATTCACATCCAGTGGCCGGGACTAACGGCCGCATTATCCGTGCTCATACTATCGGAGCTATACTACCTTCCCAGGACCCCGACCATTACATTGCTTGCACCTTAGATTTGTTTTCACACTATCGCAATCTTTTGTTGCAGGTACCCAACTGTCCTCTTATCATCAATACGCCGGGATGGGTCCTCGGTACTGGGCTGGAACTACTCGTGAGGTATGTCACCTCTGAACCAAAAATATTGCGTAGACACCCTAGCGCAATTATGCTAAGCGTTCCATGACGAGGCTGACTCTGATAATATCCAGATTGATAACTAGAATACGGCCTACGAGCGTAATATATATGTCCACAGAGGGTCCCGCAGAAGTTGTGAAAGATTTGAAGGCAGCGGCCATAAATAAGACATTTTACACTCTTCCTTCTCAAACTAGTGATTACATTACTCGAACCGCAGCACACCTTCGAACTATGCAAACGATGTCTTATTTTCATGTTGATTCTACGCCTAAAAAGTCTTTGACATGGAATGGGTTGCCATTGACTGATGTACCACCATGGGAGTTAGTAGTTCTTCATTGGATACAAGATCAAGTAAATTTCTAACTTAAGATGCAGACTCAGATACTCAGATAAAAATCCTGGCATTTATGGAATATTGTGCTACGGGGAACAACCACCTGTTGAGCTTCTTCTAGACTCTATAAATGGATCTTTGGTTGTATGTTATGTGAAATTTAATATTAAGTGCATAAGCAGAACGAAATCACTGACTATTGGTCCAAAGGCAGTTATTGTTATAGAAGATGAAGCTGCAATTCCCGGATGGGACGACCAAGATAAGACTGGCGTTGATAGCGGAAACAACGAGTATCAGGTAAGCATAGGTAGTCTCTTACTCCCAATTGTTTCCTCTCTTTACAAGCTTCAATCAACATTCCACTTTTTCACTACTAATCTACGTAGTATCCTCTCATCGTTCGAGCACCTACTTCTAATCTACCTTATTTCAACCCCTTAAACACAATCACACTATCACCACAGCATTCAAGTTGCATTGGACTTGCTCTTATACGAGGGATTGATATTAAACGTCAAAGACTTCAGATTCTTACACCAATATCTTCCGACGTGATTAATGACATTAACGATGAAGGTAGAAGAATTGTGCTTGTAAGTGGAAAATTTGATACTCCAGGTTGGGCATACACAGAGGGGCTCATACGGCACAATGCCCGAGACGACGACAATGAAGAAAATAATGATGAGGCTGTTAGCTACCCTGATATACCTTGGGTTGAAAAACTGAAAGGTTCACAAGGACGGGGTGGAGGTGCTAGAGTTTGGAGGGTAAGAAGAGACCTAGGCAAATCTGACGGTGGTGATTGAATCAATAATTGAAAAAGCCGTCTTCAAGCCAATATATTTCCACCCTGTGTTCCTACTATTTTTGCATGTATACAAGCAAGTTGGATATCATACGCCATCTCTGAACGTCAACCCAAAATTAGAGCTCTTTTCAGTACTACGTGCATCGACACATCCTGATGAGCTCAAAATTCGGAATTAAGCTCATTATATGCCCAGTAAAAGATTACCCCTAGTGTGTAAAGAAAATTTAAACAGCCTTAGATGTGTCTGAGCATAATAGCTTGACGAGATATCACTGTAGCCACTCTTGAATTTTGCCATGGTCTGTCATCGTTGTAAGTTGCTTGCAACTCCTCAGTTGCATCCCTCAATCAAGTTCAAGGACGGCCTTGCCAAAGCTGAAACGTTGACATCGCTACTCGATAGACTGCTAGATGAGAATGATCCTACTATTGATCATACGAGACATATTAGAGTAACGCAGTTCAGCTACACTGAGGACAGTCTCTTGCATAGTCTTACTTCGGCTTTAAATCGGGAATCTTTGGAAGCTGTTATTGAAATGTTAGGCAGTTGCATTCCTCTAAGCGGGTACTATTTTGCGTCTTTGGGTTGGCGTCTAGACTTTGAGATTCACCTATATATATATATATATTGTCACAATACATATATGTATAATAATTAGTTGACAACCACTCGGTCCAGCAACCGATAGACGGCGCCTCAGCTCCTCACCTCTTCTATATGCTGCGTCTTCCATTTCCAATAGAAACGGCCCGAAACTTGTCATATCAGGCAGCAGACATAATAATTTAACGGATGTTTTTCATGACTACAGGTAGGAGTCAAAGTACTTCAATCTAGTCCAGCAAAGCAAGCATCCTCGTAGCAGGAAAGAAACAAGCTCAGGAAGTCTCTTCTATAACGTGTCCATGGTACAGTACAGCCCTTGAGGCTTCCTTATTTAACCATTCACACTTTCGTACTTTCATACAAGGCCAAATAATTCCCAGTGGGCACATTTTTCAGCATAGCGCATAAATGACCCACTGACGCCCTGCACGAAAGTACGAAAGTACTTAATTATTAATGTATGTACAGTAAAAGTGGATCGCCGATCTCTTCTGTTCCACTCATGCATGCAGCAGTGACGGGCCGGCCCGTCATCGGCACAAATGACTTGGGAGAGCGAAAACAAATTCATATTAAAAGGAGCGAAAAAAAAAAGGAAAAATAAAAAGCAATTGAACAGCTCAACTAGGGCCATCTGTAAACTAACAACCATTCATCATCAGTGATGCAAGGTTTTCAATTTTGCTCGAATCATCTTTTTGCTCCAGGAGTAAGCAAAAGCAAAAAAAGAATAGATAGCAATTGCTTTCTGCGTCATGGGAATTGAGCCCAACGCGCTGGTAATTGTTAGTTTATGATCAGACTATGTTATAGAATGAGCTATACGTACGGGGTCGAACCCGCAACCTTGAGATTAAGAGTCTCACGCTCTACCGATTGAGCTAGCCGGGCAGAGAGGTTGCTTGATTTGTGAAAACAGGAATGAGACTTTAGTTGATATAGGACTAAAAAACCTAAGCGAGCGGATGTGCTCTGAGCCCGAACGCAAACCTAGAACCGCAAAGTGCAGGAGGGAAACAAAGCAATAAAAAGAAATTGAGCCTCAATTAAATCAAATACCTGGAATCCGAAAGTAGAGTTATCAATGGCCCAAAAAGGCTGAACGCACTTCCGAGGCGAATTTCCTTGGGTGAAGCAGTGACAGTTGCACATTCTTAACGCTCCTCTTCCATTTCACTCGAGTACAAGCATGAAAATGCAGCCAAAAGCCTTGGATCAGGCCGTAGCTCAGATTAAGATATGTTGGGAGGATGAGTTATTATATAAGTCCCACTATACCTGTTTGTGGAATAAAGCCATTGAGCCACGCAATACTAAGCACCCAGGAAACACGGCCCTGTCCTTCGAAATATAAAGGCGGTTTTGGCAGATGAAAGTGCAAGTACTCTAGAAATTTACCAGATACAAGCAAATAGGACAAGAAGGACTGCTTTGCATATGCTCTATGTCAGATTGTTAATGCCAACACCCGCTTCAATAGTGGAATGTTTTACGGAGTCCAAATGTGTGAAGCAGCAAAGCTGGACCGGGTATGGGCCGCGTTTGTTCTTCTCACTGATATATCACAATAGAGGGGAGTTTCCTTAAAAGCAAAGAAAGTGTTCTTGTATACGGTGTAGTCTAGTCTCCGGAAGAAAGCTCTTCGTACGTAGAAGGAAGCTACTTTCGTACAGGGCCAAATAATTCCAAGTGGGTCACATCCTTCACTATATACGCATGAATGAATCAGTAGGGATTATTTAGACCAGTATGAATGTATTAAAAGTATAATAAGGCTTCTCTAATGAGCGCACAAATGAATTAGTAGGAATTATTTGGACCGGTATGAAAGTATTGAAAGTATAACAAAGCTTTCCTAGGAGCGCACAAATGACTCACTGGGAATTATTTGGGTCTGTACGAAAGTATATATCAACCTCATGCACGTGACCCTCTAGCGTTGCACGTGGATGTCGTAAAACATAACGTTTACTTTATATTTTCCAACCACGAATATGCTGGATAGAAGGCTATGTAGAGCAAGAGAGATGTTTCTATTTCAAAAAGCACCCAAGATAGCTCTTCCCTTTGGTTTAAAAAAGAAAAGAAAAATGCTAACTGGCAAAACTTGGAGACATATTATCAGTAATCTTACACCACCCCAATAGGGAGCATTTTGGAGAAGGAATTGGTATTAACCTTGAGCAAAACAAGCTAGGTTATGCGGCAAATATACAGGCTTAAAAAAAAAAATTCAAGCAAGTACCATGAGCAGAGAATACTAAATGCACATTTGTCAATGCTCGCTGAGTGCTTCAGCCACTAGTTTTTAAATTTGTTTCTAATCCAAGAACACTGCCAGTCAATAATCGGCATCCCCATATAGATATGAATATTTTTGCATAATCTAGCCTGGGTGGATTATAATTCTATATTTTATAAACAGTTGAGCTGCTATCACCGTCGTCCATAATGTGGCCGGGGTGGACTTTTTCTCGTTTAGGAAAACCTTAGGCTATAGAATATATTCACCGTTGTTCCATGAACAATATATTACATTTCCTAAGATTAGTTAAACTATTCTTTTCCAGGATTTCTTTTATCTTTATGATATAGCCTCCAATAAGTCAAGGTTTTCTTGCTCTTGACAACAAGCCTACAAGAAAAACATTTATTTAAAAAGCTCACTTTCCCAGTACCCAACATCCCCATTTCGCCAGCTTGCTCATCCTTTGGAGACCAAATTTTTGGGATGGCAAGATGGCGCCACGTTATGCACCGAATGCTCTGCAGCTGCCAGTCAGAACCGTTCCTATACAGCCACCACCCCCTAAATACAGAATGATCCCTAGAAGAGAACTTGACGATAAGCATGATCAAGATCAAATGCCACGCCGGATTGCCTCTGCTAGCAATCCACAATCAGAGAATCCCGGAGGATCCAAATCCAAGACTGAGAAAGTATTCGATGGAATTTATGTGCACTCGTCGAAGGTGCAAGACGGCATGGATGAGGTGGGACAGAACACTCTCTATCATAGTGGCACTCATGACAGTCTGGGTCGAGACTTTCACAAAGCTGTCTCACATATAAACCCACCCCACGAGAGTAGCAGGGCTTCTATGAAGAGCAAAGAAATTAAACAAGATCCTAAGGAAAGTGGAAAGCTATCGTACGAGTCTGCAAACAAGTCGAAGGAAAGTAAGTCATTACTGATGAACGTAAACGTTCAGGTTACCAGAGCCAGAATCACCAAAGACGATTACTTAGAGGAGGCTTTTCTCAAGGAGGCTTTTCTCAAGGCGGTCTCTAATTGCGCATCCACTGATCAGCCTAGGATACTACTGTCTCCGGTTGTCATGGATCGCGAAGATTCAAAATCTCTCCGTAGCAACAAAGTATCGTTTGAGAGTTCAGACCCTGAATTGCAGTTACATAATCCAAATATGTCAAACCCTCAACCGGCTCGTCCAAATCTGAATAGGCGAAGCAATCCATGGGGACTTCCTCGAGACGTTGCACTTATATTCAATAAAAGACACTGGGAACAAAGAGATCGAGAACGAAATATTGATCCGGCTATTGGTCATCGTCGTATTCTTAATCTTGTTGCCACTAGTTTGAGACTTGAACGGCGTCAGGCTATCAACAATCATCCATTTGAGTATCAACCGGCAACGAATAAGTTTGAAGATTTCGTTAACCCTTTTTTTCTGCCACAAACCCCATCTGAGAGCTGGGTGTTACCACTTATAGGCAACAAGAATTCTGAAAAGGAGCCAGAAATTCATGGATCTCAGCTTCTAGCAGGCCACTCTAACACTGCAGATAAAATCAATCAAGATCGAGGATTTGCTTCTATCGAGGCACTCGGTAATCGGAGAACCCGGCAGCAAATACGTACAGCCCAAAGTAAGGGAGTATCTAAGCCATACCTATCTGATGAAAATATTGAACCAAGAAAGCAAGATTCCGCAGCATATCAGTTCACCGAACCTACCAGCAATAAATCCACCAATCATGATACTGTATCTTCATTGCGAATTACCCGAAAGCGTAAGCAAGAATATACCGCCAAAGAATTTCCCATGAGGATCGCCAAGAGACGCACTGGCTACTGATTTGTAGTTCTCGCCTTTAAACCTTTTACAAGATATTTCTTTTTTGGCTTGGCGAGTCTGTACATGTTTATTGGAGAACTGTGGATGGAGCAAAAGATGCCGATAATTATGCAAGTTTTCATACATGTAACGGTGGATGATTGGCTCTCCTTTCAGTTTCTCGTTACAGATAGTATTGATGATTGTTCCTTGGGAAGGAGAGTCTACAGACTCAAGAAATTTCATTCCTATTTTATCAGATCACCTTGATTTCATCCACTAATAATGCGGATTTCATTGACAACTACAAATTGTACGGCCACCTTGCTAGTTATCAGCTAATCAAGAGTGTGCATATAAAGTTACTTGCATAATATCTCTGCCGTAATATCTTACTTTAGATTTCAAAATTCTCATTACAAGTGTTCTCCCCTCGGAGGTATTTACGTCGCGTTTCGATAGCCAACGTAGTTCTAACCACAATTTTCACGTAGCGTCTTAGTATTGGACCATCATATAAACCCCTTTGTTCTGGTTTTCCTTTGTTATGTGCCTATCATGCGCGACGTTTCCAGCTAATCAAAGACAGGCTATTTGAATATGAAGCTCACAAAGGCGACCCAAACTAAGATGCTTTCATTGATCACTTCAAATATTCAACTAGATATATCTCATGGAATTTCAATATGAAGTAAACTTTTGGCATTGGAGTATATGTTCCGTGGACTATTCGTGAGCTTACATTTACAAGATGGTGGCGAAGAGGAAGTCGTACCACGATAAGTGGCAGGATAGAGCATATAAGCCCGAAAGAGGAGACCGTCCGAAAAAGAAAAAGCGTGTCAAATTGTAAGTCATATTTCTTTTATTCTTCCATGGAGAATGTCTCAAGGGTTTGAAAAGTATTTACGGGAGGAGCCCGTTGACCCTGTATCTGTTTCCATTAATAGGTTCGGCAGCAAGCAATCCCTCAATCGGTCGTATAGGAAGAACGCATATTAATTAGTGCTAAGCTGCTAAATAGTCCAATAAACCAAGAAATACTTCCAGGCGGCGATTTGCCATATCCCCTTGCTTTGTCAGAAGCTCAACAACAAGCGTGGTTGGAAAGAGCTAAATACTGGAATGAACTGGACAAGTCAGTGTGGAAGCCAGTGAGGGTTCTCGGAGCTGGTGTTTACGGTATTGTCGGTTTATTCAAAAAGAAGAACCTGAGAAAGAATTTGCATCTTGCAGATCACATTGTGGTCAAACAAGCTGGTGATGGCGGTAATTTTGATGGAGATGCCAGGTTGGCCCTGAAGTGGGAATCCTACTTTCTGAGGAAATTAAGAGTAGCTGAATCTGAACAGTAAGTCAAATTTCCACTGAAGATTTATCATTTAAAGCGTACATGAGAGTCTGAGAAAATTTCAAAATTCGGTACGAACTTTGAGTCATTTTATGTGTCACTGCCATTGGGACCGGCACAGGCTCCCTAACTTCTAAAATTTCTCGGATTGCTGACTCCAAGGTAGCATAGTAAAGATTTACAAAGGTAAGTTCGATTATAATTTGTTTCTTAAATTTGTCGATCTACTGGGCTGACTTGGAACATAAGAATACCACGAGGCAGAGGGAACAGGAATAGCTTTAAGGACAGATACCCTCCCTTTCCATCTGCCAAGAGCCCAAGGCGAATATGATCCTACCAGAAATATTGGAAGGATATTTCTAGAATATTGTCAAGAAGGAGACTTTGGAATGAAAGTTGGAGAATACCAAATGTGCGTATAGTGACTTTCATGATATGCTTTGCTGATCTTTATGAAGGATGAGTGATCCGGTACCAGAGGAACTCATGTGGAGATGGCTTGACTGTAAGTCATGATGCTGGGAATGGAGCTTCCTGCAGGTGCCCCTGGCAAATATTGCTCTGGGAATTTACGGTTAACTTCGTATGTTCCCGGAACAGTGGATGAAACTAACCTCCAACTATTATTCTAAACAACAAACTAACTCCAGTATTGTCGTAGGTATAGCAAAAGCTCTAATGGTTCTCGATAGAGGACGTGAAACTGATGCTGAGTCGTCACGTTGGCCAAATCGCCCCATTATCCATTTTGATGGTGCGTAGAGCTTTCATTATATGATTTCCTTTAAGAAGTCTGAGATCCGGCAACCATTTAGGGAGCAGAGAGAACTTGTTATCACTATTTGTCTAGGCTTTCAGAATAGCCAACTAGTGCTTATGCTTTCTCTCACCAAATAAGAGTAGTTATGATGCTAATATGGTTGACAGTCAAAGATAGCAATAGTCAGTAATCGATCTCAGAGACGATAGTGAGCTAATAATTCTGTAGCACTGCAGGGTGGGATCTGTCCAACGCATCCCCGCTTCGGTGTGTTCAAAGTAAGTCCTGTGTAAAATACTCCTGAAACTGGGTAAGCTGATTATAAACTCTACAGTTGGCAGATTTTGGGCTTGCAATACAGACTCCACAAGATATGACAAGCTATAGCGGTAAGTTTCGGCAGGCTTCTTCCTATCAGATCGTTGATGGTTTGAGGCAACTAGAGAGCCAGTTTCCATGTCTTGTGCTGTCTTTATTTTTCAATACGTTTTGTCACTTTTGATCTCACTTTTTAGTTCATGGACTTTGATCTCACATACATGAACTGACGCTGATCATAAATCTAGGTGAACAAAGCCGACATAGAGGTTCTTCAAACTGGGAGCAGGAAACCTTTTGGAGAGGGCCTTTAGAATTCGCAGCTCCAGTAAGTACAATATCTCCTTGTTGTAGTGCCAGGGTCAAGAATGAGTGGCTATGAAAGTGTTGAATTCAAGACGCTGAATAAGATGGTTTCACACACTCCGTAGAGATCATTCGAGAGACTCACTGTTCATTGGAGGCCTTATCCTGCCTTAGATGAGGCAATGTGTTTAAATGAGAATATTTAAAGTGATCAACAGAAGATGCTAACGCAATTTTAGGAGCAAAGAGAGTACCAAGGATATCCTTCACATCCTTGTGCAAAAACAAGAAGCTCCAAAGTCGACGTATGGATGCTGGGTAAGTTGAGTTTCTAGAAAATCTCCATATTTGATACACGTCTTTTAAAAGTTATTCTTGAAGAAACTTTTCTAAGAAGCAGTATCAAAACAAGTTTTAACAGCAACTTACTCTGGAGGCTTTATTTATCTACGCTCCTTACAATTTATGGATTACATAATCTAACTCTGCCCCTGTTATAACCAGGCGTCGCTTTACACATCTTTATTCTTTATTGTTTGCCATCGGTATGTTTGAAACGCATTCTCTGTTTCTTAGCACTGGCATGAGATTGTGCTCTCGAGAATCTCAAGAAGGCTGCTATATCATATAATAATCTGTAGTACTAGCCGTACGTTTCTTTTCGAACCGACTTTCAAAAAACCCGTGTTGACGCAAACGGGAATCTGAATGAGTTTGAAAGTTTTGCTTATAGTGATGACGATGTTTGGGAACTGGGCGGATATTCAGGGCTGAGTAAAAGTCTTGTTAACCTGATGTTCGATATGCTGGCATATGATCCTGCCCAGCGGCCATCTATTGCGGAAATATCCAAAGAAGCTCGGCGATGTTGCTTGCTCTATGATGCCAATATAGTTCTAGGGCTCGAGCCCCAACGTGCTCCACCTGGGGAGCCATATTTTGATGGTACCCAGCATGGTTATATTCTGAGTATTCGGGAGTATCCAGATGTGCTGCCAAGGGGAGGTTATGCTATGCCTATACCGCCATTGCTCGTACAGCAACAGCCGCCTCTGATGTTCCCAAAGTACACAAAAGAAAGGAAAAAGGCAGCCTACAGGTTCACCAAATATGTTGGGTAAATATTCATTATACTTATCAACTTGTTACTACATTTCATACAGATTTGACTGGCAACAAACTATAGTATCCACTATCTTACAACAGTGTATGACTGGCTGAGAGCTGTAGGAAGAAATCAAATAAAACTTTGATGAAATTACCTCCCAGGCCATCACAACCGTCCAAATTCTAGCATTCGTCTTCACAGGCGGTGACTATTTATACTCTAGGATGTATTTTCTTGAGACTGCCGTATGGCCGCCCATTCTAACACTTACCAGGTGGTTTTGAGATGGGGCCAGGAATGTGTGAGAGCAGTCGTGTGAGCAGCAAGACTACACTCCTACGCAGCCATAATCCGAAGCGTCATTAGCAAGGTTTATAGGCATCCCTTAACTTCCATTGCTATATATGCACTGAAATCACTGACTGATCAATTAAGAGAAATTTCAGATATCCTCAGTATCTTTGTGAATCTTGATGATAATAGCTGCCTAGAAGAAGGGTGTTAAGAACGTAGTATATCTTTGATACATGCCAGTGGAAATTCTCCCATCCTATCCATCCAACGGCCATCCCCTTTGGTAATCTCTAGCCAAGAGGATCAAATACTGTAGCTTCATGACAGAATTCTAGTGCTAGGATCAACGGAGACCCTCTGCCAACATTGTCCACCGGACGAAAAATTCTTTGGTGGAGACAAAATGCTATATACGGTTACACCGGACCCGGTAAGTCAACATTATTTAAATTTACCACGAAACATGAACACTTGAATTCTTTTAGTTCAGATGGATGGCTGAAAAGGGGTGATTGTCCTTATTATTCGAAACATAGTCCTCATAGGGGTGAGCGCACAGAGACCGGCCAACTACTAAGTCGAATACACAGTAAGAGCTGTGCTGTTATTTATCTAAAATTTTAGTAGTATTGGGTTGTGCAAATAGAAGTATGAAAATGTTGACTTGAACATAATAGCACGTGCAGTGATTGAATTTATCTAGGTAATCAATGGGCTGGAGTTTGAATCTCTAATGCCGACCTAACGCCAGCTGCGAGCATAATGCTTATATGGTACATTTCGTCTTCTTTTACCTCAGTCATTACGGGATCTTATAAGTGGAGTTATACATGAGTTTTGCCAAATGGCTCTATTTCCTCCGTTTCAAAGTCTTGATAGCCATTTCCACAAGGCCATCTTTCGCTTCACTATCTGGAAAGTGATCTATAGCTGCAATAGCTCTATCAACATATTCCTGAGCCAAAGCTCGTGTTTGTTCTAGTCCATCACTCTGGAGGACCAGTTCCCTAGCCTAATTCCTGTTAGCCATTTCCTATGCAGTGTGAAGGAAATACATACCCTAGCAACGTCACCTATTTCTGCAAATTTCCTCCCGACCAGACTTCCTAGCTCCTTATTGTTTTTCCAAGCAAAAAGTAATGGCGCCGTGGCAAGCCCTAGCTCCAGATCTGCACCAGCAGGTTTACCAAGTTCAGCTCCACTGATAGTATAGTCCAGCATGTCGTCTACTAGCTGGAATGCTAACCCTAGGTTCTTTCCATAAGAATATGCAGCCTCGACTGTCCTAGAGTCTGAACTACCTAACAAAGCTGCGGCGCGACATGACTTCGATATCAAGCTTGCGGATTTGAGGTATGTCTTTTGGAGGTAATAGGTCAGGGCCTCTTCAGTCCATACTGGATTCTTCTCGTCCGACGCTGTATTTTTCAATTGCATGAATTCCCCCTCCACGAGATTTGCAATCACCGTTGCAAGTAATTCAGTCACCTCAGCATCTCGAAGACGTGCTAAGGCAACAGATGCACGGCCAAGTAGGAAATCACCAGCTAAAACTGCCATTTTGTTGCCAAATTCGAGATTCGCTGAGGGATTTCCACGACGCGAAGTTGAGTGATCAATCACATCATCATGTAGGAGAGAAGCAGTGTGTATAAGTTCGGTAATCTCTGCTAATCGGCGCTGCGAAGGCAATATATCGCTGTCTGCCGTAGAGTAGGTGGATTGTGTGTTCGTGAGTGGATTTGTGGAAGGCGACGAAGGATTGACGTCAGATAGGATAGAGTTGGGAGATATCGGGTCGTCTATGTCTGCAGAATTTCCTAGGCTATTATACCGAGGGTATTTTGGTGCTAAAGCTGTTGCTCGCGACATAAGAAGAACTATCATTGGTCTGACATGCTTTCCTTCCGCTTGGGTATAATACTTTGCGGCCTTGTCCAGAGAAGGATGTCCAGATCCTAACAGTTGCCGTATGTTACCGGTCAAAAACTTCATCTCCTTTGCTACCATTCGGAGCGGATCTATACTGATATTCCCTTTCCCTACCGCAGAGCGAGACGTTGCGATTGATATGACATTGGAGGCAGTTGCTACTGCCTGAGCCCATGTTGACTGTCGCCTACGCAGCGGATATTGAAAATTGTAGCTTTTGTAGTGTATTGGAGTCCGCCAGGCAGTCAATTGGCACTTTGAACAGCTTGGAAAGAGCTGGAGGCTCAGGTGTTGTGAGCTATTGAGGAGCACTGAAGCTCTCAATGACCGGGTTTTCATGCCTCTCTGACCTTCTTTGGGATTGAAAGGAAAAATTAACAAGAAATATTAAACATTGGGCTTCAGAATAATAAAGAGGGAGTAAGGAAAAGTGACTCTTGTTCTTGACCCAAAATAGACTTTCCGAATCGCTAGAAGTGATGATGCCGTGGAATTCCGCAAAATATTTAAATGATGACTAATCATGCCAAGCTATTACCAGCATTGCCTAGCTCCCTCGGCTCCTAGCTACATAGTCATAATCCTCCCTTCTTGCGACGACGAGCTAGAACTAATTGTCTACAACTAATGGTGAACAACTAAAATGGTGTTATATACCCTAACTGCGGCAATGGTAGAGGCTCTTGAGGAGCTCCAGAGTGTCAAACAAATCACAGATGCGACAGCGCATTGGAATCCAGATGTTTCCAACGCAGAGAATAAGCAGCGACACCTAGAGAAGAGTGACACCAATATAGGAGATGCAAAGAATGATGCGCCGGAGGGGGTGAGAGGAAACAACTTGGAACCGCCTGCTGCAGAGCAGAAAGTGACAGGCTGGCTAGAGCCATCTTTGTCGGATCCTAAGCCAGGAAACCCAATATCTCATGGCCAAATCATAGATTTATGGAGAGCAACACAGGCACAGAATGTACTCTCAACGACACTTGATGTATTGATGCGTGGATCTAGAATATACATTACTCCTTCAGAGCCAAAGCAAGAACCTGTATATCTCTCACTTCAGCTCCGGAGTATTACATGCTGACCCAAATTTAGACATCTGAATACAAAGTCCTGATGGCTCGCCTCCGTCGTGAAGATGATGAACGATCCTACCAACGAATGATCAATCCTGCACCTCCAATGGAGACATTCTCACAGCGTTTTCCACTGTCTTCGGCCGCGCATGCATTTGCATCAGCTCAACAACCCCTCAAAGGAGAGGAGGATGACGAAATTACTTACTCGGATGTTGACCGGCAGATTGCGCTCATATTCAATGTTTTAATAAGTATTGTAGCTTGCGCTGCTGCAATCTGGATGGCTGCTAAGTGGTGGAGTACGCCCGCAAGGTTGGCTTTGAGTTTCAGTGGAAGCCTCCTGGTTGGAGTTGCAGAGGTAGTAGTCTATCTGGGGTATCTTCGAAGGGTTGGAGAGGCGAAGGGTAAAGAGAAAGGAATTAAAGAAGTGAAAGAAATCATGAGGACTTGGGTGATTGGTGGGCCAGATAACACAGATTACGACGATAAGTCTATCCCGATCACGAGCTCAGACCCCGATATTATACAAACACGGAGACGAAAGAAAGAAGGCGAATAGAACCATAGAAAAGACACTAAATAATACACACATAATACACACACTTGATTAGGGTTCATTCATTTTAATGATTAGATTTCCCCTCATTCCAAGAACACTGATGCAGACTATGCTTTGAGACAAGCTCTCAACCTAACAAGCTGATACTTAAATTCCAGCAAGTCAAATTAACCTTGCAGTTTCTGTACTAATATAACTTAGCATAAATCAGCGCCAATAAAGTTTTCACTCCCTGCGTTTATGCTGAGCTTCATTTGAAAGAGGCTGATACCAGGTCATTGTACCCTACTGCTAAAACGCACTGCGTCATGTTGGCGTTCTGTGAAGGGTTCCCTCAATATACTTACGTATTGCCAGTCGAAGGACTTAGTAGAGTTGTTCCGGTTATCGCTATGAAAATGTCAGCTCCTGGTTGACATTTCTCATGTCTGGGGAAATTTCACATATAATGTGCATTTCCCGCCAACATAAATATTTGCTGAGCTTACAAAGTTGTTGTTATCCTCCTTCATTGAGTCTATGAGTGTAAGAATATTGCTTTCTGAATGAGGCAATTAAAAAAATGCCTGCTATGGCTGGAAGCCGTGGACCAGGTAATCTTCTATTGTACACAAAGTCAGGGAATAGGTAGCAGCTTGTCATGTAAGGACTTGAGGAGGCCGAAAACACTAGTGGCAAGCAAGAGAGAGCTGCGAGACTTGCGATGAAAACCAAGCTTTTCATTATTGCTTGAACACAAGTCTCTAAAATGCTTTGTAGGTGCAAGGGTAGTCTGAGAATTTTGAAAGAGTTTGAACACTCAGACGAGCTGTCTACGTTATGAACGCCCAATAATATAAGTAAGCTATAGCTTACAACATAAGCTTACGGCACGACAATTGTATTATACCAACTTAAGTTTCTATACCGTCGAGTTATTAGATAGATACTAGATGACAGGACAACAATATGTATGGATGTCGGGCAGCTAGGAGTTCTGGGCTTTGCGAAGATCTCCCGAAGTATGAGGAAAGCGACACAAAGCTTCCAATACATGAAGGTATATAACTTCTCATAGAAGCCCGAAGGAGTTACCTCATCATTTTACTACCAACTCAAAGAAGCGTTTGGTAATGGAGCTGGAAAGGTTGGAGAATATGCGGTTAGCTCAAGTTTTCAAGGCGTGGATAAATTGACATGATATCATTGCTAGTATTGGCAACATCATATTTTGCGCAGCTCGTATCCCTAGGTAGATGAGGCGTTTCATTGCGGGCATGTATGCTCAAGTTGTAAGTGGGCAACCAATACTTGCTAGGCTTTGAAGCTTGCCTAATGGCTCTAATTGCTACACAGAAAGATAATAGCACATTAATATAGAAGAAGGGATAAAATTTCCAACTACCTCTTGGTTTAAAAAAAAAATTACAATTCTGGATCCTGAGAGCTCGATTTACTTCCCTTGTCACCCGCGATAAACCAATTGAACGAGGTCAGAGTGGAGACAAATAAGCGAGCCCCTATCAGGGACTGGCTCACGTGCCTAGATGCTGACGGCAACAACTACCAGTATTCAAAATGACAAACAAACTCCTCGCAGTGAAATTCCAGTCCCAATAGTTTTGGTACATAAAGAATCTTTTCTCTGGATGTGTGCAGACTGATCAACCTTCCCATAACCGTTAAATTTGCCCCCCCCTCCCAAAAAAAAAGAAGACGATGACAAAAAAGTTTCTCCAGTTACACGAGAGTGATTCAGATTGCAGCACAAAGTGGGGACAAGAGTTCTCCTTTTTGGTCGATTACTTTATTTCTGCCCCAAGTTAAGCCCCACATAGCTGATGTACTAATACACAATGTTAGCCAAGGGTGTCTTGGCGTTGATAGGAGCTCGACATACTACACAGGGCAGGCCGTGCAGTATCAACGAGAAAAAAAAAACCAGAACTAAACCACGAGTTATAAAAATGAATGCATAGTGAAAGGTAAATTTGCTGCGCGATAGCGCATCATGGCGAGGTAAGCAAGTTCGGGACTTCATGATGGACGTCCACTCTGTCTCATAGGAGGGTCTACGGAATTGATGAATTCTCCCCCCGGGCACCCAATCTTGTACCTGACTAGTTAGTCCCATTATAAGAAAGTCTGAAAAAACTTCATGCATTTTACACCATCGTGTGGTTCGCTTGATATCTAATGGTATCACCGAGATCATGATTACAGAGCTAAGATGAGCTGTTGGCACTTTGTCATGGCCCTGGTATCACACAATAGGATGGTGCCTACGAAGTGAAATAGGGTATTTCATGTATTGCAAGTGTGAAGTCTGAAGAGTAAGCTAAGTGCCGTGAGAGGCTCTAAGTACAGAAGGATGGGTGACTAAGCGGTGCCAAGGGTCCTCCTTCCATAACACACTTGCTGATACTAAACGTCTCGGCCGTATTATCCATCGAAATCTCTTAGAAGTTTAGAATCGATTATGTTTTTGCTCAAGAGATTGGCAAGTCCTTGTCTTCTTTATTCGATATCTTTCTAGCGCGGTTTGAATGGCCAATTGGAATATCTTAACTTCATTTTCGAAACAACTAGAGAGTAGAAGCTGAATCTAAAGGTATATCCAACTTCATGTCTCTTCATAAAACTATCGTTGGGGCGGCAGGCGTGTCAACGCTTATTTTAGCTCATTGATAACATAACCTACCATCCTAGTTAGGTTGTTGGGGTCGTATGCTATGAAACTCAAGTAGCTAATATCATGGCTTATTTGGGATGAAGTTGTTGCTTGTTGTAAGAAAGTTAGAAGCTGTGTTTGGTTGGCTTCGTTTGCGGCATGATAACATTGCTCAAAATGAATAAATCGACTGTTCAACACTTGGTAAATCTGGAATTCCATATTTACCGAGTGTCTAATGATAAGGAGATTCAAAGTTGGATATGTTCCCAGTATTTCAAGTCGTTAACACGAGAACGTTGCCTGTCCAAGTCATTTCTAGCTGCTCTGCCCACCCCCCCTTTCTGCGATTGCTGTTACGCAGACAGATGGTATACTCAGGAGGCAATCAAAATGTGACGTAAAGCTTGGCTTTGGCTGAGTTTAATAAGGCTAGTAGCGAGGCACAGAAGTCTCATAGTCTGATGAAGTTTAAATCGATTCTTTCGTGAGCATATTCGGTAAGCGGGGTGTGGTGCAACAGCATTAACACATACGAATCGATGAAACACCTGGATGTCTCAGATCCTTCAAAATGTAGCTGGGATCCATCTAGCTACGAGAGGAGAGGAATAACACAGATCCATACAAAATGAAAGGGATTGAAAAAGCAAAGCTCTCCTCTCCTCTCAAATTCCAACACGTGACGAGCGGCATGACTTTCTACCCAGTCGATTCATCAACCCGATCTTGCCCATCCGTAACACGGATTATGAAATGGGATATGGTTGTATCAAGATCGACAGGCAATGGCGGCTGGAATCGTCGGCTTCGGGGCGATAACAATTCTGCTTCAGGCACAATAGTGGCGGCTGGCCGCATGTTCGGTCGGCGAGTGCGTTCATACATCTCAAAAGTCTTGGATCTGGCTGTGTATGCATGTAGATAGCCCGAATATGTGCCTCGGTGCACGGCGACCGACATACAGTATTCAGGTGATAGAAAAGGAACTTGATATAGTTGGCACGATCTCGATGAGCTGGTGTTTTGTTAAGAGAGGAACCGAAGTAGCGAATGGATCCGAACCGACCCTCCGCGCTGGCTAGAACTGAGACATCCAGTTTAATAGATAAAAGTTTAATAGATAGAAGATATTGAGATAATAATCAAACAGATCGCTGAGCTGAGGGTTCGCAATCAAGATGCAATGTCGTTGCTCGGTTGGTACGGATGTTGGAAGGTTGCGGCACCATGACACGGTCGCAATCTAAGAGCAGACCACTCTCCCTTCAAAAGCCCGCAATTCAATATCCAGCATATCTCCAACATCTGCAATTATTTTAAAACTTGGAAAAGGTACTTCGATGATAGTTCCACCAGGAACAAATGTGAAAATGAGACATTGCTGTGGTTTTCTTTTCAATTCGCACATCCATCGGTCGCAAAGATACGAGTCAGGCCGCAGGACTGGCCCACGATTAAAACTCAACAAAACCGAAATATTAACGCAAAATAAACGTTACAGCCAGTCTTATATGACACTGATCAATGCTGAGTGACATTTCAAAGAAAATTAACATCAATAAAACGGTGCGTCTGGCTCTGAAGTAGAGGATTGATCTTTGGCAGATTGCGTGGTCGCAAACCTCCCGTCACCACCCACACAAACAGAACTCTTGATTGTGTATAGAACCATCAATAAACGCGTAAATCTGGGAATATATAAAGACAGTATGGAGCATAAACAAAAAACATAAAGCAATTAGTTAAGAATTGAAGCAAATAACTATTTGGTTGGCGGATGATCCGTGTTATGTTGTTGTGGTCATACAGTCGCGAATCGCTTCAACTTACAACTTCAACCCCCCGCTCTAGTTTGATAGCAGACTTTCTCCACCAGCCCCGCTTGGTTCCAGCTATGGTGCGCAAGATATTTTGAGTTGACAGAGCGGAATTCAATGAGCCAAATAGAAACGTCAGTAAGAAGTGGGATCACTGCTGAAAATATCAGCCTTCATCGAGCGACGCGACTGGAACCGATGGATATCAACATCCAAACCTGGTTTGATATCAGAGAAAACGAGTGGCACGCGAGTCTTTTCAATTGGGAATGATTAGCAGCTTTATGATGCAGGAAAGACTACGAATACGAAGAATGACAAATAGACCAACAATTCACCATTATTATAAGAACAACAACCAGAACTGGGCTCGT
>Ga0247734_1001177_pt1 | contig 20404 bp, 16 predicted proteins | sample UWRJL103311B2_FD_180933 | JGI IMG/M metagenome (GOLD analysis project Ga0247734, IMG submission 180933) | Plant litter microbial communities from Arlington Agricultural Research Station in Wisconsin, United States - UWRJ-L103-311B-2 | ecosystem: Environmental > Terrestrial > Plant litter >... | reverse complement strand
TGACGACTCTCTTTTGGTATAAATCCAAATCTATGACACTTGAATGATGCGCTTTGAGCCTGTGGGCTAGTTTTGGGGGACTTTCTTTTGACCAGATACAGACAAAGCCTGCTGCATCCGAAGTGATAAGTTGCGAGTCAGCAACGATAACTTGGTTAATGACATTTGAATGCTCTTGGAGGTTTGCAAGGCACTTGCTACATATAAATTAGCATCACATCTTTCTTACGAAAACTTATCTAAGGGAAAGAAGAAAACCGTAAAAGCCTTACCCATCTTGAACGTCCCATATTTTCAAAGCGCCATCAAAACCAGCAGTTGCAACTTGCGAGCGTCCGTTCCCTAGAAACGCAATACGGCAGATCCCATTTTCATGATGGTTAAGTATATGAAGCCTCACAAGTCCATCATTGGCGATACGCCAGATAGACGCCGTTCCATCGTCACCTCCAGATACAAGGAGATCTCCAGCTTTCGATAGTGTAATGACTCGCACCGTCCCGGTATGTGCAGCTATAACATCCATGCATATGCCTTCCGCAATGTTCCAGACTCGAATTTTGGTATCGCGCGATGCTGAGAAAAGCCTATTCTTGTCATGGAGGATAGCGAGAGAGCGAACCGTAGATGTGTGTCCTTGTAGCGTTTGCTGGTGTTGGCTAAAAACCCATAGGATCAAGTCAACGAATTATTCTGTAAAAGCTGTGAAGATAAAAGATTTGGGTCCGATTGGATACAAATACTCGCGGCTTCAGAATTGGAGAACTAACGCTGTGGCAAGGTTCCAAATCTCAATCGAATTATCAGTGCCTGCGCTAGCAAGCACATCTGCCTGTGCCGCTAATGCCCACACAGCTCCCTCAGAACTCGACAATATTTTCTTGGCTGTGCCATTAGTTGCAAATACATGGATCTCACCTCTCAACATAGCAACAATGACATATTTCTCTGTGATTTGTATCACTGTTGGCACCGACCTTTCTGCATTGACAGTGATATCGGATGAAATCTGCTGTGAAACAACACATTTCCCAAGAACATCCAGGCATTCCATCTTATTTCAAACTGGTATAAAATGTGGTATGTAGAGTTTAGATCTTACTCGAATGTTTTTCTCTCGAGCAGGTAGTACTTTTTTCGGAGTTAAAACATTGTTGCAATAATTTGTTCCTCAGGTTGCAAATGTAACGTTGACTGTTGGTATGTTGGCAGATAAGGAAAAGCCATGTTGTATTGGTTCGTATTTATGGACTTATTGTTGGTCGACATCCCACAGCCGGCTAATTACTTTGAGCATTGGGACTATTGATTTATGATGATTGTTGGTGTAATCCTTTAATGATATACAATGCCCGGTGTCTTAATTTTCTTAATTTTCTTAGTGTTAAGAGTATGCTTTGAGAAGTAATCATCAACCTTATCTCATGCTGCAGCTTAAAATTGATAACGTGTATGCAGCAACCTGTAAATCACATGCCCAAATTTGCAGTTCCTAGATATCCCATTGGCTTATCCCATTGGCTGATCCCCGTCCATGCTCTACCACTTATCAAACAAACATCAACACGATCCTCTCAGGCTACCAATTAAGGATTGGCACAAAATTTACTCGATGTGATGCAACTCCCACAGTTATGTTCTTTACAATCCTCGTCCTCGTCACAAGCAAAATTGAAGCAGTAAACTGTCGGAGGAGGCGGTTGATCATCTCTACAGCAGGTGTCAAGATTCTCCTAGATACATATTTGTAAGCAACCGCGAACGAATCTGCAAATATCTCATGCAAATGTTCAAATTTAACATACTGATTGGTTTACATGCAGAGTCTTGCGACCAAGACGACCGACGGGCTCTGATGTCACTATCTTTCCGAATCCAAGGACGATTAAAATAAACGTGACCTTTGAGTGGAGCATGATTGATGGAAAGTCTTTGGTATTGATAGAGGGTTTTTGCTAGCTTGATGAATTTTGTTGGGTTCAACTGAGAATGTGTATTAACGAAGAATATTAACATAGGTGGGAAATCACTGGGCTTTTATACCCAGAACATCTCAGAATTGCCCTTGATGCAACAGCGTAAAAACGACTTGGAATTCGATACCAGGAACATTTTCGACTACCAACCACATGAGACTAGAATTGACTGGTTTGTTTCCATTAAACAGCATCGTGACTGCTTTGAGTTCCAACAACATAACATATGTTGGTAACCCAATTAAGGAATTTATCCGTTATTATTACCTCACTGATAGTAATTCCAACAAAATGACAACTGGTTGTGATCCAATGATTGAGTCCTTGCTTATCATCTTGCTAATTTCAGCTTCAATGGTATGATTGTTTACCGTAGAATTGATACTGACTAGCTTCTTGATTTCGATTCCAACAGCACAAAACTAATCTTCTCCAATCGTAGTCCCTATCTTGTTTCACAAAACGCATTTCGTCTGGCCAGATTCGGTTTCACGTTTCTTGCATTCATCCGCTATTCAATCAATTTCTTAAGAGATCTATAATGTAATCTAAAGAGATAACAATAGATTAGGCATGAATCGAGGAAAATAGCTGTGCCGTAGTCCTCATCATTTTACTTTAAAGCGTAGCTGTTGTTAATCGAGGAAAGGAGTGAGAATCCCGAAGCACAGCGTTCGCAAACTGCAGCAGAACAAAGCGAAGTAGAACAAAAAGGTGGCAAGGACGCCGCGGGCAAGGGTATCCTCGCTCCTACCGCCGGTAACACAACGGTTCATCGCCGCGAACTCTTGGAGCACTTCTAGGAACAGGTACAAAGTCGTGAACAGGCCGATACTGCGCCGAAAAACGCAGAAGTAAAAAAGGTGACTACAGGAAAGAAGACCCCGCCAAAGGGATATAAGCCCATTGACAACCCAAAAAAGAAGATTGCCAAGACTACCTTCCCTACCTTAACAGCAGTCAAGGAGGTTTACAAAGAGCCAGATGCGCTATTTGCCCAAGCAACTAAATCTGGCTAAGTTTTATTTGTATACTTTTAATATAGAGCGGGATTTTAGCGAGAGGAGGGGGAAATCACTTGGGAGTTTTTAGCAGTCGCTACCACCCGATATACCATGGATCGTCAATCCCCAGTCAGCATTAGGTGTCAAAATACTTAACACTGGTATTTCATGCGCAAATTTTCTTTCGAAGTTCGGGATAAATGGCCTTGTGGGGAAAATTGCAGCGTATATCCCATTTATTGGCGACCACCCGTTCAAGTTGCCAGAATACGATACATTCAAACAGTAGGAGCCAGTTCATCACTAATTTCTCGTAGAATATTCTGTACACGCTTTCTTCTTTGTATAATATTCGTTTACGAAGATAAATAACAGGCAATACACCACTCAATTAATTGATAAATATTAATACTATTTCTGTCGAGATTAAATATCTTCATCGTACAAGAATCGCCAGTGTGAGAGACTGTTTTATAGAAACGTCAGGACCAATAGAAAAGCCACACAGAATGGCGCATATCTCCATCCTTTATTTACACTCGCTCCCGCCCCATCCGGACGAACCAGCGGTCCATGATACGAACAATTACTTGTGTTTCTCGTCCAACCGGTCGGTAAAGGACATGGTGCTGGAAGTGGGTCTTGATACGAACAATTACTTGCGTTTCTCGTCCAACCAGTTGGTAAAGTACATGGCGTTGTAGTGTTTAGCGGCAAGGGATGTTGCGGTGTTGGTGGTGTTGGCGGTGCGCATGCATCCTTAAATACCGAAGAAACAGTCTCATTGACATGTAGTGCACAGATGCTTCCTGTGCACTCTGCCGAGGACGGTATTGCTTGGGGGCAGGAACAGAAACCTGAAAGTAAAATTAATACCAATTGCCTTTAGTCTTTGCTCCATAATATGATTGTTAAATAGGTATGTGTATATACAAATGAAGAGCGGGATGAGAAATTCTAACTTACAACTGAAGTCGGCTAATTTGCAACCACAAGTAGAGAATGCCGAAGTTATGCATGCTTGCTTCAGCGAAACCCGTCAGTGGACTTCTTTTCACTACAAAAAGGAGAGATATACTTACTGCACAGGTTGGCATTAATCCAATCTGAGTTACTGGGGATTTTACAGCCAGGGCTGATGCGATCCAAAAGATCAAAAGAACGAGTATATCATACATTGTAAGCATAAAGCCGATGTTCAAAATTTTTTAAATATATAGCTTAGAAGGAAAGGCCTGAATTTTCTCTTTATCTAGATATGACATATTAGATACATTATAACAAGAAGGGCTAAACGTCAGATAAGGCTATGTCGAGCCGTGACCCAAATCGGATTTCTGGTGGCTGGCCTATTGATTCCTCGTGGGAGGAAAGCATCCCAATTCAATAGTGGTATGATATCAAAAGTTCAGCCGTATTTTTGTTGTATTTTGAAATAGTCTTGGCGTACCCCTTTTGGACGGACTCTCGGTTAAGTTATCCAAATCAGATCCCGTTGAGGTTCCTTGTGTAACATAGGGATATCCAGTACGGGAAACACCCCAAGGCTGATTCAGTTGTAGTGCAGCCTCGTCCTAAAATATCAACATCTTCATGGTCAGTTGATCTGGAATTATGAGCCACATCTCATAATGCTAGTGCTTATCAGATAATCTTATATCATGTTTAAGGGAGAACCTCGCGGCTACTCAAGTCTTTGCTAAACTATAGATATTCCCCCCTAAATTTAAGTACTTTAATTCCATTGTTCGGCCTTTTGCTTCCATCATGGCCCATAGAATCCTCCTCAACTTATTAATTTTGCTCTTCAGTTCTTTGCACTTAGTCTTATGTCAGAATTCAAAATGCGGGTCGCTAATAACTTACCGCCAACACTCTGTGCTTCTCTCAGAAGCACCGCTGTGTTTTCGTAATGGTTGCAACTCTAGAAATACCAATAGCACAGCGACCACAATATCCTCTCCATGCCCTGTTGAGGCTCCTTGCAGCAAATTATGGGGTATCATCCGCGGAAAATTCCAACAAGATTGGTGCGAATCTTGCCATGGTGATATTGCGTGTCGAATCGATGGCTGGCCAATTCTCAACATGACAGAAGCTTGCAATGTCTCGCCAGGAGACTGGATATTCGCCGGAAACGGAGGATGTTGTTCCTCTAGTGATGAACCTTTCCAGATTGCCAAATGGATACAAACTCTTTGTAATGGTTCTGAGTGGAGAACTCCATTCTCGTACTATGGTGGAATGGCAAAAGAAGATTGGGCAGAATGGATCGAGCCCTGGAACTGGACCCTTCGACCACAGAATACAAGCACGTACAACATTACCACTGATCGAAATTGCAATTCTTCTGCATTCCTGTGGACATGGGGATACGAAAACATCACTAGGGCTGGTAGCTTTTTCGCCTATGCTGTCTTGGTCATATTGTTCAAGAGCAAGTTTGAAACGCCAGATTATAAGTGGTACAGAGCCATCGGTGGAGGCGTTTCCGAATTTATAGCTATCCTTTCCAGTACCATTGGAGCTGTAATCGCTGTGAAGAACACTCCAGGTTACCAAGACACTCCATTTTGGAACCTTCTATTACTTATTAGCTCTCGGCCTAGTATTCTTGGATTTCTCTGCTCGATCGGAATTCTGGCTTTTATTTTGGAAGAACGCCAGCTCGACCGGCGGTATCCCAATTATTACGTCAGTCTCTACGCCGCCAATACCTGTGCTGGATTTGCTATTTGCGAGGCGCTTCAGCAAATTCTAGGAGGCTTCTATCTTTGGCGGACAGCAGATGTGGGCAGGCAAAAAGGGTTCTTTCATGTTAAGCACCTAGTATGTCAAATATCATTTGCGATTCGTCTCCAACTAGCTGTAGATACATGCTCACGTAATTCTCAACCATAGACCCCATACTGGCACGGCAGTGAGGCTCAGAGAATGTATGCCGGCGGATTACTTTGGACCATACTCTCCCCATTTACAATAATCGGTTTCGTAGCTCTCGCAGCTCTGCAGGTCCACAGATTGTATATCGAACCGCCAGTCCTTAATCATGGACGGATATCCAAACTTTTCAGAAGCATGATCCGCATCTACCTCAGGCTCATGAATATACTCTATGCTAAGAAGTGGCAACATCAAGATAATCAGGCTCACCAACAACAAGAAATGGCAGAAGCTCCACGACCGACAGACAGACTCCTTCCAGAAGGTGTCCAACCAGAGCAAGAGACACCATTTGGTCAGCCGGGAACCAGAACAGGCCAGACTGAAGGTGGTCCTGTCGCCGATGATGATACAACACAGCCTGCAACTCCAAGAACCCCAAATTCATTTTCTCGAATGTTTAACCGTCAACCTTTCCTTTGGATTCGTCAACTATTCCTCTGGATTGGAAGAATAACTACTCGTTTCTTCCGTATATTGTTCAACCACCGACCTTTCGTTTGGATTCGCCAATTATTCCTTTGGGTTGGCAGACTTGCATATCTTTTTTTAACCTCTGAACCACTTAACTGTCTAGTTACGCTACCTTACATACATGTCTTCGCAGATGACATAGGACCAAACAACCAACCCATAAATCCTACTGGTTTAGAAGCCATCACAAGACAATATCGAATAAATTATCCGCCAACAGCGGACGCACAGCCTGTGGAAGATACCATGAGATTTGTTCGCGTCTTGGTAACCTTTTCAATGTTAATATTATGGGCATTCAATTATATCTCGCAATGGCTGTTCTGGTCTGGGTTTGTTCAATCGTCTGGTCCACGGTAAGCATAACCTCCCCCTCCACCAAGTCGCTTTAGGCTTTGTTATTTTTAGCGAATATGCAACTTACGTGATTGGGAATAGGTGGTGCCCACCTAATAACGAAGTGGCTATTAATAAAGTAAGAATTATCCTCATTATTCTTTCATGGTTTGGTGAGTTTTGAACTTTAATTCCAATTTTTCCTCCACTGTTTAACTTTCTGACATGCTAAAAGGTATTACTCTCAACTTTGCTATCAATCTACCGTTCCTCAATCTGCCAATCCTTCCACCAGCAGTGTAGTTCTTTATTCTGCCGTATTGTTCGACTCTCTGTTTTTCAACCTTTCTTCCGCTCCTGGATTATAATTTAGCTTGGTTACCCCAGGGGCTAGCTTTTCAACCGGGTTGTTAGATATTAGCAATTATATAAAGTGACGAGTCATTTGAACAAATAATACAGAATGCGCAGTACCCTGAAATATTAGCGATTCTAGAGCTTACACAATTACGTGATAAAATATAGTTGTTTGATCTCCCGTGAATGAAGTGGAGCAAAAAATAGTATTGATCTGTTAATTTTGTCACGAATATACTGGTAGGGGCGGAGAAGCTATCGATCTTCGTTTTATAAAAGTATCAATTTCTAAAGCTACGGTTTTGAGTGTTAGCTTTTTATGAAATTGTGACTTCCGTGTCTCAACCTAAGGTGAACTGTGACGACAAGGAAGAAATTTGCTCGTATAGCCTCAATAGTTTCCAATTCAACAATTACGAACTGCAGGAATCAAGAGCGTTATTTTGCAAACAAGATACATTTCTTGGAAGCACCAAGAACCTTCAATACAGTGCATACTCTCAGTCACCTTTCCAAACAGCCTCTAAGATCCAAAGAGTTGAGCCAGCTGGTTGCTTCCCGCCCTTAAAATCGAACCTGTTATCTGCTTCTTCAAAAAGCTTGGCCCAGTCCCCGAGCTCTCGTTCGCACGAGTTTTGGAGCTCTAGCATTGTGAGGTCCATCGATCTCAGTCTCTCCTCGCGAAAGTTTGGCATTACGCCTGGCTCTGGTAGCACATTGTCATTGATTACAATACGTGCGTTAGTCTTCAGTGCTGGAATGAGACTGCGCAGAATTTTGATACAGTACTTATCCGACCAGTTATGGAATATCCAACGGAAGAAATATACATCTGCATTTTTAACTGGCTGTTCAGTTAAGAAATCATGCTCCATGAACTCAATCCTATGAGCAAGCTCAACGGGAACTGTCTTGGGTCCTCCTGCAATGACTGGAGGAAGATCCTGGACGACAAACTTGAGATTTGGATAAATCTTTGCAAGATGGACGCAGGCGAAACCGTGAGAGCCACCGACCTATTGCAGACATTAGTCATAGAGAAAAATATCCAATAATTAAACTTACATCAACAACTGTGCCGTTGCTGAATTCTTGCCATGGGTAGTTGTTAGCCATGTGCCGAAGATCGTATCCAGTACCCTCAGTCCATGCTTTCATCGCGTTTCCAAAACGCTGAGCTCGTTCTGGATACTGAGAAAGCACCTCGAAGGCGGGCTTTTCGGAATTGTTAGCGAGTGCAAAGCCCTGGGATGGTATTAGTAAACCTCTCGACTATTAGTGAATTAATTTTATACAGTCTCATTTGGCTCTTGGGACCCAGGATACTTCACCATGGCATTTACAGTCTGTGAAGCAGCCTGCCAAAGTTCATCCGTGTTTACCCCAACCCAATCAGCCATCTGCGAATCTTCCGCTAGAATCCTTGACGCAGCAGTATGGGCGACAACTCCTTTCTGAGGCTCGCAAAAGATGTGTTGAGTCATTGCATGCCGGAGAATGCGGCGGACATCGAGCTCTCTGATGCCACAGGCTTCAGAAATCTCGGCGAAAGATGCTTCTTCGTGGATTGGGAAACTCGTTGCCATATTAAAACGAACGATAGCTTGCATACTAAGAATTCCGTCATGCTTATATCTATTAGCACATCTCACTGGCGACAACCGGAATATTGTTTTACCGTGTATTTCATAAGATGCTCCTTTGGTCCAAGCATAAGATCGTGAAGCGACATGGTTGCATCGATGACCGCCTCTCGGGCAGTTTCAATCTCGTGAGCATCTCCAGGTATCAGCGATCTGCTAGGTGCATCGACATGAAAAGCAGGTGACTGCAAGCCCTGGCTAGAAAGGTAATCATTTACTTTAGCAGTATTAACTGATATGATTTTCGCCAATTCGGAAATTGTGGGTGAGGCCATGGTTTTGTGATTGTTGCCCCTCGGATTATGAACATGGAATAAAGAGGGAGGGAGTCTACCAGAGTAAAAGTCTTGGTACTTATTCGTTTCCATCTTGTTGGAAATGAGGTGGACGACCAATCAAACCCTGTAATTATTTTGATTGAATTCTATCACGTTACCATATAATAATAATCTTCTATCTTATTGCGAAACTAAAACCTGAGTCTAAAAAAATGAAAAAGTAACAATAAATAATAGTATATGGGCACAGCATCGATACCTTCTGAACTTTGCTGGCTAGCTGGAAAGGGAGTTGCACACATGCGGCCTCCTCTATAAACAAAGTACCTGAAATAGAATTACCCCCGTAATGAGTGGAGACCCTAGAAGTTGCTGTGGAAGAAGCAGTTAAAATGGGGCATGCTCCGGTTAAGGAAATATAGAGATAGGTAGAACATAGAAAGGAAAGCTGCAGCACCAGCAATACTCCGCATTGTCTCTTGACTGCTTCATTTATTTCAACCTTTTTGAAGTGGATCTCATTTGTTGGTGTTAGTCGCCTCTTCAAATACGTGGCCCTTCATTTGACCGTCTGACCGTCTGATTGTCTGTTGGATTGTTGGATTGTTGGTTGGTTGGTTTGTTGTTGTGCTTTGCAAACTTTACAACACGGCCAGGGGTGTCTGTCTTATTGCAACAAAAATTATGATCAGGCTAAAGTTATTTGTATGTTGCGGTACTGCCCCTTGCGGCCTTTATGTGATTTACTTAGGAATATAATATCATATAGCACGTCAAAAGTCTCACATATACTTCGGCAATAGAGGCTACTTTAGCATTTCGAATCAAGATAGTACATCAAGGACGAGTGCACTCTCAGTCACTCATAATGAAATTATTTACTCGGCCTTAAATCAGGCTCTGAGGATACATGATTTACTTATATGACGTAAACAGAGTGAATAAAGATCAGAAACACTCGCCATTTCAACGCGACACAACCAGTGATATCAAAAGAATTGAGAGCCAGTAAACGATTAGTTGAAATTTAACCCCGCGCAGCTATGGATAGTGTGAAATTGCTCCCTAAATACTCGCTTAATTTGCTTCGATTATTTAAAAGGCATTTTGGAGATTGTAATTAACCATAAGCATTCAAGGCTCGTGCTCCTTTTTGGAAGATATCCATGAAGCCACTTCGGATGTCTTCATGTATGTGTTTGAGAGAATGGAGACAAAGAAGATGAATTAATTCGGGGCTGACAATCAGCTAATATCGCAAGCTATTTAGTAGCTGTAATTCAATCATAGGTTGGAAATAAACTGCAAAAAGAAAAAGGCTTATCGTAGCGCGAAGGAGTCAGAGCAACCCGAAGGAAGACTCAAACTCGCCTCTGGTAGAATTAGTCCCTCTCCATCCGAACAACAATGAGGACCTTGGCAACAGCTCGGTGAGAGTGAGTCTAGCAAAAGGCTGGATGATAAAATGACTCTCTCTGGACGCGCCGGCAGTCCATAACGTTTATCGTCTTCGTTTTCTAGACTAGTAAATCAGACATCATCTTACTCGTAGTAAACGCCATACTTAACCAACAGTCGAGGATGTCTGGATAGATGTTCCACAATAAATATCTCTTTTGCAATGGCTCCCATCGTGTTCAAAGTCTTCATAATAGTTTTTGCAGCCGCTGGCTCTCTAGTGATTCTATGTTTTACCGCACTAACTATTTCAAATCCTCCTAAATCTATCGTTCCCTTGCATACTTGATCATCGATAGTCAAGTCCTATAGAGATAGCGCTAATAGATATATTAGGCGGAGGGGCAGAAATCGAGAGATAAAATTTGAAGTATATATTTAGATTTAATTAATAGATGAATTCATTGATATTAGCATACTCCAAACAATATGTAAAACTGCCAAAGGAGACAATTTGTGATCTTGAACTAACGATACGTGATTTAGAGGAGAATTCTTCGATGTCAAGTAAAATGGGTGTTCCTGGAGAAGGAGACTTAATACACAAAGAGCCCGAGCTATCGAAGTAGAAGATGGCATGTTTTCCTCGTACGCCTTAGAGTTTTTGCCGTCACTTGGGGCCAGAATCAGATCAATAACACCAGTTCGCGTTAAGGCGCTATTGTCAGAATTCTACTGGCCGATGCCAGCTACCCAGCCTGTCGTTTATTATATTCTCTTCTGGAATGCGTTGGAGATCTCCTGTCCAGTTTAAGATTTGGTCGTAGCGTTTTGTGAAACACCAGGCAATATGTTATACTAAGTTATTAAACAGCGTTATAGATTCTAAACTTCTGGGAAATCTTATCTGCCCGATGGTGAACACTTGGCACCAAGAATCTGGCCCTATCTCAAATGTGTCAGAGGAGAAGATGATACTGGTAACAATTTGGCGGTCTCCGACATTGACGTTCTCAAGAATCTTGGTAATGACCGGCTCGATACTATTGGAAATGCGGGATTACCGCGACGGGTAGGTGTTCCACTATCTTTTTCGATTTCGTAGTCAATCTTCTTAAGCCATTTCCCGTTTTCAAGCTTAATTCCAATGTCGAATTCCAAAGGGCCGTACCGAAAATGCTTGTAGAGAAGACTGCATACTTGGGACAAAGTTCTGGGGACGGAGTGAAGTTTGAGAAAACCAACATAAATTTGCACAACTCATACTGCCAAGGTTTTGGACTGTTGGTTTGATCTACTTCATTTATTGCAAATGGTTGGAATTTTATACCCAACACAATGAATACCTGATTGCTGTATATTATTCTAGCGTCAAGATACTCTAACCACACTTCGTGTATGGAGTACATGCCTACTTTTTAAGAGGGCTAAGTAATCATCACATCAACATCTCTGATACCATGCGAGTATTTCACAATTTGAGATGAAGAAGTAGGAGCGGGATATGTGTGCTAATCGGAAGACTGGTAAATTAGCCTAATGCATGGCTAGGAATACTATATATATCCCAGTACAATATACACGACTCTTGGATCTCCGATAGATTGTAACCCATTTTAACAGACTCAATTCAATGAAAAGTTTGATGGGAAACTCAACAGGTAACGGGCCTAATATGAATTCAACCATCGTAATTCATTTGTATTGTAAACCCATCATTCACGTGTGCTCTCAAATAGCATCTACATTATCTCGTTCAGTGGATTAACAAGTCCTCCAATCCCAGCAACATATTTTTGTGATTGAATAACAACTAATTGCTCTTCTTCCACACCGCTTAGATTCCACCACCCGCTCGATTCGTTTGCCACAACATCCTGCTGCTCACCCTTATTCAACTTACCAAATTCACCTCCAGTGAGACTTCTGAAATTGATAACGCACTGCCCATCTAGGTGCCTAGATCTAACCTTTTCTCGAAGGATATCTAGTATATTCGCCCAGCTCCCATCTAATAGATGTATACTAAATAGGAATATCCGGTCTAGATTATAGCTGAGTCCCTTGCAAAAGGTTTCAAGCTCATGTTGTTGTATTTCGATGCTACAAATAGTAACATGCTTGACCCAGGGCCATTTTATTTGACATAGAACTGATCCTACATGATGATAGCCGTTTCTACTTTGGGATCCCCTCCTGCCGTTGTTGATTTTGAATGCGTGGAGGTTCAAGACGACATTTTTGAGGCAGTGGCCAGATAGTGCCGCACATAGATACCGGTTAAATGGTATTTGATCATCTTTTGATAAATAATCGTATCGTACCGGCAGATGATTCATACTTCCGTCCCCAATTTTAAACACCTTAAGGTGCTGACAAGCAGCTCGAAATTCGTCCAGATTTAGCTGGTTGTAGCCGTCAGACCATATAGAACTATAAGAATTAGCTGTAGCGGGGAAGCAGCTAATTCTCAATTCTCGCAACGAGGCGCCTGCTTTATAAATGGCAACCGGCAGCTCTGTAAGAATCTTTGCGGGCGGCAACTCACTTCCTAACTCCTCAATTGTCTGCCAGTCATGTGGTGTTACCATGAACCGAGCTAGCTCCTTTTTATCACGCAGCACAACAGTTGGTTCCCATCGTGTTGGGTTGCAATATGTCTGGTTGCTAAGACGAAGAGAGCACGAGTTTGCGATTTGTGCGATCCCTGTTGCCAGAGTAGTCACAAAAGCCCCGTCTTCAATTAATTGAAGCTGTTCCTCATGCTTTCGCTGATAACATTTAAAAGACTGGACGAGAAGCTGCTGATACTCAAATTCGATCGCATCTTCCGTAGCTTCGGCTGTCGGATCTACTAAATATTCCTCCCATGCATTGGTGATATCGGCATAATTATCCATTGCTTCGGCATACACGCTATATGGCTGGGGGCAGACACTTTCATCATCTACATCGCATCCACGTAGAAACCAAGTTTCAGCGTAATAGGAACACGTAGAACTGAATTCATCTAGCTCTTTGGATCGCTGCTCGCTAAATCGTCCCAGATCTGTAGCAAGCCTTTCCGGGCAGTAATCAAGTAAAACCTCAATGCCTCGAACACCCCTCGCAAGTAAAGGATTTTTGGCGACCCCTTTGACAATATCTAGGGACAATTGATCAAGTCGCACTCTCATGGTTGGTAATAGCAACGGAGATGCAATTTCGCAAAATAGACAACAAACAAGGCGTAAATTTTGTATGGCTGTACGATAGATATTGCTGTCTTCAATGCACCAATTCCAACACCAGTTGATCTTATCATTAGTGATCATATTGAAATATTGAAATTCTTCAAAAATCAGGTGGAGGATATCTACTGGTAGATCTAGGATGTTGACAGGTCGAATTGGGCCTTTTGAAAGGTGTTTCGTCGTGGCATGCGGCATAGCGCTGTTATCGACGTACTGGACGGAGATTTTGACCATTCTCGAACTCTTGAATGTGGACGATCGTTTCTTCGTCCCTGCTAGCTGGCTCCTGGTCTTTTTCATGTCTTGCTTATGGGTTGACCTGGTTCGAACGAATGAAAGACGTTAGAACGGTTCATGCCTCAGGCATAAGGTCACATACTATTAACTCGCCTCGCCAAGGTACCCACATGATTTATTGTTTCAGAAGGATTGAAAAAGACAGGCGAGGAAATTATTCGTGAGAATGTCATGTCTCAAAACATGGGTCCAAATAAGACTTTCAATGCCCGCTCAGAACTTTTCCACATTCTCCGAGTAGCATGTAAGCCATAACATTTGGAACTATTTCTGCTTTTGCCCATTATGCTGACGCTTTTTGACACTGGACTGCCTATTCATTGTCAACATTTAGAATACAGTGAGCGAGAACCAGTATGGAGATGTTTATTTATTTGTTTCGACTTGAAACGGCGAGTAAATTCAGTCTTATAATTGAGGTAGTTGTGGCAATAGAAGCATACATGCCAAAGCCCGAATATCCATCTTTGATACTAAGAACCTTCTTTTTGACTTTATTAAAAGGAAGAGCTAACCGTGTATAAATTTATCCTGGGAAAGATTTTCGTCTAATAGGAGAAATGTCGATTCGAGGCTTTTGTTTATAGAGTTAGCCAGCTTGCTAATCTGTTATTCTCTGTAAAGGAATTTCTTGATTGATATCGCAATAGTATGTTGATGTGTCACACAACGACGGTCCTACTACAGCAAGTAGATTTTGTCCAAAAGACATTCTGGAAATACTTCGGCATATTATCGAATAGCACATTGCAGGCATTACTACTTTGTGCTGTGGAAGGCTAAAATAATCTACCAGAGGAATATCATAAACCCTTGAGAAATTGGACTTCAATCTCCCCCCTGCCTAAATTCTGTAAATTTGACAGGAGCAGTATATGTAGCCACCATCTCTCCGAATCGATTGAAATTGCGACTGGTCATAACTTCCGGACGAGAAGCGAAAATCAATATTAGAGGTAATTAAAATGCAAACGCATTATAAATCCACTATATGTAACCGAGTAATCACTTATAACAGAATTCAGTCCAGACTAACGGTTGTCATATACTTCTAAATGTTCAGTCTTTCTTGGTGCGTTCCTTGGCACCAACTTCTAAGCCAGGATGGCTGCAATGCTTTTGTTTGCTCACTTTCACACTCCACCAGCACGAGATTATTTCAGTTCGCATCACCCTAAGCTTCCTAGATCACAGTTCCTAGGTCATAGTTTAAGCGGAACTTTCACCATACTCTACACATGCTTTTCACCGTAGTGTTGCCAGCGATAGACTTTGAACAGTTGGCAAAGTCTTTGGTAAAACAGAGAGAGACGCTTTTGAACACCAAAAAGAGAGCAGGTGAAAAACCAAACAGGTGAGAAAGAAACTTCTTGCCCAATACATACGTATCTGTCTAACTATTTATACAAGTCTGAAGTCTCGCGAAGAGTTGATCAACATGCATACTCTGCAACTCATGACCTTGAAGCCCCAGGATATGGCCTCGGGGTCACAGCGTAAGTAGTGCTTATATTTTATCCACAGTTGCGAGTTACACAAATTAAAAAAAGAATTGAAAAGAGGCTGATCGTTATACTGTGCATTTCTAGGATTTTGATCTCGATAATTGTCGACTATAATAGCTTTCGCTCTGGAATTTCAAATAAGGACGAAGTGATAGACAACCATAGCAAATTAAAAGCAGAGGGCCTAGAAAGTGGCACTGGTATATGGATCACCGCTTCATACATCAATCATTCTTATCACGAGACTTGTGTGTAAGTTCTCCATCATAGAGGCGATTTATAAATTGAAAGATGCTACACTTGATGAAATGTTCTTGAGTGTATTTTCAAAACATCCCTTTGAAGTAAACTAAACTGCTGTACTTCTTGTTATGCATGTGCTTAGACGGGGATGCAGTGAACACGAATTTTCAAATGGCACGTATTTAGTCTTCGGTGAATTCTTGGGAGTTCGCATTGCATTACTTAGAACACTTAATAGACTCGATCCATCCCTCCCCTTCCTATTGCATATGTATCACAGCCAATTATGAATCTGGCTTTGTTTGCCAATGGAATTATTTGAGTCTATTGTCCAAAATTACGCGAGACAACCACTTTCGACCACTTTCGACCACTTTCGACCACTTTTCAGGCCTTGCCAAAGTTCCAACTTTAGGTTTATAATTTATATTATAGTATGGACTATGGATACTTGCCGATTTAGAAAATTCTTTCGATTTGATTTGCAATAACAATGACTTTATATGGACAATGAGGTGACAGATGTTAAACATTGCCACTCCCACCACCCACCCACCCACCCACCATTAAGATTATTAAGTCTCTTCTATGGAACATTTCGTCGCAGCCATAATTAAGTCTTCCTGCTTATTAACTCTTACACTTACCACCAAAATACAAGGCAAATTATCTCCCATCGAAAGCGTTGAAATGTTCATTCGTCACATCTCAAGCCCACTAGTACAGGAGGGCGTGTTTTTAAACAACTGGAACAAGATCGTTCATGGTTTTCCCTGGATATATGGATAATACATTCAACCTACTAGCAATTGTGTCCTTCTATCGCTACTGTATCATCACTATCAACGGCCCGGAAGAAATACCGCACTGCCATCGAACCAACAGTTGCCAGCATGAATCCGAACCATGTATATGCCCAACCTTTAGAAGCCGTCAATTGCCTTAAGAACATCCAGGAATGCGGAAGTCTTCTAGTCACGGAGTGACCACAACTCCAATCATCATTCCGGACCTCTTAATCAAAGCTAACTAGGCTGATGCAGCACGTCTTAGAGTCCTCGTAGATCTCGCCAAGTCAAGTGGAGTTCCATTGATGTTTTGTCCATATCAAGTCTAAAGACTGTTCACAGGGTATTATACGATGCCTACCTTCAGTAAAATACATATCGTCTTGCTGTCAACCAGTTAAGCTTAGTATTACAAGCGCAAACATCCCACAAGTGACACTTTGGTACTCCATCCCATCATGCGCCACTTTCCAAAGTACGAACTCCGTTTTATTTTTTGATGTCAGTTCTTACACATTCCACTAATTCTCTTCTTCTCGTGACTTTCTCGTAGGTAGTAGATTCTTTCTCGGCGCTAACCCAAGGAGAGAAACTCTCCTAGGTTCCTAGAGATTCTAGGCATTCTAAGATCGTAATATAGACCTACCTTACGAGCTCGAAGGCCTTGATAATAGCTTCTATACTAGTTTAATACGCACTGCGTTTAAACCTACCCTACCTGGCCAAACAAACTCTCTCTTATTTTCAATCGCAATTTAAAACCAGAGCTAACAGCTTTGGGCTATTAAAGCTATATTGGATTTTAAAATTATAAAGAAGAACTTTAAATACCTAATTAACTAAAGGGGATATAATAAGAAAGGTGTAACTTAGGAGCCTCTAAAGAACGTTGTTAATATCTCCACCTTAATACAGCAATATCAAAAGCACTGCCCACAAGGAAAGAGACCTACGAAGAAACAAATCAAACTAGCGAAGAAGAAAGCTAATAACGAAGCTAAGAAACAGTAGGATACAGAAGCTACAGAGAATCTCGATTCTGACAAGGAGGACTGATTGGAGTAAGGGGAGACTACATATAAGGGTATTAAGCAGAATATATAGCACCTGCGCTGGCATTCCAAAGGACTGCGACTCACACCGTAAAATATAGATATTGTTGTTTGTAATTAGTTTTGATCCCCACATAGTCTTTAATATCAACTACTTTACGTACACCTACGTTCAGTGCCTTACCCACGCCACGACTTACTCCACGGAATCGATTATATCGAAAAGTTGCACGAAAATTGCAAGAAAAAGAATCGAGTGGCCTCGGCTATTGATGGCATAAGTTACAATTTGCGGCATTTCAGCCTTGAGGATAATAAACCAAAGGTTGTAGACAAAATACACGAAAACATAGAACACCGCAGGTCAGTCTCCTTCTGACAATCTTGCAATTTGTAATGCAAAGAAAGAAAGTCCTCTAAGCTTTCGCCGTTGGTTCCGGCAAATGTGTGCGTTTCTTTGCACGCACGTAGAAGTTGAGCGGTTTGATAACAAGAAACTCAGGATCATACTGCACAGGCTCATCGCCATCCTTCGAGAACTCATAGCGGTAAACCAATTCCGGCAACAACACCTTGACTTCTCCAAGCGTCAGATTGAAACCGATACAGCCTCGTGGACCCGTAGCAAATGGCAAATACGAGCCTTGAGGACGGTTCTTGACAGCCTCTGTGTCCCAACGATCAGGGTCGAAGCGTTGAGGATTCTCCCAGACTTTCGGGTTGGTATGGAGGTCGTATAGGGACGAGACTAAGCATTGCTCCGCAGGAAGACGGTAGCCTCCTGGGAGAATAACGTCTTCTTTTGAGGTACGAGCAGGTTGATGGGAGGGGTTGTGGAGGCGTTGAGTTTCTTTGATGAAATTTGCGAGGTAGGGAAGGGAGTTGGAAAGTTCAGGTGTCCATACTGTATTTTCGTTGATGCCGTGGTCAACGAGTTCCTGGACGAGACAATCTTGAACGCCTGGATAGACGCTCATGGAGTATAGGAGCCAGGAGAGGAAGGTAGAAGTTGTTAGGAAGCCAGCACTTGCGATAATGACAATATTAGAGTAGAGTAACTCCACAGGGTACTTCTTTCCTTCCTTGTCGACGGCACGAAGGAGGTAGTCGAGAATACTTTTAGCTTTGAGAGCGGCGTCGTGAAGTGGTAGATCGGGGCCTATATCTTTACGAGCAACGTCTACCTGCTCTCCCAGCATTGCCCAGAGCTTGGCTCTGTTGTCTCGCATCAATTTAGGATCGCCGAAAGGTAAAGACGCATACCAATTTCCCTTAGCTGCAACCCGTTGAAAAACAGACAGCCATGAGAAAATCCCATCAACCAGGGGATGCAAGGGGGAGTCTTTCGACTCCAGTTGGCCCAAATCCATACCCAGAACGACCTCTCCAATGAAGGCAGAAGCCAGCTTCAACATGTAAGGGGTGGCATTGAAGGATATATTCTCTTCGTCGAGCTGGTCGAAGACTTTGAAAGATTGGCGAACGCAGGCCTGCATCTTTGGCGTATAATGTCTAATAGCTTTAGGACTCATTGATGGAGGGATGAACTTGTGACTAAGTGCCCAATTTTCTGTATCGGTGTCGCCAAGGAAGATAGCAGTGTTGTCTTTAGTTGTAAAAAGTGGGTGGAGTGAGTTAATCTTCTTGGTGAAATACTGGCTTTCTGCCATTGAGACCATGGCGATTGCTGGATCGTTGGTGAAATGAATAGGCTTGCCCATATTGGTGAGCTTGAATATGGGGCCATACTTTTGGAAAAGACGTCCACGGTTGCCAATAGTGTCGGGGAAGTACTCTGTCAATCAACATTCATGGGTCAGCACGACTCTTAATGATGAGAGTATGTAGGATTGATATTGGAGTATGGTTCTCAACAAGGCTTGTTGGGGCGTTTTTACGAGCAGAATACTTTGGAATGACCGAGAGGAAAAACTCAAAGTATGGAACTTACCATAGTAGTTTCCGACAATAGGCAGGCCTGTTGGTCCGTCTATCTTTTTTACCCTTCCGCCGTCCAGGGTGATGCCAACAGGCCCAGAGCTGCTGATAATATCTTCGAAAGTTTCCAGAGCTTGTTTGCTATCTTGAAAGCCCAGTTCTGTATGTGAGTGTTAATCACTGTCACCAGTTCTTCTACAAGTGTTCTACCTTGCTTTCCCACAATTCGAAACGCAACTACTAGAAGCTTCTTCAAAGCTACCAAGTCCCGCTTCTCGCCTAGTTGGACAGGACTCGCTGTAGATGGCTCGTCGCCAAGCAAATAGAAAGACTGCGTGAGCGATACCATTTTTAAGATCTTGAGTTGGCTGTTATTATAATTGACTGGACAATGTCGGTAAAATATGCGAAGAATAATCAAATTGCTTAAAGGATGTCTCCTAGGAACAAGAATAATTAAAGTAGAAACGTCTCCAAAGATCTCATCTAGTTGCTTTTAAGTAGATTATGAAGGCCAGGCCCACGAATCGCATCACGGGAGAACTGATGCCCATACAAGAACCTTTTCAAACAATTTATTCTGCACAAACGGCTCCGACGGCCCTATTGTGGACATTTTCACGCTGAATGGACTTGCAGCTGCGAGCAACAGCGACCGGAAGGCCGAAGAATCTCGATACGTAGATGCTGCGGCGAGGTTGACGCCAGGATAAGTGTTTAGGTAATTATGTCCGAGGGAGATATTATATCTCGGGGTGTCTCAACTCAGAATCCCCACAAGGGCTACTTGCGCACCCTCAGCAGATACAATACTTTCACCTATACCTGCTTTAGTTGGCATGCTCTTGAACGGAAGAAGTTAGTAAAAGCAGTCTATTCTTGGGGCAATTTGGATGATTCTTAATAGTTCTACGTTAGTGACCGCTAAAGATACCCCCG
>Ga0247734_1001176_pt1 | contig 20416 bp, 23 predicted proteins | sample UWRJL103311B2_FD_180933 | JGI IMG/M metagenome (GOLD analysis project Ga0247734, IMG submission 180933) | Plant litter microbial communities from Arlington Agricultural Research Station in Wisconsin, United States - UWRJ-L103-311B-2 | ecosystem: Environmental > Terrestrial > Plant litter >... | reverse complement strand
TACAACGCCGTACCTTAGTGCTGGGAAGAACATAATGTTGGTGCCAAACGCATCAGAGGCGCCGCCGTGCGTGATGAACTCGTAGCCTTTGTAGACACCTTTTATCCAGCCAAGAGCATAGGAGTTTTCTCCGGTAGACCAAGGATTTTCGCCAGTGAAAGTGCGCCCGGTTCTGAGGGCTTTGTGAGCAGAGGGAGACAGGGGACCTGATGAATCGATCAGGGACTTGGCCCATTTCGAGTAGTCAATCACGTTGGACATTATAGCTCCAGCGCCAGAAACAAGAGTGAGGTTGACGGTAGGGATTGTATGGAAGGATTCGTTGCCCCAGGCATAGCCAGAGGCAATAGGGAGTCCAGATGATTGTGCATCTTTTTCGCTGAAGAACTAAGCACAGCAATCTCAGCATTAGCTTTTCTATTTAGTGAGAAGAATATATTGGACAGTATCCGAGTAGTATCCGGAGATGCAAATCGAGACTCCCGAACTCGTACTTTGAGATATAGAGATGAACTTACGGTCGATGTCATACCCAATGGACCCCAAATTCGTTTTTTTAAAACATCACCTAACCACTTACCCTCTAATACCTCAACAATATAAGATGCAGTCATGAACATGAGATTGCAATACTGGTATTTGGTCCTTGGCTCGGCTGTAAGTGGTAGATATCGAAGGCTTTGCACTACACTCTTCAGTGTCTCCTGCGAATCACCATAGCTGGAGTCGTGACGTGGGAGGCCTGTGCGATGAGATAAAATATCTTCTAGAGTGACATGAGTAGTCGCCCATGGATCTGCGAGTACAAAGTCCTCTCGAATTATGTTAGAGATGGGAGTATTCCACTGGATTTCGGGAAATTTTTCATTGTCCTCTACAAGGAAGGACAGGGTCGATGCTACAAATGCCTTTGTGGTTGAGCCGCCAAAGAAAAGTGTTGACGGCGTAACTGGTGTATCTGGTAAAGTTGCTATGCCATAGCCCTAGAGTGTTGATCATCAATTATAGTCAAACACAGGATTGATGCATTGAAATAGACCCAAATATAGGAGATTGAACACTAAAGACCAATGCAAAGAAACTCATAAATCAAAAGAGTAAGAAACCCATATCTCTTTCTTTTCTCCTCTCTCTGTATGTTAACGCTTGCTCTTCAAACGTTGATACTTCGCCATGCTTCGTCCAACCAAGCAAAGAAAACAAGACTAACATTCGTGAATATCTCATCGCCATCAATCACCCCAATGGCAACACCAGGTACATTGAATTCTTCCAAAGTCTGATCAACAAGGTGTGCGAAATTGCTGTCAAGCGGACTAGCAACTTGGGTTAGGATAGCTTGGTCGGCAAGCGTAGAGCTCAAGAATTGAGCGAGCAAGGTCGTAAGAGCAAAACTAAACAACATGATGACTATAATGCAACGCCTCGGAGAGTACTACGGGAAAGCAATGCTTCAGACGCCTTTTTCAGAAGTTACTAATGCATATACGGATATGGAGATGAAGATAAATTGTCAAACCTCTCGAAAAGCTGGTGCCTTAAGGCCACGCACGTGCTTGCTTACGTCGATCAATAACCCCTTTCGCCGTGTCGCAGGCTATCTGATTGTTTTTTCTTGGTAATTGTCAATTACTTCTGGATTGGGATTTATTTATTTGACTTTCTAATATAAAGGTGGGCTGGTTTACGATTGTCCTTGCAGAGCACTAATCGGATTGATTTCCAAATTGTCGGGTTCTCAGGAGATAGCGAGAGTTTATCCGTCTTGGAATGTCATCACTCCTTATTTGCTCACATTTTTTGGGATATTTTTACCCTTAAATTTCTATATTCTCAAAACACTCAATCCAAGTTCCTACGCTCCCTGATTCTCCCTGTTTCTCCAGCACCACAGCTTAGTATAATTATTTCCCTTTTATAAATCGTGATAATCTTTCTTAATCTTAACTAAAAAGCTTAGCTATTATATATAGTTATATATAATACAAGTTAAAAAAGGCAAAACGAGAATGCTTAAAGGAGAAAACGGACTATTATTAAGAAAGTATATAAATTGAGATAATTTCCTAATATATATATTATTATCGGATCACTCTTGAATACTGACTCCTTAATATAGTATTCCTTCTTAACGTTATATTATAAATTAGATATATTAATAAACTTTGTTAGTATTAAGGCAAGTTATAAATTTCGGACTAATGGGCTTTATAGCGTCAAAGCAATATAAGCTGCTTTTTGAGAGGTTCGGCAGGCGTGGAAGCAATGCTTGAGAGGGTTTTTATACGGATCCTGATCTGACCAGGAGTTGGAGCTTAATAAATATTTATTTGCCGCTTTTTCCTATATTGCCTTTTTAGTATCTTATATATAGGATATATATTTGAATAAGAGGCAAAAAAGTGCGATATCTACAAGCATTGAGCGACACTGATATTCACATTGCGAAAGGGGGTGGCTCAACACTACTTAATGCAGCTTTAGCTCATGGCCATCTTGAAGTAATAAAGTTCATATTCGAGCATATGGTATAAGGATTATAGTGGTGGAAAAGCTTCCGATAACAGAAGATGTCGACTGGTTTGGGATGGTCGGGACAACCAGGAGACAGGAGTTGCACGCAAGATGCGTCTACCTTGACTGTATCGAGCGCCAAACATCTTTTTTTAGAGTCTTACTAACGTTGGTGGAATGCTCAAGGAAAGATATTTGAGAACTGTGAATCTAGTGGACGGATTCGTCCACTACAAAAAGGCCGCCTTAAGATCTCAGAGGATATGGGTCAGTCTGAATGTGCTGCCTGTCTCTGCCTTATGAAATTCTTTGCATACATAAAATGACCCCCTTCTCGTCCATATTGCCCAAGGATAACCGCATTTTATCCGCTTTATCCGGTTCTACCTACGACCAATTCATTCACTCTTTGTCCTCAGGAATCTGCCAGCTATCTAGATCTTTTGATTGCGTTTCCCAATCTTGAAGGAAAAATCGACTGTGCCTCTGATCCATATTCCTACCTCATAGCCCCAACTCCGAATCCATAACGAAGTGACCGCCAGCCGAACATCTATAGCCGCCATTCTGCTTAATCCATCTGAAGCCGGCAGGACAAATTCCCAAGATCCTCAATTGCTGCTGCACCTTCGCCTCTTTCCTTCGCTCTTCTTCTTCGGCCTTGCGCTGACTCTCTAGCTCCGCAAGAAGCTTTTCTTGAGCACGACGTTTCGTCTCATGCTGAAGACGAGCCTCCTCGCGAAGCCGCTTGGCTTCTTGTAAGACCAAATGACCTTTATCGTGCTTGATGGCTTGCTCAAATGCCTGCTCGGACGCCTGCTCTTTCTGCTTGAGAATTTTAGTATCATTTTCTGCATCAGCGCTTGCTATAATGAGGTTTTGGTACTGCTCTTCCTTCTTCTGGGCTGCTTGTTTATCACGCTGGAGCTGTTCCCAGACAAAGTCGCTAACGCCAGAGTCACGCTTGATTTCGTTTGCCAGGGCCACTGGTAGCAAATCCTTGGCTAATCGTTGAGGAGTCTCAGCCTCCAAAGTGTTCATAGCGGAGCTACCAGTAGCAACTGTCTGAGGAGTTGGGGGTGCTTGGATATTTTGCATCTTAGCCATCATATCACTGTGGAAAGAGCTAGGTCGAACTTTGGCTGCATCTTGCCTCTGGCTACGTTCAGAGATCATGGAGTTAAGAACGGTGCGAACATGATCCTTCGTGACGACAACAACGGTTTTCTTCATAGCGCCAGCTTTTAAAAGCAGGCTAAATATGCTCTTGGCGATTGTTTGCACGTCACGGGCGTTGGCCCAATTTGCGATCCTGCCGAGAGTATCGAATTGGTCCAGTGTTTCCTGCTTGAAGTCGGGAGCGGGAACCTCTAACGTTGACAGGTCTAGATCTTTCTTTTTCTTCCACATATCGAGCTGACGGCCTTTCAGCAGCTGAGTGAGTAGGTCGAGGCACTCAGTAGGCTCCAGTGCACGAAAGATTACGGCTTCTGGAAAGCGACTTGTGAGTCCAGGATTTTGCGCCATCAAACGGTTTATATCATCATCATAACCAGCCAGAATAACAATAAGCTTTTGAGCGTATTTCGGTTTCGTTAGACAATCCACGATTTCATCCATCGCTTCTTTGGCGAATCCCTCCCCTGCAAGGCGATAAGCTTCGTCAATAAAAAGGACTCTGCCCAATGCATTCTCAAGGACCTTTTGTACTTTTGGTCCAGTTTGGCCGACATAGGACCCCACCAGTTCGGTGGCGGAGCACTCGACAACATCTGCTTTCGCAAGAAATCCCATATCGTAAAAGACCTTGCCCATTTTGCGCGCAGTTGAAGTTTTTCCAGTACCTGTATTATGTTAGACGAGTAAATATCTTGCTTATTGTCTATCCACTTGCCAGGTGGGCCGCGGAAAAGAAAGTTGAATGGAATCTCTTCCCTGGGATCCATATCCATTGCTTTCAGCTCTCTCGCCGCATTTTGGTAGCCTTCGAGCTGAGATATGATGGTCTCACAACCAATTACGCCTTTGAAGAGCAGACGAACATTTGTATCTGCGCGTTCGCCTCGATCGAAGTCTTCGTCAAAGTCAATGGGCTCGAAACGCGAGTGGTCATCACCACCGTTTCCCTCATTGAGCCTCTGCTGCTGACTAGCTTTGGCATGATCAAGGAGGATATCGACTTCACCTGCATTACCAAAATTAGCTCGATTGCGAGCCCGCCGTAGCACATCCATCGCAACGCGTTTGCCCAGGTCTGTCGTTTGAAATGCTAATTTCCTAAGCTTGAAGTCAAAGATCTTTGCCATTTCTCCGTCATCGAAATCTTCAAACATAAAAGCGGACGCGAGGGGGAATCTCCTACTAAGGCCAGGATTGACCTTCTGGAACATCGCTTCCATCTGCTCCTTGTAGCCTGCGAGTAAAACACATCGATCATCACCTGGCACGCTCTGTACCTCGGCCACTATGGTATCAATCACCGCAGTCTTGTAAGGGTCGCTACTTGAAGATTCACCCAAGGAACCACACAGGCCGTATGCTTCGTCTATAAGAAGAACTTTGCCCTCCGCAGAGGCGAGGATACCTTTGGTTATAGACTCAGATGCGCCAAGGACGTTGCCAATAAAGTCGGAGGGGTTCTTAACAACAACTGTATAATGTCAGCGAAAGCCACCCTTGACCAGTGGTTAGGCATGATCTTACCTTCACCATTTGATAAGAACCCAAGATCCACCAGAATTTGTCCGTACATCTTTGCAACAGTGGTTTTACCCGTGCCAGGGGATCCAAGGAACACTTTGTTGAGTGAATACTCGATTAGAGGCGCCTCGTCCAGCTCGCGCTGATAGTTGAACTGCACGGTACCGAACAAGGCCTGTATTGTTTTCTTGACAGCTGATAGGCCAATGAGATTCTGTAGCTGTTTCCAAGCCTTGGAGTTGTTCAGTGCTTCGGTAGGCTCAGGGCCGAGAAGATCAGTCCTCGTGAAAAGGAAGTCATCTGGTTTTCCCCCGGCACGCCTCTCTTTCGAGATTCGGACTGCTTGTCTGCTTGCAATTTTGGAGAGGGTGTTTTCCATTTCGCGCGCATTGCCGAAGCCCTCTCGTCCTCGACCTCGACCAACGCGCCGGGCAACAATGCGGGCGAAGAGACCGCCTGGCCCATCTTCGACCTTCATTCTGTTGTCATATCTCTTGTTCATTTTATGGGCGAGTATCTGCAGTAACTCGTTGTCTTCGTAGTCCTTAAATTGAAATTCGTGCGGAAAGCGACTTGAGAAGCCAGGGTTATGTGCGAAGAACTTTTCCATCTGCTTGTTATACCCAGCGAGAATGAAGACGACCTTTCCAGTCAAATTCTCCACTTCTGCGAGAATGAAGTCAAGAACAGCAGTTCCCCCAAAGTTACCGCCAGACGCTAGTTGGTATGCTTCATCAATAAATAAAGCACCACCACCATTGTTCTGAATATTCTCTAGCTTCTTCATGCATCCCGGCACCCCTTCATTTGCGAGAGCTGCGCCTGTCGTCTCGACAAACTCACTCCCAGGCAAGGCTCCGACAGAAGTTAGGAACTTGGCGTAGAGCCGAGCGACAGTAGTTTTGCCTACGAGTGTCAACAATTAAGCTCGATTGTTATTACAGGAAGGAGTGGTAACTGCTTACCAGTTCCAGGATTGCCTAATAAAGACACTCCGAAGCGTTTGCTGGACATGTCGAGACCTTGACGCACAGCAGTATCCACCTCCAACTTGATCGCAAGGAAGTTGTCTTTCACATCTTCCAAGCCAATCATACTCATCAAATCATCAAAAGCTTCGTTTTCTGCACCTTCGTAGCGTTTAAGATGCTCCCACTGCGTTTTGGTTGATGACCAGTCTTCTTCGTTTTCCACAGCCACTTTCTTGCTCGATGACTTAGACGAAGGAGACGCTTGTGGTTTGGTACAGGTCTGTCGCTGCTTTTTAATATTATCTGCTGTTACTTTAAGATTGGCTAGATCCTGCTTCTTTTGCTCAAGTAGCCTGGACGAGTCTTCAGCCTCACGGTGGTCTTGTAGAATGCGTCTCTGGTGGTCAATCTCAGCTTGATGTTCCGCAAGCTGTAGTGCATAAGCAGCCCTCTTGGCATCACGTTCGGCATCGAGTTGCACATTTCGCTTTCGAATTCGTTCTCTCTGTCGATCTTCCTCTGCACAAATTGCGCAAGCACCCTGGGACTTTGAGCAAGGGCGCTGGGTTCTGTGCTTCTGTTCACAGACAAATTGAACCAATACTTGGCATTCCATCTTGGAGTGATCATACAGTTGATGGCATTTGGAAGGACAGAAATGAGTACCACAGCTTAATTGTGTACCGCTTTTTTATGTTAGCTAAATGAATCTGGGTGTCGAGCAAGACGAACTTACCATGGTTCCGAACATCCGCCATCAGGACACTCAGTGTCAAAATCACAAGCAGTCTTCAAAAGGAATTTCTTATGCGGATGCTGCTGGCACTGGACCGGAAGACCGTCATATATATGACCGTTCTCCTTCATGAAGTGCAGGAATGGCGTCCATGCTTGATCTGCATTGCGACTCTTGAGGAAGGTTTGCACATTGCCAATCATGATAAGTCCGTCGCGGGCTCGAGAAAGCAGGACATTGAGTCGCTCAGGCGAGAACATGAACCCAATGTCGCCTTTTTCGTTGCTACGGGTGAGGGATACAATAACAATTTCGCTCTCTTCGCCTTGGTAGTTATCTGTGGTCAAGAAGGTTAGCGCGGCTTTGGAACATAACCGCCATTGGCATACCGATTGTGGAGATTTTTATAGGGCATTTGTTAATATTTGCGCTGGCCTCCGAAAGTAAACCTGCTCGAACAAGATCGAAGGAATCGAGATCGTTGAGAACCGGATCGTTGTTTACCATAAGGTGTTTACGAAGGAGCCGCAGCTGCCCAAGATAAGGAGTAAGTATAACAATCTTGTCAGTCCCGTATCCTTGTTGCCCAAGATACCGGACGCATTTCAACACAAGGTCAACCTCGAATGAATTACTCTTGCTGGTCTTTGATTCAGGGTCTCGACGGTCTGCAAGCTCTTGGGCATCGACTTCTGGATAATTGTGGTTGAAAAAGACCACGCGGTCTCGGATCCCACGCACCGGTGTCCGATTCAGTGTCTTGTCAGCGTCTTGAAGGCTGGGATATGTTAAGTGCCTGACCAAAGATGAGATTTCCGGGCACATGCGGTGTTGCTTGGAGAGCGTGGTGTGGGGATAGTTTGCGAGCACAAGTCGCTCAAACATGGACCGATTGAGGTCATATCCATCGCCCTTCTCGACACTTATTGCGTAATTGCTATACTTTGGACGCAACTGTTTGTGATCTCCGATGAGAATGAGCTGCTTAGTATTTGCCGACAGTGCAGTCAGGACGTGGCTTTCTAGAATTTCACCGGCTTCCTCAACCAGGACAACTCCTGGCGCGGCATTGCGAAGGTCCGAAGCATACTTGGCGGCAGCTGTGGTCGTGCAACCGATGACTCTCATGCTTTTGAGAGTCTGTGCTGTCCTCTCTCCCAGGAGTTGTGCCAAACGCTGCTGATATTTGTTGTAGCGTGAAACTAGAGTGACGACTTTGGACGCTTTCTCATCCCACAGAGCGGTAGTCCAACGTTGCAGACGTACCAATCTGGAGCTGGTGTCCATGGTCCAGATTTCACCATGTTCTGCGGCTTGCTTTTTGAAAATACCAGCATCCTCACCTCGCGACCATCTATTATAGAGGTAATCAGGTTTGATATCTCTTCCACCCTTGCCAATGCGCGTCATTCCATCTTCTTCATCGGGCACGAGTAGTGCTGGATAAAAATGACCATCATCATCGCTGAACTCAAGGTAAGCAAGTACGTCCTTCCACGATACTCCACTCTGGGTATAAGACTTAAGCGCAATTGACAGCTCAGTCCGGTGGGTCTCAACGAGATTTTCCAGGTTGTTCACTATCTCCCACCCGTTGTGAGATTTATTAAAGCCACCAGTTCTTTGTCTCTCGAATAGGTTCAATGGCGCGGTACGTGGTGTAGATTTTGATCCAAGTCGAACGACACTATGTGGTGGAATCCCATTGTCCAGAAGGTCTTCAAGAAACTGATCCAGTGCATGATTGGTATAGCTTAGTACAAGAATAGTCTCGCTTGTGTGCTCGTACAAAGCTTTTGCGATCAAAGCACCAATAAAAGACTTGCCCGTTCCTAGCAATGTCAATGGTTGTGATTGAAAGAGCACGCAATTGGTGAACTTACCTGGCGGTCCTTGTATCAAACTCACAGACTGTCCGAGTCCAGCGATGAGAGAATCCATCTGAGATTGATCGAGATCGACAGGTTGGTCCGTTTTAAGCAGGCGTTGGATGATCGAACTGCCCTTAGCTCGCAGCTCGTGAACAAATGCGCTGTTAACGGCCACGGCAGTCTGAGATGCCTCGTCCGGAATTGTCCCTAGGAGGAATTGCGCGAGTGGAATATCTTTCATATCTTGAAGACATCGCAACACAGGCTCATAGGCAAAGAACGGAGTGTCAACTTGGATATAATCAACTGCCGTTATTCCCTTTAAAGCCAACAAAAGGGTTCTGAAAGCATCGTCTCCGCATATCTTTAAGGTGATAGCTGGAGGATCTTCAAGTAATCCAGCTTCATCTCTATCCAGGATTGTGAAGGCAACGATCTGGTCTCCTTGTAATAAACATCCGAATGATTGATGCTTGAGCGATCGTGGATTGTTTTTAAGGTAAGTCTTTCTCTCGGCAACAGACATCTTTGCGAACTTTTCCATCCCAAGTCCGCAGTGTAACTTCAAAGCACATTGCTTCCGTTTCTTCGGCTCACCACATTCAATTCCAGCAAGACTGAGGCGCTCAAGGATGACAGGAGGCCGTCTCCCTTTCTTCTTGCCAGTCGCGATGCGAACGTCGTCCCTCAGTTCAGCAAGCATGTCTTCCCGAAGGAGGCGAAACTGGTTATCCAGGTGAATTCCAACCCGGTCTTCTGGCTCAGCTTGGGCGATTTCTTTGGCTAGTCTGTAGAATGGTTGCGTGTCCGACATGAATTCGTCTGCAGTTGGAAATATTGCTGTCTGGCGGTAATCAACGAAGTCGTTGTCATGTCGACCTCCTGGTCCAGCATTGTCTGGGTTCGCATTTGCGCTACTTTCTTTAGCTTTCAAAAAATGTTTAATTTTGTAACCGAAAACGCGGGTTTCATGAGATGATGATTCCAGAAGAGATCCTGAATTCGTTACGTATTTCGCGGTTTCTATTACTTCGATGTTGTTATCAGAAGGCATCGAGAGAAGCTCCCAAAGGAGCCAAGCAAAACCATGTGTTGCATTCTCATTAAGAGAGCCATTCTTATGCGAAACAATCAAGGTGTTCCAAAGAGTGGGAGGATCAGCAATTATGACAAGGATATCTTGAAGAAACTGGCCGCCAGAGATTTGCTTGATGGCAGGATCGGAGATATATTCAAGAAATTTTGCAATGGATTGGTTGATGTAGTTGATGGACATATCGAGCCTCAGAGCTCGACGAAGTGCGTCAACAGATAGTTTCTTTGCAAAAAGTCTCTCCACGCAAGTTACACGGTCGTCTTGTGCACATAGAGCTTCCAAAAACAGCTTCGCACGATCAGCATTAGTGATAGAGGATTTCCCAAATGCAATGGATCCAAGGAACTTGTTCAATTGGACCACTCGATCTCCGTTGAATGCCATTAGAATACCACAAGCAGAAATAGTTGTGTGCTAATAGTGACCTTGTATGGAGGAGTGAAGCTTTAATACCGTGGTCGGTTAGCGGCTTACTTCTTCCAGGTAGTCGGTCTAAGTAAGCTCCCAGCTGTCGATGACCAAGAGATGGATCTGTGAACACCAATTCCAATTCTGCTTCTCTTCAAAAATGAAAAAAGAGGATAAAAAGAAAGAAATTCTAGAACCATCGAACAAGGCGTTGTGGTTGCACTGTTGCCTTCTCCCCGTTACACAGACGCATCTCTCCACCAATACGATTCTCTAGCCTTCAATATACTGCAGAAAAATCGAGAGCGACGTGTTCAACAGCCGAGAAGCAAGAGGGCTTGCCTGCCTCGCCTCCCTGGGGACCGAGCCCCTCCGAGTCACTAATGCGATCTTCAAAATAAATATTGCTTGATACAAAAGCCAGCGAGAGCGATTTTCACGAGATGTTTTCTTCGAGTAGTTATGATCGATTTGGCAGTCGCGGTCGCGGTCGCGGTCGCGGTGGTTACAGTGTTGCAAATCGAGACAGCGGGAAAGGCCGGCGTTCAGCAGCTCCTAGGACAAAAAGAAGTCCATCACCGCCATTCGGTCCAGTCTTGACCACCATCCGTTACAGCGAGCTGGAGACCGATCAAGCTTCATCCAGCGAAGCCAGAATCACAGGCCTAGAAGATGTCGCATCGTACAATTGGCTCAAAGCAGATGAGCCAACAATCATAACTCCTGGTTAATATTCTCACAACTTAAGTTGTCACAACATCAAGAAAAGCCCTAACATAAGAGCAGGCAAGCCTCCAAAGTGGATACCTACAGCCAATCCGACTAAGCTCGCGGAAGACAATCCCAATGGTACTTACTATCGAGACCCAAACGCTGCGTACTTCCCATTATATCCTATGGAACCAGTCGTTCGTTCTATCTTCGAAGCGCGCCCTGATTTCAATGCTCAAGAAGTCGACGTCTTTGGTTGCGGAAGTACTTTTGGAAACTTGCTCAAGTTCGCCCGCAAAGTCGAAACCGAGAAGTCGTTTCGATTTCTAGTTGAGCTGGTGGGTGAGACCGTCTTTTTCATCCGAAGAGAGAACTCGCCAAAGGAAACGATCGCAGATATTCGTGGTTATGGGCATAGTTTCCCTGAAGCGAACACTACCTGGGATGCCGACCTCCAGAATTCTGATACCCATCAACGCATCATCCGCTACCAGCTCGGTCATCTCATCGCAATTATTCGATTTGAAGCGGACGGCTATCTTCCAGAGAAAGTTCCAGCGAAGAACACGTATGCCAGCCCGGTAAATCAGAAGGTGAATGAAGACTTTCTCGTGTCAGCCCTTGCAGGAAACACTATCAGTGCGCACACGCCCAAGAAACTGGACGGTCTAAAGGTCGTTCGAGGTCAAGGATCTGTACCCCAATCTGCAGTTTTCGATCTGAAGACGCGCTCAATCAAAAAGAAGCACCATGGCGCCACGTTATCCGACCAAATTCCCCGCCTTTGGATCCGCCAGATTTCATCCTTAGTTCTCGCGTACCACGACAATGGCCTCTTCAGAACAGAAGAAGTAACGGTACGCAACATCAAACCAGATATTGCAAGGTGGGAGAGCGATAAGAAGGGAGACGTGCGTAAATTGATCACTCTTATCCAAAAGATTGCGGACGTCGTTAAGGCTACCCCAGGACGAAAGCTGGAGGTCCGGTATCGATGTGGGTTTGAATTGGAACTGAGGGAGCAAGTCGAAGTAGTAGCCTCTGTCTTGCCTGATGATCTTGTTACACAGTGGGTTGATCAAGGCAATAGGGCGGAACTTACTGGTGTAGCTCTCGGAAACTGCTCCGCTGATGGAGTGGTAGGTCTCGAGCACTTTGATATTGAGAAAGGGGTGGCTCTTGATGAAAAGATTATTGATGCTTTAGAGGATGACGAGTATGATTGGGACAAGAAGGAGGATTATACGGCATGTTCTATGGAGAGTTGTAATTACTGCGGTCATTGCTCGTATTGAAAATTTGAAGGGAAGGAGTTGCTTAATAAAAAGATGCTCATTGGATAGTTGCTCAATAGAAGAGTTGGTGGTAGTGATTAGACAACGCGTCTCGAACGAAAGCTGGGTTTTGAATTATGCACAGGATTTCACCTGTGACAGTAGTGCATTACTCTAGATAATCTCAACCAAAACAGGAGTAAACAAGTATGCAGTTCGGTGCGTGGGCGTCTGTAGGCAAACATTCGTAAATCTAAGGATCCCTAAGGTATTTGCCATATGCAGGAGGGGAATTCTTGTTGTAGTGAGTCTACTCCAAGAAGTGGTCCAAGCTCATACCCATGTAGCTCTTAATCACAAGCCTCAAACCTTATTTTGTTGCCTGGACAATAACAATGGGTACCACCAAATTGATGCTGCTTGCTCTGAACATCAACATCAGGCATTGGAGCCTAAATGCGCTGGGGGTGTTTCGGTCAGTATTGGATCACATGATATTGAATCCCACAACATCTAGAATATATAGCTCTGACTTACGAATAGTTATACTTAAATTATCATAAGTTAATATTGGAATAGAGATAGGAGATTTGACCAGCTAGGCTCGGTTAATCCAAATTGACTATATCTTACTATTCCCTCGCCACCAGAAGTAGGTTTTAATTCAAAATAGGTCAATTCTCAGCTATTTCAATTCAGTTACGGGTTAGAAACTGTATAATATATGCTAATATATCTTAATCTCGTAATTCTTATATATACCAGAATTATTCTGTCCTTTTTAAATGCCACTTCATGTAACGATCCTAATATCCTACCTTGTAGGGCTAAAGGGTTGTCGGGTTGGTATTGCGGGAGAAGTAGTTAACTAGAATTCGGGGTCTTCAAATAGAATTGAAGTCGTTACTAAGTAAACAATCGGTATTGCTGAATATAATGATTTGAGCACGAAGCTCCTATCTAATGAAACTATTTACTTATATATATCCTTTGGAGCCTTTGGATCCTAAAGCTTCACTAGGGTCTATTACGTGACAACAGTTCTGACCCTGAGCCAGAATCGACCATTGCTAAGAACCACCCAATTCCGGTTGCTAACTAACTATTACAAATAATACTCTATTTCTTATTATAACTGTTACTGCAGGTGGATGCTCTTCTCCTAGTAGGTGCCTATCCTTGATAGGTGCCCTCTATTCTGTGGGTGCACCCCTAGCGGGTGCCTTCCCAAAAGCGGGCACCTTTACCAGGTCGTGACACCTCATTGGTAATCACAATCTATATACAACTTGTAATTGTTAATTACTTCTTGTCGGATCACTTCGAATACGGGGCACCACTACGTGATATGGTCACGTAAGTGCTAGTTGTATTCAGTGGGATCGATGGTTCTATTGTAAGTTCTACGTAAGGTGGTGTTGATATGGTTTCCAAGGCGGTGAACCGCTTTGGGTGATTCTGCCACTCGAGTCGGGTCACGTGCACCCGCCTCGAGGTCAGAATATACCAACACTTCTTGATTGGGATTTATTTATTTGACTTCTAATATTAAGGTGGGCTGGTTTACGATTGTCCTTGTAAAATAGTAATCAGATTGATTCCTAAATTGTCGGGTTTTTAGAAGATAGCGAGAGTTTATCCGTCTTGGAATGTCATCACTCCTTATTTGCTCACATTTTTGGGCCCACATTTTTGGCATACCCCGCCCGTTCTGCTTTCTATCTAATGTCAACTTGATACTTATATCGTAAAACTAGAATTTGAACTTTTAGAATATAGAAGTGAATTTGTGAAGTTCGTGGATTATATGTAATGGAGTGGGTTTGAGTAGTAAAGCCTTGGAATATGGCTCGAGGAACAAACTGGAGACCTATCAGCGTCCAATCGTTTCTGTTGGTACAGGGATTGGTGTCCAACGTTGGTTGTTATTATGGTAGATTACCCTATGTCTTTAGTTGCAGGAAAGTTGGCTCTTCCTGAAATCAAATATATCCCTCTACGGGTGTTCGTTAACTTTGTTTCCGTATGCTTTTGTTCACAAATCTTTCGCCAATTTGCCATTCTTATTCTGGAAACTTTATCTACAACTCTTTGATTAAAATAACTTTTACTGGCAGCAATAAGCAACATTTAGCATCTCCAAAGAAGCGACTGGGCGTTATCCCAATCAACATTTTCAACTATACTCCTGGATCACCCGTCAACAGCAATGTCGGCGATCGATGCTCCTTATTCTTGCTCTTCCGGGACCACCCCTACAAAAATAGAGGCATTAAGCACAGATTTAAATGGAGAGGCAACCCATACCAAGGAAGAGGAGAAACTACCTTCAATAAATGCTGGAAATTCTGTTCACTCCGTTGACCCTGCGGAGAGCATGGTATACATTAAGGGTGCAAGGCTCTACCTGATAACAGTAACGTATGGATGTAAAACAAGATCAACCATGCTGTTCATCTGCTTATTGCCATAGATTTTCTATAATTCTATTTCTGACCAACCTTGAAATCCCAATCGTTACAACTTCTCTGCTTTCAATCACCATGGACCTCAACTCGTTTAACCAGAATAGCTGGATCATTTCAGCATATATGCTTGGCTATGTCAGTAAGTCATACCGATCTTGGATTGGCCGTCTAATTCCTGAAGTAAATCCACAGGCATGATAATAATTTGGGCGAAATTAAGCGATATCTTGGGAAGAAAGTTACTTGCAACCACTACAATAGTGCTGTTTACTATGTTCTCGGGAGCTTGTGGAGGCTCTCAAACCATGACACAACTGCGAGTCTATCTCTAAGTTTTGTTGTAATAGCACTTTGCTGACCACGTTGCAGTGTTATATTTCGAGCATTCCAAGGACTAGGTGGTGGTGGAAATTTTGCCCTTGCGGCGGTAATATTTGCAGAGTTGGTCCCTAAGGAATCGTTCCCAAAATATACAAGTGGAGTTTCAGTGGTGTATTCGATATCATTAATACTTGGACCAATTATTGGCGGTGCTTTGAATCATCCCCATACCTGGCGATGGGTCTTTCTACTCAAGTTAGCTATACCCTATATTTATTTATCGATATTTTATATACTAAATAATAATTAGTGTACCCATCGGAGCAGTTTGTATTGGCTCAATTATATGTTGGCTGCCAGCAGATTTTCCTTACCAAGGACAATCTATCACAGCTCAGCATCACCACCGAGGCTTTCGCGCGCTACTAACAAAAGAAACTGTTCTCAGAGTTGACTTCGTTGGTGCAGCATTGCTTCTTGTAGCTACTACATTTCTTGTAGCTGCCCTTGAAGAGGCTGGGCAAACCTATGCCTGGAACTCGGCATTTGTTATTGCTCTACTAACAATCTCTGGTATATCTCGGGTGATGTTTATTTTCTGGGAACGGATCAACACCCTGAGATCCAAACTTATTGAGCCCGTATTTCCCTGGAGATTGATGAAAAGTCGCATATGGGCAGGAATGATCTTGTAAGTCTACTTCGTTTGGCTGCTTAGCTCTTCTGACAAATCACTCTAGAAATGCTCTTTTTCTAGGCGCCCCGTGGTTTGTAACCATCTTCCAGCTTCCTCAAAGGTTCCAAATTGTGAACGACTCCTCCGCTATCAGTGCAGGCCTCCGACTCATCCCTTTCACAGCCGCTGCACCAATCGGGTCTGGAGTTAGTGCTGCTATTGCTGGAAAGTTCAAGGTCCCTCCTTTGTATCTTGTGATAGGGGCATCTTGTCTTCAAGTGATAGGCTTCGCTCTTCTATCTACCTTACCACTTTCGAACAATGAAGCGAATGCGCAGTATGGATATCAGATTATTGCGGGGTTTGGCGTTGGTATCAACATATCGACCTTGACTATAATGACACCATATTCTATCGAAGAGGAAAAAGATATGTGTAAGAGTTTGTTCTTCATATTATACAGCTCGGATACTAACTACAAGCAACACAAGCTGTTGCTCTAGGATCTGTTACTCAATTCCGTATCATGGGCGGCGTTATCGGTCTTGCCATTGTCACTGCTGCATACAAAGGCTACATTAAATCAAATCTTGCAAATTTCTTGACACCAAACGAGCTAAGTCAGCTTCTGGAATCAGCACAAAATATATCATTGTTTAGTGCCAACAAACAGGATAAAGTTAGGTCGGTTTTTGCGGGCGGCTACAATTTACAGTTTCGGATATTGATTGCTTTTGCGGCAGCTCAGATACCGTCTTCAGTTCTGATGTGGCGAAGGAACCAAATTCGGATATAAATGAGGCGCAAAATCAGGAACTTGTCGAACTGTATGTCTAGAACAGAAATATTTCAATCATTCCCTTGCATTTTTTGATGAATCATCAGCAATTTAAAACCTCCCTTTTACGGGATATGGTATCACAAGAATGAGATGAAAATTTCCTTACTGCATACAAAGGAGTTCATCCGCCATAATAATACTTATACTCGTAATAATTCAGCACCCTTGTTATCAAACATAGCAATGACAGAGTAAAGTTCATTCCCAAACCAATTTCTCAACTTGACCGCCAACAAGGAGTCCACGCCAGAAGTATGCAAAGGCTGAACCACATCCATATCTTCTTCTCAGGATCGCTAATTATTTTGAGAATTCGGAGACAATGGCACTAGCATCAAACATTTCCTTTCTGGCTTATCAAAGGAACTTGCTCTTCTCAATTCGGCAGAGTAGTCCTCTGCCCCGGCAGCATTTCCGTGATTCATCGAAGTGGATGTAATCCCGATTCGTGTAAGACGATCGAGTATAGGTCGATAAAGCCAATGCGGTGGCTCTAGTCCTTTTGCTTGTAAGTATACTGGAGGAACAAGGCCAACTATGGGCAGACTTTCCTGAGGTGTCAAGAGTCTTCCGGCAGGATCACAAAATCGAAGACCTAAAAAGAGAAAGATTGGTAAGCCTAGTTCATAGTAGTTTCTAGCTTGAAAAAACTAAACACAAAACCAGTAATTCTCTGCGTTAGCACGCTGTACAATTATGTCAGTCCCCAACGCTAACCGACAATCGAGTAGCATCAATAAGAAAGAATCTAAGGCCTAGATGTAATTAGACTGAGTTAACCTAATTCTACCCAATCTAAATATTACTACTTTGGATAACTCTACCCCTATTTTCCAGTCTTTTTGTCTCTTTTCGGCTTCCAAAAACCTGATTTTAAAAGACATATGTAAATAAATGCTATTAAGTCCGCCGAACAACCACATGTGCCGTAAGCAAGATGTTGTATATCGGTACTTGTATATCAGGCAATCGCAATTTATTCATTCAAACAAAGGTATTGCAATTTGAAGAAGCATTTTATATACGATCTTCAGCGCTAGTGTTTAGTTGAACTCTTCAAGAGATCATGCTCATTCCCTAAGGATCGCCAAAACATACAAAGTTGAGCCTTGTCTAATATAAATGTAACTTGGATGTAATTACTTTCAATCACTACGATTTCTGTACTTTAAAATCGATATGCCGCCCCAAAGGTCGAGGAAGCAGCATGACTAAGATCACACCAGATTTAATATGGCTATTAAAGCCCTCTGTTTCAAGCACGACTGGATTGTTCAAGCCTTGCTGTATAAGCTTCAAGCTTTCAGCCGCAGCCCGGCCCCCGAGGAGGGTTACACTTGATGTGCTACAAGAAAAGAGGCGCTAGCATTCGCCTAATTGCCGAATCTCCGGGTTTAATTGTCCTGCTATTGAGCTTTGATCATGCACGTAGAGGAAGCGGGATCTCAACCTGGCTCGCATATCGGTGATTTTGCTATAATTGGCAAGCCACTGACCTCCCGGCGACCATGAGCTGAAACAAAAGCTGAGAACCTCCCACGCGTTGATTATTAAAACGAGTTCCTATATCAAATCAAAGTTATCCACATCATCACATTATTACGGGCTCAAATCGTAGAGAATTCGCTCGTCAACGATATTTCTGAGCACGTTAGGAAGAATGGACGCATCTGGGCTTACACAATATAGTGGTGATGCGCTAATCAGCGTCCTATCAGACGTAGCGATTATGGATCCAGCGGAGCTACGGCATTTCAATCACCAGGAATCAGGCCTTCATGTGCTGTACGAACCTGATGAGGATAAGTACAGGCAGGAAGATCAAGTGGAGTACACAAGAACTGAACCTTTTTAGAGGTGAAAGTATTGCTAACCACAGTTCAATAGAATTATCGCTATTCATGCGCCAAGGCAGGAATGGAAGGATAACTGGACTTCCAGGAAGAATAATTATTGCTGGCTGCAAGAAGAAGTACCGAAGAGAATACCATTAGCCCGTATATCTTGTTTTGGTTACGCGGAAGGTCTAAAGGATGCTGCAGATTCTTTGATGAGTGAACTATTTCAAGAACGGCAACGGTACCCAAAGGTATGTGTACAGTCTTTGACTCCATAGATCTTGAAACACTGTTAACACTTAGAATAGAGAGCTAAAAACCCTATTGTGCTTATTGGTCATAGTGCAGGTGGTACTATTGCAAAAAAGGTGTGGAATGCAACAACTATTCCCTTCCCCAAAACATCCCAGCCTTTTCGTCCCTATCCCCTGAGGGCCTTAATATTTAGAAGTTCCATCAGGCTAACGGAAATATAAAAGTTATTTCTGATTACCCATCCTGATTTGAACTTGCGTGATCAGGTGCAGGAGATTCACAATTGCATCAAAGGCTTCGTGTTTCTTGGTACAGACCATTACAATTGGCCAAGCGGTGTTATGTTAGTCGACTGGCTTAAGAAGGGGTTTAAACAATTTATGCCAGCAAAAGACCATATGCAGGATCTGGAGGAGCTACGTTCAGAAGCACCACGCATTAATCACGACTTCGCCTTTCGAGGTGGGGAAAACCTACCCATGGCTTGCTTCTATGAGACTGCAACCACTGGAATCCGCGGGAAGTTTGATCTCCCTGAGATGGTCCCCCAAAAGAATGCGATACTTCCATATGCTTGGGTGGAGAATCGGCGGCTGAAAAAGGGACATATGGATCTTGGAAGATTCAATGACGATAAGGATTGTTCCATGCTTGTTGATCTCATTAAGTACATCATCATGCAAATTACAGGCCGAAAAAAATCTAAGGCTCCAGGTCTGATGTCTAGATCTCTGGACAAGATGGCTCTACCGCCGGTCCCTTCTGATACCCCAAAACTTCAACGCCGTAGATCTGTAGGCGCTACAACCGGGATCCGAACCGAATCGATTGAAACAGGAAGAAGCGACACTACGCCTCATTCCTCCAACGCGTGTCTTCTCTCATTAGGCAAGTTTCTTACCTCGCCTTTGCTCAAAATCTTCTAACCTATCCAGACGGTGGTGGCATCAGAGGTATCTTTTCTGTCGTAGTATTAGAAGAAATTATGGAGGCGGTGCGGAAACTTGACAACCCCACGGGAGAACCGCCAAGACCATGCGAATATTTTAATATAATTGGTGGTACAAGCACCGGAGGGTGAGATTCAATATTCTGGCTGTTAGTATTACGCTTATGCTTTGTAGATTACTTGCGGTGATGCTTGGTCGACTTGTGAGCATTCTTGTTATTCATTGAATATTGAAGTAAGCATTGACTTAAAACAGAGAATGGACCTTGTTTCTTGTCGAGTTGCATACAAAGCCCTTTCTGCCAAGATATTCAAACAAAGTTGGGCTCGGATTCCGGGTCAAAATTATTACGACAATATACGAGGAAACCCATTGTACTCAGGCGAAGCTTTGAAAGAAGCTATCCAAGAGATCGTTGCCGATAGGCTGACGATGAAAGAAAAGGCAACGTTACTTCAAGGGAACGTCAAGCCTTCAGATGCACCACTAGCAAGTAGAGAAGATCCCGATTGCAAAACGTAAGATTGTGTCGAATTTGCATGCCCTTGATTTTTGTTTATTGACATACTTCAGTTTTGTTTGTGCGGTGATGAAAGACAAAGAAGGAGGTTGCCAAAGACTTCGGACATACGATTCGAAAGTAGCTGCATCTCCGTGTAAGATCTGGGAAGCTTGTCGAGCAACTTCCGCTGCTCCTACCTACTTCCCTGCCATCGAGATCAATGGGCACACGTACTACGATGGTGGCGTCATCAGTAATAATCCAGTTAAGGAGGTTTACGAGGA
>Ga0247734_1001175_pt1 | contig 20447 bp, 19 predicted proteins | sample UWRJL103311B2_FD_180933 | JGI IMG/M metagenome (GOLD analysis project Ga0247734, IMG submission 180933) | Plant litter microbial communities from Arlington Agricultural Research Station in Wisconsin, United States - UWRJ-L103-311B-2 | ecosystem: Environmental > Terrestrial > Plant litter >... | reverse complement strand
TCAAGTCTTCCGATCTCAAGATTATCGGTTCAGCGCCCAAGCGCAACACCGGTACCAGTGTTCGGTTCTGGGCTGATGCCAAGTACTTCGACACTCCGAAGTTCTCAACTACCCGCATGAAGCACATTCTCAAGGCCAAGGCTGTTCTTTGCCCTGGGCTCTCCATCTCGTTCGAAGACAAGTCGACCAACGAGAAGATCGAATGGCACTACGAAGACGGCCTCCGCTCGTATTTGAACGATGCGTGTGGTGAGGTTGAGCGTTTGCCGGAGGAGCCGTTCGTGGGCTCGCTGGCCAGTAAGCAGCTTGCTGTAGAGTGGGCGCTGACCTGGCTGGACGAAGGTGGCGAGAATCTGCTCCAGGAAAGTTACGTCAACCTGATCCCGACCGCTCAAGGCGGTACTCACGTCAACGGTCTGCGTCAGGGCTTGCTCGATGCAATGCGTGAGTTCTGTGAACACCGCAACCTGCTGCCACGCGGCGTGAAGCTGGCCCCGGATGATGTGTGGGACAAAATCAGCTATGTGCTCTCGCTCAAGATGTCCGAGGCGCAGTTCTCTGGCCAGACCAAAGAGCGCCTGTCCTCTCGGGAAGCCTCGCCTTACATCGCTGGTGTGGTCAAGGATGCTTTCAGCCTCTGGCTCAACTCCAATCCTGAAAAGGGGCTGGCGCTGGCTCAGCGGTTCATCGACAACGCCTCTCACCGCCTCAAGGCCGTGAAGAAGGTCGAGCGCAAGCGCATCACCCAAGGCCCGGCGTTGCCCGGCAAGCTGGCCGATTGTGCAGGCCAGGATACCACCCGTTCTGAATTGTTCCTGGTGGAGGGTGACTCTGCAGGCGGTAGCGCCAAGCAGGCTCGCGACAAGGAATTCCAAGCCATCCTGCCACTTCGCGGCAAGATCCTGAACACCTGGGAAGTGGATGGCAACGAAGTATTGGCCAGTCAGGAAGTGCATAACATTGCCGTTGCGATCGGTGTAGACCCTGGCTCTGCTGATCTTGGGGAGCTGCGCTACAACAAGATCTGCATCCTGGCCGACGCCGACTCTGACGGTCTTCACATCGCAACGCTGCTGTGCGCTTTGTTCGTCCGTCATTTCCGCCCATTGATCGAGGCCGGGCACATCTACGTGGCCATGCCACCGCTGTACCGTGTCGACCTGGGCAAGGAAATCTTCTACGCCCTGGATGAAGGTGAGCGCGATGCAATCATCGAGCGCATGACCAGCGGCAAGAAGCGCGGCACCCCGCAGGTAACACGATTCAAAGGTCTGGGCGAAATGAACCCTGGCCAGCTGCGTGAAACCACGATGGATCCCAACACGCGTCGCCTGGTTCAGCTGACCATGGATGATTTTGCGATTGCCCATGGGGTGATGGACATGTTGCTAGCCAAAAAGCGCGCTCCGGATCGCAAGAACTGGCTTGAAGACAAGGGCAACCTGGCGGAGGTGCTGTCGTGAGTCAGGCGCCGGCACCGGCAGCACTGGTTTATACCCAGGAGCTGCCCACCGTGTCAGGTTTTTACTGGGTGCTGTTCTCGTTTGATTATAGCCCCATGATGGAACACCTGAGCGTCGAGGATGGCCTCGTTCATGGTCTTGATCAAAATTATGATCGCCACGACTACGAGCTGGCCGATGGTAACTGGTTTGCCGGCCCGATCCCTGAGCCTGCATTGCCTGAGGGGTTCGTTGCTCAACCCCTCGCGGGATCGGCTTGTGTCGATGAATAAGGAACAAATGCACGGCTGGCTGCACAAGGTTTGTGAGCCGGGGGTGGCCGACCGGATGCTTGAACAGGCATCCACCACCGGCAGAAGCGAAGGTCAGCGGCGCGATGGGCGCCATTTCAAACTGGTCTTCAAGTCAGTGCACAACGAATACATCGTCCAGTGGTAGTGCTGGGCGAAAAAGATTAAGCACCATCGTGACTGGAGGGCTGTACGTGAACATTTCAGAGGCTTTGAAAGAGAAAGGCCTGAAGCTTGCAGGGGGTGAACGCCGCCTCAAGAGTGAGTTGTCCGCCTCTGGTCACGCCCAGGTCTATGCCCCTCTGCTGGGTCAATATTGGAAAATCAAGGTAGATGATGGTCAGGTAACGATCACTGATGACCATCAAGCCGACAGGCCACACTTGGCCAAATTTGCTTCACCTTCCGAAGTGCTTGGGCTCAACCCTCGCAATATTCGCCTCAATCCACCAAGCGTCCGCACCACTGCCGACGACACCCCAAGTCTGTAAGGAACCCATTCGATGTCCGATACAACCCAAATGAGCATGGATGGTGTGGAGCGCCGCTCGCTGGCCGACTTCACCGAACAGGCTTACCTGAACTACTCCATGTACGTGATCCTCGATCGCGCATTGCCGCACATCGGTGACGGTCTCAAGCCCGTACAGCGTCGTATCGTCTATGCGATGAGCGAGCTGGGCCTGGATGCTGATTCCAAGCACAAGAAGTCTGCTCGTACAGTGGGTGACGTACTGGGTAAGTACCATCCTCACGGCGACTCGGCCTGCTATGAAGCCATGGTGCTCATGGCGCAGCCTTTCAGCTACCGCTACACGCTGGTGGACGGTCAGGGCAACTGGGGCGCCCCGGATGATCCGAAATCCTTCGCTGCGATGCGTTACACCGAAGCCCGCCTGTCGCGATACGCTGAGACCATGCTTGATGAGCTGGGGCAGGGGACTGTTGATTTTGGCCCCAACTTTGACGGCACCATGCAGGAGCCTTTGACCCTGCCGGCCCGTTTGCCCAACATCCTGCTCAATGGCACCAGCGGTATCGCGGTAGGTATGGCCACGGACGTTCCGCCCCACAACCTGCGCGAAGTGGCTTCGGCCTGTATCCGACTGCTGGATCAGCCGACGGCGAGCCTTGAGAATCTGCTGGAACACATCAAGGCCCCTGACTATCCGACCAACGCTGAAATCATCAGCTCGGCTGCCGATCTGTACAAGGTCTACTCGACTGGCCGTGGCTCTATCCGCATGCGTGCGGTCTACACGATGGAAGACGGCGATATCGTAATCACCAGCCTTCCTCACCAGGTTTCCGGCTCCAAGGTGCTGGAACAGCTTGCGGCAATGATGCAGGCCAAGCCCTGCAAGCTGCCACAAGTGGTGGATCTGCGTGATGAATCCGACCACGAGAACCCATGCCGCATTGTGATCACGCTGCGCTCCAACCGGGTCGACGCTGACGCCTTGATGGATCACCTCTTCGCCACTACCGAGCTTGAGACCACTTACCGGGTCAACATGAACGTGATCGGCCTGGATGGTCGCCCGCAGGTCAAAGACCTTCGCACCATGCTGTCCGAGTGGCTGCAGTACCGTATCACTACGGTGCGTCGTCGCCTTCAATACCGTTTGGACAAGGTCGACAAGCGTCTGCACTTGCTGGAAGGTTTGCTGGTCGCGTTCCTGAACATGGATGAAGTGATCCATATCATCCGCACCGAGGAGCACCCTCGTCAGGCGCTTATGGCTCGCTTTGACCTCACCGAGGTTCAGGCCGACTACATTCTGGAAACCCGCCTGCGCCAACTGGCCCGCCTCGAAGAAATGAAGATTCGTGGCGAGCAGGATGAGTTGCTGCGTGAGCGCGACACCCTGATGGGATACCTGGGCAGCGAAACCCAACTCAAGGGCCTGGTACGCGAAGAGATCATCGCTGACGCCGATTTCTATGGTGACGACCGCCGCTCCCCGCTGGTTGAGCGTGCAGAAGCCAAGGCGCTGAGTGAAGCCGAGCTGATGCCATCTGAACCTGTCACTGTCGTGCTGTCCGAAAAGGGCTGGGCGCGTGCGGGCAAGGGCACTGATCTGGATGGCAGCACCTTGTCTTACAAATCTGGCGATACCTTCAAGGCTTCGGCCACAGGTCGCTCCAATCAGTTTGCAGTATTCATCGACAGTACAGGCCGCAGCTTCTCCTTGCCTGCTCACTCGTTGCCTTCGGCACGTGGCCAGGGCGAACCGTTGTCGGGTCGGCTCTCGGGTCAGCCAGGCGCCAGCTATGAGTGGGTAATGATGCCTGACGACGATGCTTTGTACGTCCTGGCTTCCGATGCCGGCTATGGCTTCCTGGTCAAGGGCGAAGAGCTGCAGGCCAAGAACAAGAATGGCAAAGCCCTGATCAATCTGTCCAAAAACAGCAAAGTGCTGGCGCCGGTTCCGGTGGGCAATGTTGATAATCAGTTGATTGCGGCTGTGACCAGCGAGGGTCGCCTGCTTGTCTTCCGCGCCAGCGAGCTCCCTCAGTTGGGCAAGGGCAAGGGGAACAAGATCATCAGTGTGCCAACAGACAAAGCTGAGGCCCGTGAAGAGCTGATGACCCAGCTGGTTGTGCTGGGTGATGGTAAAAGCCTCTTGATCACCGCTGGTAAGCGCATCATGACCCTCAAACCTGCTGACCTGGAAGCCTACAAGAGCATGCGCGGCAAACGCGGCAGCATGCTCCCACGCGGCTACCAGAAGGTCGAAGAGATCGCGGTCGGCGATTAACCCAGCTTCGCCTGGGGTTCGCCCCAGGCTGCACCGGAGGTTTGGCAGGATGGAAATCAAACTGAGCAAGGCTGGCGCCTATCAATACACCGACAGAAGTCTTCGCTGGCAACTTGCCGGGGACGGTTATCACGAAACCACTCTGGCAGGTCAGCGGATCAGGGCGGCTGAGTACGAAGGCGGTCGCATCACACTGGCCTACATGGGTTATGAGTCCTCAGGCTTTGAATCGATGGAGCAGGCGCGCAAATCGGCTGTTGAATTTGCTCTTCAGGTATTGGATCTGGTTAGGCAGCGAGTGCTGGACTTTCCACCCAAAGAGCCTCATGAGCCGAGCTGGCTGGCCGATAACAAGGGAGTAGGGCCGTGATTGGAAGGCTGTTTGGCTGGCTGCGCAGATCTTCTTTCGAGCTAGAGCAGCGTCCTGTTTTTGAGATCACGCTCAATCCTGTTGGCAAGCACCTTTTCTTCGATGCGTCTGAGCGCTGGCACGAAGGGGGCAGGGAGTTTGCGACCGTGAACCTTGCAGGCTCCACACTTCACCTGGTGGCTCGGCAGGACTCGTATGCGCTTCTTTACATGAATTACCAGGCGGATGGGTGTAAGTCTGCTTCAAAGGCCCGAGAGGCTGCTCCAGCGTTCGCCTGCGCCGTGCTGGATCTACTCAAGCAGAGGGTTAGGAATTTTCCGCCCCAAGAATTGCAGTGCGCTCAGATGGATCGACCCTGATGGAAAACGTTTTCGATATTTCTGAATTGATCCGGCGCAAACAGCTAGCGGCTGCCCAAAGCTGTGACCGTCGTCAGGGCGTGGGCTACACCTGCTCAAAAACGGGCGTGGTTTTTCCACCAATTCAGTGCTTCCAGTTGCCACAAGGGGTTGCCAAGGGAGACGCTGTCGTCTTCGATGGCACTCATGTGCCTCATTACCAGCTTTCGACAGAGGTAGGCCCCGCCAACGCTGAGATGATGGGGATCGCCCAAGCGCCTTGCGTAGAGGTTAGTTGCCTGGGGCGAGATGCCGAAGTTGCGATAGAGGTATTCCATTTCCCGAATGAGGAGCAGGCCGAAGGTTTCTTCAAGGCAGCTACCCACTTCCTGGGTGATTACGATGAGATCGAAAGCTTTGCCAACGATCAGGGGTATTTCTTCTTGATCACCACCCAGGGATCAGTGGTCAAAAAAGGCGTGATCAGCTACATCACCTTCCATCGAGCCTTTGTGGCCGCTCTGGATGAAGAGGTTGATGTGCGGGTTGTGGCATCAGTGGATGCTGAAGGAAACTTTCTTGAGGTGGTTGGCTAAATCAGAAAACAAAGCCCCTGCGGGGCCGTGTTTATGGCGCCGAAAACATCATGGCTCGTAACTGGCATCGATCTTTTGCTGCACTTCACTTGCTTTCTTAAGATGCGAAACGCGAAGGATCAGCAAGTCGCTGGCTGTCACAAGATCAGTAGATAAAAGGCTTTCAGCCTGTTTGTCGATCATCTCCCGGTACTTGTCGTTTTCACGATAAGCGCGGTTCTGACTGAGCTCCCTGAATAGCTCTACCGCCTGGCTACGATGCGCAGGTTTTAGGGGTGGCAAAAGGTCGTCGAAAGACTCACGCACCCACTGATCTATGTTCTCTTTGTGCGCAGCACCATAACGCATGGTCATCTCACCAAGGGCACTCGCCATCAGGCTGGCGACCTGAGGTGCATCGACCGGGATATTGCTGACATTCTGAGTGAAGACGTGGAAAACCGTCATGCCAGCCTTCGAGGCGGCATCTGCGCACTTCTGGGCCAATTGATCAAGGTAGGCGACCGGTCTGCCATGCAGGTTGATGAACAACCCCGTGTTGTAGTGCGGCGAGCTCATGATGAACTGCGCGGCATAGACCGCGACGGGAGGCATAACTAGGCCTGGCTCGCGCTTGAAAATGTTGAGCAGGCGGTTGATCGGTTTCAAATCCACGGGTATTTCCTTATTGTTGGTGGCTGGGCACCCAATGCCTAGCGTTTTTTGTGTTGAGCCTCACGGGCTAGGCGAATCATCTTCCTGCCGGGCAGCGCGAATGTTTTCTGGATTCTTTCTCAAGCTTTCCGGGGAGTTGAAGGGGGCTCGTCTGCCGATCTCGACCCAAAGGGGTTTAAAATCTGCGAGTTCGGGATCTGCGATCGCATCAACGATGACTGCTAACCCGTTTTCAACTGTCAGGTGCCAGTTTTTTCCCTTCTCGTCTCGAAGGACAACTATCCCGCCATGTTCAGCCAGGATCGCCAGACGCCGTGCACCGTCCATGACTGTTAGGTTTTTCTGCGCCAGTGCTTCCTGGATGTTCATGGTGACCTCGCTAAATGATGGAAGGCTTCGCTCACCCCGGAAATCCATGGAGAAAAGCAAAAATGCCGAAGATCAGCAGCGTGAGATTTTTGGGCTCAAAGAAGGCTGTCTTCCTGCGTACTCCATTCATAGTAATGTTTGCGCACTTATTGCCACAACCTAGCAGAGCTGGACATCCTTAGCCTGTAGCCAATTCGCGCTGCGCCATTGAATTCATCATGCCCAGGGGAAGGATTGATGCGGGGCTATTGGGCGGGCTTGTCTTTGTCTTTGGCATGACTGGCAAGCCGCTCAAGCGCCGATCTCAGGCCGGGGTCTGTGATGCCATCGGCTGTGGCCTGGATAGTTGCTGCAGCGACATGCGAAAGCTCGATGATTTTCTTCGGCTTCTCGCTCGTGTATGAGGGCTGAACCTTGAAATGGATGCGGGCCAGGTTGTGAAAAACTTCCAAGGCTTGCAAGTCGCGATGCAGGCGTTTCTGCTGATAGCGCAGTCGCGTAGCCCACTGCCCATCGGTGATCACCAGCAACAGCGTTCCTTCACGCCACGAGGCTACTTTGCAATGAGGCCTGGCTGCCGGCTGCAATTGGCTTTCCAGCAGGCGCTGCAGGTGAGACAGGCGCGCAGCATGCTGGAAAATCCCCTTGAGCGGCTTGGCTTCCCTTAAAAGGGTGCCGGGTTGCTTTGCTGGAGAAGGTTTAAAGGCCATGTTGGCGAACCTGATCATTCAATCGCCGCAGCATAGCAGATGGGCTTCAGTTCTTGTTGATCACCTCAAAGTACTCAAGAATCAACCACACCACAATCACGATCGCAGTAGCCAAGCAAATGTAGACACCGACATTCCAAACCACGTCAGGAAATTCTGTGAGGCTGTAGAGAAGCATCAGGGTAAGGCCCGCCAAGTAAGAACCTGACAAGCAGCGCGAGAGCTTCTTCCATGGCCCAGAAATGGAGCGCTTAAGAACCATCAGAAATGCAACCAAAGTGATAAATCCCATCTTGTTATAACCTCATGTCAAAGTGCCTTACCCTTTGCAAGGCACATGTTGCTGCTGTCTGCTAATGCAGATCTGTCTTTTGATATGCCAGGGCTTATTGACCCTAATGCATCTGTAGAAAGCGTGAAAGAATCGTCATTCACTCATCTTTATACGTATATTGATCACGGTACGCTGGGGGCAATGGTCTGTACAGAAAACTTGGTCGCTTCCCGTTGGTAGATCAGGTGGATCCGCCACTGTTAAACTGAGGCAAATCAGGAGTTGACATGAAAGATCTGTACATCCCATATCTGCAGCGCCACTGCTCAAGGTTTATGAAATCCGGAAACCCGGTTTGGGACAGGTTCGATCTGGATGATCTTCTTCAAAAATTCATGGATGTCGGATTGTCCCTGGCTGCGGGCGAGCAGCGTCAGGCCCTCTGCCAGGCAGTGAGCGATATGTGTGTGGAGGATCCTGCTATTGCTCAGGCTTTTGTGAATGATAGCTTCACGCGGCTTGGGTTCAGGTTTTCGTGGGCGCTGTCCCACATCTACAACGTAAGCCCCTCCACCCAGCTCATGAAAGATAATATTTTGGTGCTCAAGGCCAACATGGATGAGCACGATCACGAGAACACCGTGATGCCGCAGAAGATTTTCACCAGCAACATCTTCAGCCAAGCCAGTCTTGAGGGAGTCACAGAGCCTGTAATCAACCCCCTGATTCTGCGGGTTATCCTCAGTGCCAAAGGCGAGGGTGAGATCGCCGCCATCAACACTTATTTTGGAGCGCGACCACCTAGCCGAACCCAGGCGCGTCTGCTGACCCTCATCAAGGATGTCGATCTGAGCCGATACCCATCCCTGTCCCCCTCTGCCGGCACTACGGAATGGTCGGAGTTGCTGATTGGTCTTGAACAGCTTGAGCGCGCTCGCCTTATCGACCCAGACAAGGTGATCGCCGCGATAAAAGATCGACCGCGTTTCGCCAATACCGCTACAGACCTGGTCAGAGCGGTGTATGACGCTGACTTTGCGGCCATTGCACTGCCAGAAGTTCTCAAGGATACGGTGCTGATCACCCAACCAAGCACCCTCGACAAGTCAGAGGATTTCAAGACCAGAGCGATCCTCAAGATCGTGAACGCCCACGCCGAAGGAAGTGATCAGGCCCTCGCGCTTATTCGCGATGTGGTGATGGGTACGCGTTCTGACCAGCAGACAACGACCGTTCACTACGCCAGCCTTGCGCGAGCGCTGCTGACCTGCGCGGCTGAATCTGAAGACACGACTGAGTCAGTGCTGCGGGAGTTGGCTGTTAGAGTTCGCGAACCCGGCGTGGTGAGGGCCAAGTGTTCGGTGTTGAGCAAGCTGATGTTCGAGTGGGATGAGGAACCGTTCTACAGTACGCAACTGGGCGTTTCGCCCGAGATCGATGCTTTGATCGGTGATCTGGCATGCCAGATCATTCAGAAAGACAAAGAGAGAACCATCGACCAGGCCACCTTTCAAGAACTGCTGGACAATGCCGTATTGAACGTCAAACAGGTCAAAGGCCTCTTAAAGTGCAAAGCTGGGCGAGCTCTCTGCATAAGCGCAAGATTACCTTCTGGAATGCTTCAGCAGCTCCCAGCTAATTTTCGTGATGACGTTTTCTCATCTGATCTTGGCATTTGATCCAGGAAAAACATTGCAATAACTGAGTTTATGGCAAATTGAGTTTATTACAGTCGCTGCCAAAATGTGATCATGCTTATAGCCTGATAATCAATTTATTGACATTATGGCAATAGCTAGTTAAGTTTCGCTCAGGGATAAGCCCGTCATGCGAGGAGCGAAGCAATGCGTAAAGTACTCATGGTCAGTCTGTTGTCGGCAAGTATCGGTTTGGCAGGCTGCTCGAATCTGGGGATCGACAAATCCACCCAGGGCACCATTCTCGGCGGTCTTGGTGGCGTGTTGATCGGCAGTCAGATCGGCGGAGGCTCGGGCAAAATCATCGCAGCACTGATTGGCGCTGGCGCAGGCGCCTACCTGGGCAACAAGATTGGCGGCATGCTCGATGAGCGTGACCAGCAAGCTCTGGCTTTGCGCACTCAGGACGTCCTGGAAAGCCCTGTGGTTTCTGCCGGCGCTCACAGCACCTGGAAATCCGACCATACCGGCGCCACCGCCAATATCACCCAAGGCCAGGCTTACGAAAAAGCCGAGGTCGTCGAGGTCAAGCGCATCGCCAAGGTTCAGGCCGCGCCATCGCTCAAGCTGATCCAGGCTCAATACGTCACCCTCAAAAGCTCCAACGTGCGTTCCGCTCCAAGCGCGAGCTCCGACAAGGTCGGCGGTCTGCAAGCCGGTACCGAGTTCAACGCGGTGGGCAGCACAGGCGACTGGATCCTGGTGGGTCGTAAGGGCGTGACCGTGGGCTACATCAGCAAGTCGCTGGTAGCACCGAAACCCGAAGCTGTGGCTAAGGTCAAACCCGCTGTGAACCTGGATGACATCAGCGTTGCCAGTGCGGAAACCCGTGGCTTCGATCTGGACTCGGTACCCACCACCAGCGCCAGCATTGCCGCCTCCACAACTTGCAAGCCGGTTTCGGTGAGCGTGACCTCTGCAGAGGGCAAGTCTGAAAAGCAGGACAGCACCTACTGCAAGAAAGCCAATGGCTCCTGGGAACTGATTTAAGGGACTATCTATGAGCAAGCGATTCATGTGTGTGCTGGCGCTCGGTGTTGCAGCCGTAGCCCAACAATCGATGGCCCACGAACTGGCGTACTCTAAAACCGAGCACGTTCGGGTCTCGGTTCCAGGCGAAGCCAACAACTGGTGTAAGGACAACGTAGCGCTCAGCTTCGAGCGCGATTCATGGACGGATACGGGGCCGCTGGATCGCTTGCTGCCCAAAATCCCTTTTATTCTCGGTCAGGAATGCCCCAAGGCACAGATCACCTGGACAGCCACCGATAAGGCGGGCGTCGTATATGCCAATGGCAGCGGCAACGCTCAGAACCTCGGCCTGGTTAACCTCAAGCAAGCCATCGCTCAAGCCCCTCAGCCAGCCCCAGCCCCAGCGCCCGTAGTGGCTGTGGCACCTGTCGTTGCGCCAGTGGCTGCTACAGTGGCTCCGGCACCTGTGGAGGCCCCTGCTGCGGCGGCGGCTCAGGCTTCCACGCCAGCGGTGACTGCAGTAGAGCAAGCGCCTGCCCCTGCAGTAGCGGCAACCGCACCCACTCCAGCCCCTGAGCCAGCCGCGCCTGCTCCTGCTCCTGTGGTGGTTCAGCAACCGGTTGCTCAGGTTGCAACACCTGCACCTGCACCGGCTCCTGTTGAGGTGGCTAAGCCTGCTGCACCCGCTTTGGTCTCCAGCGACCTGGGCCGCAGCTATCTGCTCTCGACCGGATACTTCACTGAAATCACCGACCAGAATGGTTGCAAATGGCTGGGTGACAACAATCAGATGGGCAGTCAGGCCGACATGTACAGCGTCAAGAGTACTGGGGGCAGCTGTGCCAACGGCAACGCCTTGGGCGTGTTCAAGCGCGGTGAGCTCAACCATGTCGATGGCTCCAACCGCTCAAGCAACTACAACTTCATGATTCTTCCAAGTGGTTTGGCTTTCAGCCCACAAATGGGGGAATCGGTGAAGAACCTTCCAGTGACCTTCATCAATGACCGCAAAGACAAGGTCTTGATGGAAGTGGGTACGGTGCCTGGCAAGGACATGAAGGTGTACCTGGCTTTCAACCGTGGCAGCAACAACAACCTGTTCGGTGAATTCAGCTCATCCCCATCGTTTGTGGCCATCACTCAGGACGAATCCTTCGCCTTCGATGACCGCCAGCTTCTGGACACCCTTCGTGCCATTCACGCCACCGTGCGTGAAAACTACAAAGGTCGTCTGGACGGGGTCTACACCTACATCGCCAAAGACTTCAAAACGGTCTACCCAAATCGCGGCCAGCAGGGTAATGCGGCGAACTGGATCGTGCAAACCACGATGACCGAAAACGATGGGGCGATGGTGACCGACCTGCGCCGGGTGGACAACTATGCCGTTCGCCGCAAACAGCAGCTCGATCGCGTGGCTCAGCAAAAGCTTGAGCAGGATTTCCAGCTTCACAGCCAGCTGATGGATCGCTACAACACCGCCCGTGAGAAGATCAGTGGCGGTATGAGCGAAGTTGACTACGTGGCTCAGATGGAAAAGATTGCTACCCGGTTTCCAGACTTCAGCGCCCTTATGAACCCGGCCATGGCCAGGTCTCCATCCAAGATGCTGATCAAGGTTGAAGACCGCAAGGATGACTACTATCCGGTGACCCAGCCGGGCGTAGCGCGCCTTTACAGCGAACGCGACCTGGAGCCGGGCTGGTACATCATGCCCGTGGTCAGCAAGTCATTTGTTACACCTTTCGAGAAGGGACGTGCTGTCGTTGCACTGCAGGGCTACCCAGAGTTCGGCGCCTGTGAGCAGGAAAAATGCGCTGACGTGCTGAGCCTGGCTCACGCGGTGGCCGCTGATGTAGGACGCTGGAACACCAACGTCGACCTGAGCAACTGGACGCCTGAGGCGAGCCAGAAGGTCATCGACGCCTACCACGCCATGAAACAACAGCAAGCCGCCAACTGAGGACGCCAGCATGAATATTAAGCTCAAACCCATGCACATCGGCGTTATCGCAGCGATCGTGCTCGCCATCATCGTTTTGGTGGTGTTCTTTGCGGGAAGCACCGAAAAGCAAACTCGTGAGCAATACGACAACTTCAAGTCGCAGCTGGGCCTGACCGACTACCTTCAGGAAGACGATGTCAGTTACAGCCTCTTGAGCCGCACGCTGGTGGTGGAAAATCCAAGCATCAAGCTGACTCAGGAAATGTTCGGGGGCAGCAATGCCGACATGATGCGCGGCTTGATGGGCCTGGTTGATGCCGGAATGGGTCGTCAGGAATCGGCAATGGGCAACAGCTTTGCTCGCGCCCTGGATGCCTTGAATGTCCGGGAGCGCACAGCCCTTTCGTTTGAAGCCAAAGAAATGCGCATCAAGCGTTCCGGTGATGACAAGGACGGCGAGCTGTCCGTTGAAATCAACGGGATTAACTTGAGCCGCCCCTTTGTGACCACCATTGCCAACGAGCTGGTTGGGCCTTTGGACAACCCAGATGAACTGTCTCCACTGCCGGGCTTGAACTCCGGTAGTGCTGTGCAGGGCAACCATCGCTGGTACGCGAACGTCACCAACAAGATACCTGGTACGGGAAGCTTCATCATCGACAGCTTGGGTCTTTACGGTGCGACCCTTGATGCCAAGGTTGATCTGAATCGCTCCAGCGACAGCGAAGGCGAGATCGTTGTGACCATGATCCACCGAGTGGACGGCTCGGAAGTGGGCCGAATCGAGCGCAAGGCTGTCTTTGCAACCATGCCTGATCTGGAAGAGTTGCAGACGGTGGCCATGGCCTACATCAAGGGCTATGCGCTGTCGGCGGCAGGGGCAGGGCGCGTGGGGACACTGGAAGCGGGCACAGCGGGCGAGAAGCTGCTGCGTGACAGCAAGCTTGAAAGCTACAACCTGTCCTACAAGGGCTATGAAGATCTGGAAGACCGCCTGGTGGGGGCCGACTCCAAAGATGCGAACAAGGTGTCGGCCAGCTGCGGCGCCTTGAGCATTTCTTCACACCCACTGACCCAGGCCAATAAGGCGAAGGTTAAGATCGACGATTCAAATTGCGCCATCGCGGTGAGCTTGGCCAAGAACGGCAAATACACCGAGTCCTACACCTTCAACGAAGACAAGACCGCCTTCAGCGAGATGATGGTCAACGAGAACTACAAGGTCGATGTGAATTGATCTGACCCGACAGTAGTCTGCAAGAGAGCCCCGCTATTGCGGGGTTTTTTGTTTCTGGTGCCCATGCAACGCCTTTTGAGCGTGATAGGTGTCGAGAGTGATGGGCTGACCTGGCGCTGGTTTGACTAACAATTGAACCCCCCTGTGCTCCGGACATAAGCTGAAAACATGCTTAGAATTGTCTGAAGCTCAACACGAAGGTCTCGATAACATGCAAGCAGCTGCTATTGTCTTTTCTCAGGAAGCGGTCAATCAATACCATGGGGCAGGCTTCACGCCAGCAGTCATGGCATCGACCGTTGGAGTGGAATTCCAGACACAGGATGAGCTGCAGTCCTTCCTGGAAGGGGTTGGGGCAATCGAGGGTGTCGAGGCTTACGAGCTGGGAGATACACCTCCCGATGCATCCTATTCGATGATCGCCTTCGGTGATGATGATTCAGATTTCCAAGCCTCCGATTTCGTCAAAGTCGAACACGGCAGTGTTGCTCTCAAAAAAGCGTATGAAGGCGGTCTCGAAGCGGGCGATGGCTGGTTGGCTCACCACGTGTTGTGGGGGGAGGAGCTTACAAACTACGAGATTGCTGCTCGCCTATACGAAGCAACAGTTTCCCAAGACAAAAAACCTGCTGTGGATGACAGCCCATCGCCGTGATTGCTGATGTCTGGAAATTGATGCGCAAGCCTGTCGAAATGCCCTTTGTGTAGCTCATATCATCGTTGCCTCGACAGGGAGCACTTGAGGGTTGCTAGGGTCGCTCATGCTAGGGTGATGCTCGCCTTGCATCAGGTAGCGATGGGACTGCAGCTACAGGCGAGCAATGGCAGCAATCCCTATAAAATCAGTGCCGTGTGTCGGGGGATTCAGTGTTTCCCACAGCATAGATGTGGCCTTTTATTTCATCTTCGGAGCCGGCACCAATTATTTGCGGCTTAATCCATTTGCGTCTGATAAGACTGTTCCCGGCACCGTGATGTTGGCGTCGCCAGTGGCCCCGGCGCCAATGGGTTCGGCGCACGCCTCCCTGGGCAGCCGAGCTGGAAGAGGAGAATTCTCGACCAAGCAGGTATACGGTTGTATAGCCCTCTGACAGCAATCGTGACTTCAACTTCTCCCGCTGCACAGGGTTGGCTTGTTCCCATCGCACCGTGTACTGCGTAGGGGCATCTCGGCTTGGCTCAGGACTGCGCTGAGTACCCAGCGACTCCAGGTAGAACAAGGCATTCACGATCAGACTGGAAGCCTGCTTCAGAATTTCGCCGCCATCTTCAATTTCACCACGTCGATGAGAGTTGATCGCCTTCGCTATATCGTCATCATCAGGTTTATCCATAAAGCTACTGGATCGACGTGCGATAGCATGTTCAATGGCCAACGCTACTGGCATAGCCTGTTCCTGTGGCGTGAAATCGAGAAAGTAACCAGGCAGCATGACGCCTTCACCGCCTTTCTTGCATGTCGAGAAACCCAATTTCAAGCGCAGATTACCTTGCTCGTCATACGGTGTTTTAGCAATGAATGCACCATCTAGGTATTCATCGCCCTGCTCATCATCGAAAGGAAGGTGAATAGCCTCACGCTTTCCAAAACGAACGAAGAACGCATCGTAGGGCAGGTTCAAACCTTCGAGTGTGCAATCGCCAAAATCGGTGTGCTCCAGCATCTCGACAACCTCATCCGTGAGATCGAAGATCTGCCGACCGCAATTGATAAACTGCGCCGCTAGGGGTACCCAATGGCGCATTTCTGCCAACTTGGCAAAAACCTTGCCAGCAATGTGACCGCATTCTGCTGGATCCGGGAATTCCTGCTTAAGCTGCCTCAACAATGGGGCTATGGTTGAATCAACCAGATCTTCTTGAATTCTGACCATAAGATTGTCCGCAACCCGCCCATCCTTCAAAACCATGCCTGCGCGAGCCGCGTCCGTTGAATATTTCCACCAGAACTCTTTCTGGTTGCGCACAGGGGCATAGGGCGAGAATTTCAGGCGATCGGTGGCGTACATAGAGACCTCTTGATTCAATGGTGAGAGGGCAATCAAATGCCTGCATCGTAACGCTTCTATACGGCAGTGTCGCCATTTAGGCGTGTTGTTTTGCCGGCCTGAAGGATAGTCTGCGCCACCACCATTTGCTCACCGATCCGAGCAAATAGTCGCCTTGCCACCCCAGCTAGACTCATGATGGGCTGAGGCCCAAGATTGATGCTTCGCCTTGTCTACCGCTTGAGAAATGCAGCCAGAGGAGACATTGCCGATACCGAAGGCTCGGGATCACTCATGGTCAGGGATTTGGAAGTTTTGAAGGCCATCGGCGGCTTGCCATTCAGATTCATCTGTAAGATGTAGTCGGGCATCTGCTGGAGCATCACAGCGACGTGCAGGGTGGGTTTTTTGCTGTTGACGATGCCCATGATCAACCTTCTGTCCCGTTGGCTGGTCATCTTCGCTGCGCATGAGCGTGCTGTCCTCCTGATAGCCTCGTCTGTGCCGTGGATCTGGGAAGCCAGGGCTATGCAGAGGGTGGCATCGAGAAAGCGCATTTCGGTACATCCGAATCATGGGAGCCGGGATGATAACCCTCCACACCTTGGCGAGAAAGCTCAATCGACGACGGCGCCTTTGCTTCAATAGCCAGGAATGGTACCGCCCAAGCTAGTTCTGATTGGTTTATTGGACTTCAGGGGTCGGCAGAGAATACGATAGGTATGTAGGCGCCTGGGCCAAATCGTCAGCAGGTTAAGAGCACCACTGAAGATCCAGGGGCAAAGAAGGTTGGAATGGGGCTGCCCAAGAGGCAGCCCTTGTTGTTTGTGGAGGAGGGGGGAGTCGCTACTTCGCCGATCAGGCGGCTAGTTCTTCAGACTCGTGTTGGCGCTGAAGGGCTGGATCGAGCGAGATCTCTCGGGACAGGGCGTAGATGACGCTGGACTCATCAAAGACCCGGTATTCGGCCTCCAGCATGGTTTCGCCGCTACCTGCATAGATGGCGCCGTCAAAGCCCTTGGCTTTCAGCAGTTCGATGAATTCCTGATCATCCAGGAAAGGCCACAGGTTGGCGTAAAGTTCGCCGCCACGCTCGGGATGCTGCCTGAGGAAATCACCAACCCCACTGAACTCATTGGACTCATTGATCTCATCCGCCCAATTATTGGTATTCTCGGCATGGCCCGCAAACTTGGTGAAAAATTTGATGGCCACGTCTACACCCAGCTGTTTCTCAAGGTGGCTGAAATCCACGAATGGGTCATCTGCATCTGTCACAAAGGGTTTTTTGATGATCAGGTAGGCGGGATACACCCTGGGCGATTCCGGCACTAAACGGCTATCGTTGGGGTGTTCTGCGTACATGCAGGCAGCGTTCTGACTCCCAAAGGACAGTGACCCCAGGATGCTCTGGAAGCCTGGTTTCTTCTCGTTGATAGCCCCGTGTTCACCACGGTAAACCATCAGCGGAGATCCCGATTCATCCAGAACGTGGGTGTCCTTGAGCAGCAGGGCCATCCTGCGTTCAGTCAGCTTTCTCATGTTGTTAATCCAATCTCTTTTCTTTCATCGTAGGGCTGGAGCCAGGCTTTTTTCAACCGCGCAAAAGCCTTAGCGCCGGGACGGCGATCCCCGCCATAAAATGGGTGGCGAGGATTGCCGTACCCCCTCCAGCGAGAGGGCTGACCCTGAAGTTTAGGGCTTTGGTTCGGTTTCCAAGAAAAAGGCAACACTGGCAGTAGCCGCAGCACCCTGGTTGGTGAAGGTAAACAACACCTCGGAACCACCCGCCAAGCGGTTGTTGGTCATATCCATAACATGCCACTGGCCATCAAGGTTTAACGTCCTTGAGATACCTACAGTGCTGATAGAGGGATCGATGAGCTGCACCTTTTGAGACTCCGTAAAGCCTGTGACCCGGTAGAAAACCTTCCGGGTTAAGGCCTCGGCATCTGTCTTGAAGCCGAATACACGCTGGCCGCTCTGTGGGATGGTCGCCGACAGAGTGTTGAAGGGTATGCGTCCACAATTGTAACCGCTGGTGTTACTTCCGCCGCAATAGGTTGGGGCGCTCAGGCTGATACCATCGATGGCCATAGGCGCACTGTAGACATTCAGATAGTTTGATCCACTGTCATAGTACGTGCAGTTTTGATTATACAGGCCTGAGCATTGTTGAAGGCGGCTATAGCTGCCTATTGAAAAGCCAGGTGTGAAACCCTGCCCGGTGGGCTTGGTTGCATACAATCCACCAAAAGCAGTTTGGCCATGCTTTATTGCTTCTGATACGTGCAGGTAAAACGTCTGTCCCTCACGATCAGCCCGAAGGGTAGTTCCGCCCAGACCGCTCAAGTGGCGCTGGCTAGAATCAATGATTCGTGACGCCACATGAGATCCTGTCAGGGTACCGCTGCCCGACACGGTGGTTTGCTCCAAGGAATCTTTAGACGGAGTATTGGCCTTGATGCTCTTACGAGAAGCATCTCCTGAGTAGGTCATCTGGAACTCACAGTTGCGGCTTGTTTCCCCAACAATGAGCGACGAGATATAGCATATCGAATCGTTGGTTTGGCTATAGCCCTCAGCGATAATCCTGCCGAACCGGAATTCATTCGGATCTTGCTGCTTGGCCCAGACCTCTACCTCTTTCAGCAAACGACCATCGGAATTGTTTGTGCCGTCGTACAGAGAAAGCTTGGTTTTGATCCCATCCGCCTTGACGGGTAGCGCCAGGCTTTTGGCGATAGTATTCACTGCCCCAGCGCCGACCCGGACGCCGTCCCGGTAGAGGCTGACGTAACCGCTATCACTGGAGACGTTGATTGCAAGCGGGCAGTCGGTCGCTGAGTACTGGGCCTCGCAGAAGTCCCCAGTAGGCAATTCGATGGTTCCAGTGTAATCAGGGACTTTTTCCTGAATTGAAACCGAGCCCATCAATGTTTCTGCGGTAACAGGGCAATTGGCAGTGGATTTGCTGCTCGAAATCTTGCAGGCAACACTCTGGAAAGCGTGCTGCTTTTCAGAGACTGCGAGGGTTGAAGAGACGGTATAGGACTCAGAACTCAAAGTGCTCACGCCCAACAAAACGCTGTTGCGGTAAAGAACGGTGTTGGTTGGCAGGTAAGAGGCACCAGCATCAGCCTTTGGGAACGTCTCATAGTTCACATTGAAGGCGCAGGTATCATTGAAATAGCGGCGCGTGCAGGTGTACTGGTTCCCGCTCGTTGCTTGCACTTGGGCCCCAGTGATGTCGATCGTGCCATTCGGGACGGTTTCGGCAAGCCTGACAGGCCAGGAAGCCAGGATCAACGATGGGTCTGAGATCACCGTTGCCGGGCATGCCGCTCCGTCGATGACCATTACAGCGATACTGCCGCGCTTCACCAAAATGGAGCTAAGGGTACTAGCAGACTGGTAAGGAAGCGCCGTTTGCCCTGTTAGCTGCTTGTCCGCGTCGTAAGCGCAGGCCATGGCTGAGGTCTTGTTCAGATCACCGTTCTGAAGTTTTTGCATGAAAAACAACCGGCAGCTATCGTAATTCTGATTGAAGGGGAGTTTGCATGTGTCATATGTGCTGGCATAGCTGGGCGATGGTGTGATCTCAGCACCATTTTTCCTGCGCGCGATGGTGAAGGATTTGCTGTCCATGAGCACGTTCGTGGGGCTAGATGTTGTCCTCTCAGAGTAAAGATCAAAAATGTAATTACCCTCTCGCAGATCAATCGCACAGCTTCTCGATACGGTAGCACTCTCCGAGGGGGCGACCGGGCTCGTGTTAATGCAAATCAGCGCTCCGGTGTTGCGGTTGTAAACGTAGCCTGAGCTGTTGGCGGTGAATGCAAAGTCAAACTGAGTCGTATTGTTGTAGAAAGTAGGTGAGGGGATAGGTGACGGCAGGGTCATTGAGCCAAAATAGCTTGAATCTGGCCGCTTGACCTTCAGTGTGTAGCCATCAAGAAGCTTGTTGGCTTTGCTCTCTTCCCCAGAACCCTCACGCAGCTCGATGGAATGGTCGCCCAGGGACAGGGAATAACCTGTTGTCGTGGAGTTGCTATTGGATCGGGTTTTGTAGACACCATCAATGAACAGAGAAACGACCGAGCTACCGGTAGGGCCTGAATTGAGCCAGAAGTAAAGGGTGCAGGCAGTGCTTTCTGCGTTTACAAGGCAAGGTTCAGGTGCTGCCCATTTGTCACCATTGGCAAGCCGCTTGAGGTAGACAGTATTTGATATTGCCCCATCGACATAGCTGGTGTTGTAGTAGACCGAAGAGGGTGGCCTGGTGGTTGCCGCGAATGCATTACCCACGACATTGGCATTGGTGTGGTTGAGCACCATGGTGTCCAGCACCGGGTCATCCTCGGCAATCACACCGCCTTTGCGCACACGCAGTTCCACGACTTGGTCTTTGATTCCCTCCTTGGCCACAACGGTGTAGTTGGTACGTGCTGCGCTGAGGGAGAAGACCCCAGAGTTTGTCCCCCCATTGGTGTACTTCAGATAGACGACTGGGTAAGTGGTCTGCCCGGAAGGGACGCTGTCGGTAATTATGGCGGCGGTCAGGGAGCAAGAGCCAATCCCGGTGTAGTAAATCTCACAGCTGTAGGTTGGATTTTCAAAGCTGAAAGGGTACTTGTCAGCATCAATCACCTTGACCCACGGCAGGTCAACGACCTTTAGCAGGGCCTCATCGGTACCGCACACCGTGTTGCCTTCATAGAAGCGCTGTTCGAAGCGAGAAGCTTTTGGGTGAGTCACGTTGACGCTGAAGGTCTTGTCTGT
>Ga0247734_1001174_pt1 | contig 20448 bp, 9 predicted proteins | sample UWRJL103311B2_FD_180933 | JGI IMG/M metagenome (GOLD analysis project Ga0247734, IMG submission 180933) | Plant litter microbial communities from Arlington Agricultural Research Station in Wisconsin, United States - UWRJ-L103-311B-2 | ecosystem: Environmental > Terrestrial > Plant litter >... | reverse complement strand
TTCGGCGACCACCGGAGCAGGCGCCTCGGCATCGGCCTTCTTGCGACGGGTGCGCTTGGGCTTCACCGGCTCTTCGGCGGCTTCGGGAGCAGGGGCCTGCTCTTCGACGACCGGCTCGACGACCGCTTCAACCGGGGCTTCGACGTCGGCCTTCTTGCGGCGGGTGCGCTTGGGCTTGGCCGGAGCCTCTTCCTCGGCGACCGGCGCGGGTTCGGCGACGACTTCGACAGCAGCCTCGGCAGGCGCTTCGGCATCGGCCTTCTTGCGACGGCCGCGCTTGGGCTTGGCGGGCGCTTCCTCGGCGACCGGCTCGGCGGGCGCTTCGGCTTCGATCACCGGCTCGGCGACTTCGGCTTCGGGCTCGGCGCCTTCGTCACCGGCGGCGTATTCGCCCTCGGCACCATTATCGCCTTCACCCTCGGCACCGCGACGACCGCGACGGCGACGACCGCCACGGCGGCGACGCTTCTTGGGTGCGCCGTTCTCGTCGAGTTCGACGGCTTCGGTGCGGGGCTCGGCTTCGCCGGTGCCCTCTGCGGCTTCCAGCTCTTCGCCTTCGGTCTCGCCCTGGTCGTCGGCGTCATCGCCTTCGGTTTCCAGCGTCTGAGCCTGGCCGTCCTCCTGGCGATCGCGACCGCGGCTGCGGCGACGCTTGCGACGCTTGCGGCGTGCGCCGTCGTCCTCGCCTTCGCCGCTGCGCTCAGCGCGCTCGCGGCCGCCTTCACGGCCACCCTCGCGCCCACCGTCACGGGGTGCTTCCTCGGCCTCTTCCTCTTCGTACTCGTCCTCGATGAAGGTCTCCTCGACCTCCTCGGCGATCGGGTCGAAGCGGGGCACGAACTCGTTGCGCGGGCCCGACGAGACGACGCGCATCTTCGCGCCTTCGTTCTCGCCCTCGGGGATGACCTCGACGGTCACGCCGTAGCGCTCCTCGATGTCGGCGAGGTCAGCGCGCTTGGCGTTCAGCATGTAGACCGCCGCCTCGGTGGACGCGAACAGTGAGACCACCACGCCCTTGCCCTTGGCCGCTTCGTCTTCGATGAAGCGCAGCGCGGAGAGGCCGGCGGAACTGGCGGTGCGAACCAGGCCGGTGCCGTCGCAGTGCGGGCACGAGCGCGTGGTTGCTTCGAGAACGCCGGTGCGCAGGCGCTGGCGGCTCATTTCCATCAGGCCGAAGCTGGAGATGCGGCCGACCTGGATGCGGGCGCGGTCGTTCTTGAGCGCGTCCTTCACGGCCTTCTCGACCTTGCGGACGTTCGAGCCGTATTCCATGTCGATGAAGTCGATCACGACCAGACCCGCCATGTCGCGCAGGCGCAACTGGCGCGCGATTTCCTGCGCGGCTTCGAGGTTGGTGGCGACCGCCGTCTGCTCGATCCCGTGCTCCTTGGTGGCGCGGCCCGAGTTGATGTCGATCGAGACGAGCGCCTCGGTCGGGTTGATGACGATGTAGCCGCCCGAACGCAGCTGCACGACCGGGTCGTACATCGCGGTGAGCTGGTCCTCGGCGCCGAAGCGCTGGAACAGCGGGACGGGGTCGGAGTAGGGCTTAACCTTGGGCGCGTGGCTGGGCATCAGGAGCTTCATGAAGTCCTTCGCCGCGCGATAGCCTTCCTCGCCCTCGACGACCACTTCCTCGATCTCGCGATTATAGATGTCGCGGATCGCGCGCTTGATGAGGTCGCTGTCGGAATGGATCAGCGTGGGCGCTGCCGAACGCATGGTCAGTTCGCGCAGCTCGTCCCACAGGCGGGCGAGATAGTCGAAGTCGCGCTTGATCTCGGTCTTGGTGCGCTGGAGGCCGGCGGTGCGCACGATGCAGCCCATCGAACGCGGAAGCTGCAGTTCCGAGATGATCGACTTGAGGCGCTTGCGGTCCGAGGCCGAGCTGATCTTGCGGCTGATGCCGCCGCCGTGGCTCGAATTCGGCATGAGCACGCAGTAGCGGCCCGCGAGGCTGAGGTAAGTGGTGAGGGCAGCGCCCTTGTTGCCGCGCTCTTCCTTGACGACCTGGACGAGCAGCACCTGGCGGCGATGGATCACGTCCTGGATCTTGTAGCGGCGGCGCAGCGCCATGCGGCGGGCGCGCAGATCGTCAGCTTCCTTCGAGCGGCCCAAAGACCGGCCCTGGCGACGTCCGCGACCGCGGCGGCCACGGCCGTTCTCGCCGTCTTCCTCGGACTCGGCGTGCTCGCCTTCGTCGTCGGCGTGGCCTTCGACCGCGCCGTCCTCGATCGTGGCGACGTGGTCCTTCTCGGACGTGTCGACCTCGGTCAGGCCGCCGTCATCGTCGCCGTAGTCGCCGTCTTCGTCCTCGTCGTCACCTTCGGTGGCGCGCAGGGCGGCTTCTTCCTCGGCGTGTGCGGCTTCTTCGGCTAGCAGCGCTTCGCGGTCCTCCTTCGGGATCTGATAGTAATCCGGGTGGATTTCGCTGAAGGCGAGGAAGCCGTGGCGATTGCCGCCGAAATCGACGAAGGCCGCCTGGAGCGAAGGCTCCACGCGGGTTACTTTCGCCAGGTAGATGTTACCCTTTATCTGCTTGCGTTCGGTCGACTCGAAGTCGAATTCCTCAATGCGATTTCCCTTGAGGACCGCCACCCGCGTTTCTTCCGGGTGGCGCGCATCGATGAGCATGCGCGTTGCCATTTGATAGTCTCCGTGCGCGCCTGCGCCTGGCCGGATCAGCCTGGGCGACGCGATTGTGTTCAATATGTGCGGATATGCCCGTCAGCGTCGCCTTGGCGCGGCCGATTGCGGCGGCGTCCTTGGCTTCGCGGGCGTGTTCTTGCGCAAGGTTGGGGCAATCCATCGCCCCGTGCGCGTCGAATGAATGCGCCGCGACGAGCGCGGCCTTGTCTACTGCTCGAGGAGCAGTTTTACCCTTGTCGGCCACGCTGTGAGCGGCGGGTGCGTCTGCGAACGAGAAACCGCGCGGCGCTTGGGCCCACGCGGAAAGTTGCGGCCACGCTGCCCACGCCCTTTCGGGCGTCGGCTGGCAAGGCGGCAACTGGCTTCTCATGGCTCGCTTCAACCTGTGAGGCTTTCCGGAAAAAGGATTCTTCCGGCTCCCTGACCGTGGCTCTATAAGCTCTGCCGGTCCTGTCCGGCGCCATATGGTAATGGAACGGCCGGAATACGAGGACCGAAAGCGTTTTCACGCCACGGTTCTGCTGGCCTAGCATTCATGATGCAAGACGGCAAGTTGCTTGGCTTGCGGGGCTTTACGGGGTGCAGAGTAACTAACTGGGCAGTTTCGAAAGTCGCCGAATGGCGACTTTCGGTTCGGCACCGGCCCACGCCCCCACCCGACCTCCCATCCACGATACACTGTTGTGGGAGGTCGGGTGGGGGCGTGGGCCGGTGCCGAACTTTCGAAGCACCTGTCGAAATCCTTGGGAAAGCGGGCTGGCCTAGGATTGCAGGCGCGACATGGCGCGCCTAGTCCTTGCCGCGATGTCGCGCACTGCAAAGCTGATCCTCGTTCTAGTCGCATCGCTGGCGCTGCTGGTGGGGGCGTTCGTGGCGAGGGGGCTGATGCCGGCGCGGGCCGGGGCTTACGACTACGTGGTGCGGTTCGACCTGCCGGGCGTTAACGCCCCGGTCGACCTGCCGCGCGTCGATGGCCCGGCCGACGCCAGCCGCCCGCTGGTGGTGATCGATCCCGGCCACGGCGGTTTCGATCCCGGCGCGGGGGGCGACGGCTTGAAGGAAAAGACGGTGGCGCTGCAGATCGCGCTCGCCTTGCGCGACCGCCTGCTCGAAGGCGGCGGCGTGCGCGTGGCGCTGACCCGCGACACCGACCGCTTCATCGCGCTGGCAGACCGCCCGGACATCGCCCGGCGGCTCAACGCAGACCTGTTCGTCTCGATCCACGCCGACAGTGCCGAGGCCGATTCGGCGCGCGGGGCAAGCGTCTACGTCCTGTCGGAAAGAGGATCGAGCGAGGCGGCGACGCGGCTCGCCGCGCGCGAGAATGCGGCCGGGCGGATCAACGGCGTCGCGCTGGCAAGCACCAGCGCGAACGTCGGCGCGATCCTGCTCGACCTGTCGCAGCGCGGCGCGCAAGGCCGCTCGACGCAAGTGGCGACGCTGCTGCTGCGCGAACTGGGCACCGCGGGCATCGGCATGCACCGCGACCAGCCCGAGGCCGCGGCGCTGGCGGTGCTCAAGGCGCCCGACATGCCCTCGATCCTGTTCGAGACCGGCTACATCAACAACCCGCAGGATGCGCAAGTGCTGGGCTCCCGGCGGGGGCAGCAAGGGCTGGCCGATGCTGCGGCCAGGGCGATCCGCGCCTATTTCGCGAGGAACGCGGGTGCCTGAGCGCTTGCCGTCTGGTCTTGCGCGAACAGGCCGTGCTAGAGGGCAGGCGCAATGACCGACGCGAATGATCCCGGCGAGCAGCCGCCCCAAGACGCGGCCTACCGCATCCGCCGCGAGGCTTCAGGCCGGCTTGCCGCGCTCGGCAAGACCTGGCGCGAACGCAAGTGGCTGCGCCGCTTCGGCTATCTGTGCATCGCCGGGTTCCTCGGGCTGGTGGGCTTCTGGGTGGTGCTCTCGCAAGACCTGCCGGACGCCAACAAGCTGCTCGAATACCAGCCGCCGCTGCCGACGATGGTGCGCGGGATGGACGGCGAGATCGTCTATTCCTACGCCCGCGAGCGCCGCGTGCAGCTGCGCTTCGTCGATTTCCCCCGCCCGCTGATCAACGCGTTCCTGTCCGCCGAGGACAAGACGTTCTGGACTCACGGCGGCGTCGATCTGGGTGGTCTGGCCGGCGCGGTGGTCGATTACGCTACCAAGTACGGCACCGGCGTGCGCGCCAAGGGCGGCTCGACGATCACCCAGCAGGTCGCCAAGAACATCCTGATTGGCGACGAATATTCGGTGACGCGCAAGCTCAAGGAAATGCTGCTCGCCCGCCGCATCGAAGGCGTGCTGACCAAGCAACAGATCCTCGAACTCTACCTCAACGAGATTCCGCTCGGCCGCCGCGCGTTCGGCGTGCAGGCGGCCTCGCGCGCCTATTTCGACAAGGACGTCGAGGACCTGTCGCTCAGCCAGAGCGCGTTCCTCGCGATCCTGCCGCGCGCGCCCGAAGTCTACGGCCGCAAGAAGAACGAGGATCGCGCGATCGAGCGGCGCAACTGGGTGCTCGGCCAGATGGTCAAGAACGGCTGGGTCAGCGCGCAGGACGCCGCCGCCGCGCAGGCCGAGCCGCTTGGCCTCGTCACGCAGCGCACCAGCGCCTATTCGTCGGCCAACGATTACTTCATCGAGGAAGTGCGCCGCCGCCTGATAAATCAGTACGGCGAAAAGGCCGAGGACGGGCCGAACAGCGTCTACGCCGGCGGCCTGTGGGTGCGCACCTCGCTCGACCCGCAGATGCAGGTCGCGGTGCGCGACGCGCTGCGCAAGGGCCTGCTGCTCTACCACGGCACGCGCGGCTGGGCGGGCCCGATCGCGCACATCAACGACCTGACGAACTGGCAGACCCAGCTCGTCGTCGCCAACAAGACGGTCGACTACAAGGACTGGCGCGTCGGTGTCATCCTCGACAGCACCGGCCGCGCCGGTAGTTCTGGGGGCGGATCGGGGCGGATCGGCTTCTCCGACGGCAACATCGCGACGCTGACGGGCATTTCCGAGCGCGCCAAGGCGGGCGACCTCGTCGTCGCGGCGCCGCTGGGCGGCGGCACCTGGGCGCTGCGCACGGTGCCCTCGGTATCGGGCGGGATGATGATCGAGGAGCCGTCCTCAGGCCGCGTCATCGCCATGCAGGGCGGGTTCGACGCCGGGCTCGATTCGTTCAACCGCGCGGTCCAGGCCGAGCGCCAGCCGGGCTCGACGATCAAGCCGTTCGTCTACGCAACCGCCATGCAGGCCGGCATGACGCCTGCGACGCAAGTGCTCGACGGTACGTTCTGCGTGTTCCAGGGCGCGAACCTGGGCAACAAGTGCTTCCGCAACTTCGGCGGCGAGGGCGGTACCGGCAGCCACACGCTGCGCTGGGGCCTGGAGCAATCGCGAAACCTAATGACGGTGCGCGTCGCCAACGACATCGGCATGAAGCGCGTCACGCGCACATTCCACAACATGGGCATCGGCGATTACCAGAACTACCTCTCGTTCGCGCTGGGCGCGGGCGAGACGACGGTGGCGCGCATGATAAACGCCTACTCGGCCCTGGCGAACAACGGCGTGCAGTTCTCGGGCTCGGTGATCGACTACGTGCAGGACCGCAATGGCAAGGTGATCTGGCGCGCCGACAAGAGCACCTGCGACACGTGCAACATGCCCCAGTGGGACGGCAAGCCGATGCCGCGCGTCGCCCGCAAGGGCAAGCAGGTGATCGATGCGGCCAGCGCCTACCAGGTCGTCCACATGCTCGAAGGCGTGGTCACGCGCGGCACGGCGGAACGTCTGCGCGATCTCAACCTGCCGCTGTTCGGCAAGACCGGCACCACCAACGGGCCGACCGACGTGTGGTTCATGGGCGGCAACCAGGACTACGTCGGCGGCGTCTATCTGGGCTACGACAACCCGCGTTCGCTGGGTGGTTATGCCCAGGGCGGCCGCATCGCCGCGCCGATCATGAAGGACGTCATCCTCGCCACGCGCGATCGCTGGAGCCTGCAGCCGCTGATCGCGCCCGCGGGCATCCGCATGGTCCGCATCGATCGCGTCACCGGCAAGCGGGTGATGGGCGTCGAGCCCACCAACGAGCCCAAGGCCGCAGTGATCTGGGAAGCCTTCAAGCCCGACACCGAGCCGCGCCAGTACACCGCCGAGGACGAGTTCAGTCGCCGCCGCGACGCGCTGGTCTCGCAGATCCGCGGTGCGCGCGATGCTCATGCCGCGGCCAGCGCCACGGCGGCGGGCGACGTGGGCAACTTCGCCGAAGAGCAGGGCGGGGTGTATTGAGCGGGCGGTGACGACGCATGACGAGCGTATGGAGAGGAAGCCGATGACGACGCTGCCGAGCCTGACTTCCCTTGCGCGCATGGTCTGGCCCGCCGCCGCGCTGCTGGCGCTCGCCGCCGTGCCCGCCTCGGCCGAGAGCCCCGCTCCGGTCGAGGCCGCCAAGCCTTACGCGCGGCCCGACGTGGCGGCGTTCCTTGCGGCGTTCTACGCGCATCCCCGGCCCGAACTGACACGCGACATGCTGGTCCAGCTGCACAAGATGCCGCCCGCCGCGCTGGCCGCGATGGCGCAGCGCGACCTGCCGCCCGGCGCGGTGACGACCAGGGACGTCACCATGCCCGGCCCCGCCGGTCCCATCGCGCTGCGGCTGTTCGATCCGCGCCCGAGCCGCGGGCCGGGCCCGGTGGTCGTGTTCTATCACGGCGGCGGCTACGTGCTGGGCAACATCGACACGCACGCAGGGCTGGCCGCCGAGATCGCGCGCCAGCTCGACCTGCCGGTGGTGTCGGTCGAATACCGCCTGGCGCCCGAGAACCCCTGGCCCGCCGCGCCCGACGATGGCGAGGCCGCGGCGCGCTGGATCGCCGCCAACGGCAAGGCGTTCGACCGCCAGTTCACCGGCCTCGTCCTGAGCGGCGACAGCGCGGGCGGCAACCTCACGCTCGTCACCTCCGCCGCGCTGCGCGACAAACCCGCCGCGCTGCCCGTGGTGCTGCAGATCCCGATGTACCCCGCGACCGACTTCGCGAAGGTTTATCCTTCCAATCGCGATTTCGCCGCCGGCTACACGCTCGACACCAAGAGTCTCGCCAGCTTCGCCGCGCATTACGCCGCCGATCCGCAGAGCCTGCGCGCCTCGCCGATCCTGGGCGACCTTGCCGGGCTGCCGCCCACCGTGCTGGTGACGGCGGGGCTCGATCCCTTGCGCGACCAGGGGCGCGCCTATGCCGCCAAGCTGGTGGCGGCGGGCGTGCCGACCGCGTTCTACGAGGGCAGGGGGCTGATCCACGGCTTCGCCACCTACCGCAAGGTGATCCCCTCGGCGCAAGTCGATACCGTCGCGTTCCTGCATATAGCGCGTGTGATGCTCGACGAGCAGGCAGCCGCGAAGAAGTAGCTGTCGGGCTGACTAGCGGCACCTTCTCTCTCCCCTTCAGGGGAGAGATACGAAGGCTTGCGAACACAGTGAGCTGGGTGGAGTTGAGAGGGGAACCCCTCTCCCAACCCTCTCCCCTCAAGGGGAGAGGGCCAAGGCCTGCGGATACGCACCGTCATAGCCTCGCCGCCGAAATTCATGCGGCGCTGCACAATCGCTCTTGCCGCGTAGCTGCCCTGTGGTAGCCATGGACAGAGGATGAGGGAGAGGGGGCGTCGCCCCCGTTTCGGCGATAAATCGGCCGGCCCGGCGCGCTGATTGCGGTGCGTTCGGGGTGGACTGTCAAGGAGTGCTCTTGTGGCCAGCGAACCCGTGTCCGACACCAAGTCCCCGGTCTCTTCCGCCGTGTCCGAGCTTGACCAGCACATCATGCGCGTGCTGCGCAACCGCGTCGGCAAGGACGAGCTGGCCGCCCGCCAGCACGACTGGTATCGCGCCGCGATCTACGCGCTGCGCGACGAGATCATCGAGGCCTGGTTCAAGTCCACCCGCCGCACCTACGAGGCGGGCAGCAAGCGCGTCTATTATCTCTCGATGGAATTCCTGATCGGCCGGCTGCTGCGCGATGCGCTGTCGAACATGGGGCTGACGCGCGAGATGGAAAAGGCGCTCGCCGCGCACGGGCTCGACTTGTCCGCGCTCGAGGAGCTGGAGCCCGACGCGGCGCTGGGCAACGGCGGCCTCGGCCGCCTCGCCGCTTGCTTCATGGAGAGCCTGGCGACGCTCGACATCCCCGCTTACGGCTATGGCATCCGCTATGTGAACGGCATGTTCCGCCAGCGGATCGAGGACGGCTGGCAGATCGAACTGCCCGAAACCTGGCTCGCCCACGGCAACCCCTGGGAGTTCGAGCGGGTCGAGAGCACCTATCTCGTCGGCTTCGGCGGTGAAGTGGCGACGTATGGCGAGGGCGTGGTGTGGAACCCGGCCGAGCAGGTCGAGGCGACCGCGGTGGACACGCCCGTCGTCGGCTACAAGGGCGTGCGCGTGAACACGCTGCGGCTGTGGACCGCCAGCCCGATCGACCCGCTCAAGCTCGACGCCTTCAACGCCGGCGACCACTTCGGTGCGCTGGCAGAACAAGTGCGCGCCGACAGCCTCGTGCGCGTGCTCTACCCCGCCGATTCCAGCCCCGCCGGCCAGGAACTGCGGCTGCGGCAGGAGTATTTCTTCACCGCCGCCTCGATCCAGGACATCGTGCGCCGCCACGTCCAGTACGAGGGCGACGTGCGGACGTTGCCCGACAAGGCGGCGATCCAGTTGAACGACACCCACCCCTCGGTGGCGGTGGCCGAACTGATGCGGCTGATGGTCGACGTCCACGGGCTCGAATTCAACGAGGCCTGGGAAGTCACCAAGCAGACGATCTCCTACACCAACCACACGCTGCTGCCCGAAGCGCTCGAAACCTGGCCGCTGCCGCTGTTCGAGCGGCTGCTGCCGCGCCACATGCAGATCATCTACGCGATCAACAGCCGCGTCCTGCGCGAAGCGCGCAAGGCGGGCATGACCGACGCGCAGATCGCGGCGATCTCGCTCATCGACGAAAGCGGGGAGCGGCGCGTGCGCATGGCGAACCTGGCGTTCGTGGGTGCGCATTCGATCAACGGCGTCGCCGCGCTGCACACCGACCTGATGAAGCAGACGGTGTTCGCCGACCTGCATGCGCTGTATCCCACGCGCATCAACAACAAGACCAACGGCGTCACCCCGCGCCGCTGGCTGCAGCAGTGCAACCCCGGCCTCGTCAAGGTCGTGACCGACGCGATCGGGCCCGATTTCCTCGACGATGCGACCAAGCTGTCGGGCCTCAACGCGCTGGCTGACGACGCGCATCTGGGCGAACGCATCGCCGAGGTGAAGCGTTCGAACAAGGTCGCGCTGGCCGAGCACATCAAGAAGACGATGGGCATCCGCCTCGATCCCGACGCGCTGTTCGACGTGCAGATCAAGCGCATCCACGAATACAAGCGCCAGTTGCTCAACCTGATCGAGACGGTCGCGCTCTACGACCAGATCCGCAGCCATCCCGAGCGGGATTGGGTGCCACGCGTCAAGATCTTCGGCGGCAAGGCGGCGCCCAGCTATCACAACGCCAAGCTCATCATCAAATTGGCGAACGACATCGGCCGCCGCATCAATTCCGACCCCTCGGTCGGCGGGCTGCTCAAGGTGGTCTACGTCCCCAACTACAACGTCACCCTGGCCGAACGGATCATCCCGGCGGCGGACTTGTCCGAACAGATATCGACTGCGGGCATGGAAGCCTCGGGCACCGGCAACATGAAGTTCGCGCTCAACGGCGCGCTGACGATCGGCACGCTCGACGGCGCCAACGTCGAGATCAAGGACCACGTGGGTGACGACAACATCGTCATCTTCGGCCTCACCGCCGAGGAAGTCGCCGCCAAGCGCGCCGACGGCTACAACCCGCGCGAGGTGATCGAAGGCTCGCTCGAGCTGAAGCAGGCGCTGTCGGCGATCGCGTCTGGCGTGTTCTCGCCCGACGATCCGGCGCGCTACGAAGGCCTCGTCAACGGCATCTACGAGCACGACTGGTTCATGTGCGCGGCCGATTTCGACGCTTACGCCGCCGCCCAGCGCAACGTCGATGCGCGCTGGGAAGACCAGGCGGGCTGGCGCGCCTCGGCGATCCGGAACATTGCGAACGTCGGATGGTTCTCATCGGACCGTACGATCACTGAGTACGCCAAGGAAATCTGGAAAGTTCTGTGAAGCCACCGGAAAGCGCTCTCGACTCCCTGCTTCAAGGAACCCACGCCGACCCGTTTTCGCTTCTAGGAACCCATGCCGGGCCGGACGGCACGCAGTTGCGCGCCATCCTGCCCGGCGCCGATGAGGTCGAGGCCTTCAGCCTCGACGGGCATCGGCTCGGCACGCTCGACAAAGTGGACGACCGCTTCCTGTTCGAGGGGCGGCTGGACATCGAGCCCCAGCCGATCCGCTATCGCTGCACCGCCCAAGGGCACGACTGGCTGGTCACGGACCCTTACACCTTCGGCCCGGTGCTGGGCCCGATGGACGACTTGCTGATCGCCGAAGGTACGCATTTCCGCCTGTTCGACAAGCTGGGCGCGCACCTGATCGACCATGAAGGCGCGTCCGGCGTGCACTTCGCGGTTTGGGCGCCCAACGCGCGGCTGGTCAGCGTGGTCGGCGATTTCAACGACTGGGACCCCGGCCGCCACGTCATGCGCAGCCGCACCGACATCGGCGTGTGGGAGATCTTCATCCCCGACATCGCCGATTACCGCGCCTACAAGTACCACGTCGTCGGCAGCGACGGTTCGGTCCAGCCGCTCAAGGCCGATCCTTTCGCGTTCCGCTCGGAAATCCGCCCCGACAACGCCTCGGTCACGGCGATCCCCGCCAAGCTCGACTGGGGCGACGATGCCCACCGCGCGCACTGGGCCTCGGTCGACGATCGCAAGGTGCCGATCTCGATCTACGAGGTGCACCCGGGTTCCTGGCGGCGCGATCGCTGGAACTGGTTCCTCGACTGGGACGCGATGGCGGACGAGCTGATCCCCTACGCGATCGAGATGGGCTTCACCCACATCGAATTCCTGCCGATCAGCGAGCATCCCTACGACCCGTCGTGGGGCTACCAGGCGACCGGGCTGTTCGCTCCGTCTTCGCGCTTCGGCGAGCCGGCGGGCTTCGCGCGCTTCGTCGACGGTGCGCACCGCGCCGGGCTCGGCGTCCTGCTCGACTGGGTGCCCGCGCACTTCCCCAAGGACGAGCACGGCCTCGTCCGCTTCGACGGCACCGCCCTCTACGAACACGCCGACCCTCGGCTTGGCCAGCAGCCCGACTGGGGCACGCTGATCTACAACTTCGGCCGCCGCGAAGTCGCCAGCTTCCTGCTCAACAACGCGTTGTTCTGGGCTGAGCGCTATCACGTCGACGGCTTGCGCGTCGATGCCGTCGCCTCGATGTTGTACCGCGACTATTCGCGCAAGGCGGGCGAGTGGATCCCCAACCAGGAGGGCGGGCGCGAGAACTGGGAGGCGGTGAAGTTCCTGCGCGACGTCAACCGCGCGGTCTACGCCCAACACCCCGGCTTCATGACCATCGCCGAGGAATCGACCGCCTGGCCCGGCGTCACCCAGCCCGCCTACGAAGGCGACGGCAAGGGCCGCGAGACCGCGCTGGGCTTCGGGTTCAAGTGGAACATGGGCTTCATGCACGACACGCTGCGCTACATGGCGCGCGATTCGGTGCACCGCCGCTACCACCACGCCGACCTGACCTTCGGGCTGGTCTACGCCTTCACCGAAAACTACGTCCTGCCGCTCAGCCACGACGAGGTCGTCCACGGCAAGGGCTCGCTGCTGGGCAAGATGAGCGGCGACGACTGGCAGAAGTTCGCCAACTTGCGCGCCTACTACGGCTTCATGTGGGGCTATCCCGGCAAGAAGCTGCTGTTCATGGGCCAGGAATTCGCCCAGCGCCGCGAATGGAGCGAGGACCGCGCGCTCGACTGGGATCTGTGCGACGCTCCCGCGCATGCCGGCGTGCGCAATCTCGTCAAGGACCTCAACCGCCTCTACCGCACCAAGCCCGCGCTCCACGCCGGCGATTGCGACCCGGAAGGGTTCGAGTGGCTGGTGGTCGACGACAGCGACAACTCGGTGTTCGCCTGGCTGCGCAAGGCGCCGGGCGCGAAGCCGATCGCGGTGATCGCCAACATGACGCCGACGATGCACACCGGCTACAACGTGCCGCTGCCGATCGACGGCAAGTGGAACGAGATCCTCAACAGCGATTCCGCGCACTACGGCGGCACCGGCAAGGGCAACCTCGGCCAGGTGAAGGCGCAAGGCGGCCATGCCACCGTCACGCTGCCGCCGCTCGCCACGATCATGCTCGAATACGCCGGCTGAAGCGGCGCCACGGAAAAACGGAGAGACACGAATGAGACCACCTTCCGGCTCGCCGCTCGCGCGTGATGCCATGGCCTATGTGCTGGCGGGCGGACGCGGCAGCCGCTTGTGGGAGCTGACCGACAACCGCGCCAAGCCGGCGGTCTACTTCGGCGGGAAGGCGCGGATCATCGACTTCGCGCTGTCGAATGCGATCAACTCGGGCATCCGCCGCATCGGCGTCGCCACGCAGTACAAGGCGCATAGCCTGATCCGCCACATGCAGCGCGCGTGGAACTTCATGCGGCCCGAGCGTAACGAGAGCTTCGACATCCTCCCCGCCAGCCAGCGCATCTCCGAGCTGCTGTGGTACGAAGGCACCGCCGACGCGGTCTACCAGAACATCGACATCATCGAGGCGCACGATCCCAAATACATGGTGATCCTGGCGGGCGACCACGTCTACAAGATGGACTACGAGATGATGCTGCGCCAGCACGTCGACTCCGGCGCCGACGTGACGATCGGTTGCCTCGTCGTGCCGCGCATGGAGGCGACCGGGTTCGGCGTCATGCACGTCGACGACAAGGACCGCATCACCGCCTTCGTCGAAAAGCCCAAGGACCCGCCGGGCATTCCGGGGCAGGAGGACATGGCGCTCGCTTCCATGGGCATCTACGTGTTCAACACCGATTTCCTGTTCGACCAGCTGCGCCGCGACGCCGCCGACCCCGACAGCAAGCGCGATTTCGGCGGCGACATCATCCCCTACATCGTCAAGCACGGCCACGCCCAGGCCCACCGCTTCACCGACAGCTGCATCCGCGCGGCCGAGGAGATCGGCGAATACTGGCGCGATGCCGGCACGCTCGACGCTTATTTCGATTCCAACCTCGACCTCACCGACACCGTGCCCGAACTCGACATGTACGACCGCGAATGGCCGATCTGGTCCGACGCGGTGGTCGCCGCCCCCGCCAAGTTCGTCCACGACGAGGAAGGCCGGCGCGGTCACGCGATCTCCTCGCTGATCTCGAACGACTGCATCGTCTCGGGCGCGCTCGCGCGGCGCTCGCTGCTGATGACCGGCGTGAAGATGGGCAGCTTCTCGTGCGTCGAGGAGGGGGTGATCCTGCCCTACTGCAACATCGGTCGCAGCGCTCGCCTCCGCCGCGTGATCGTCGATTCGGGCGTGCGCATCCCCGAAGGCCTGGTGGTGGGCGAAGACCCCGAACTCGACGCCCGCCGCTTCCGCCGCACCGACAACGGCGTGTGCCTCATCACCAAACCGATGATCGACCGGCTGGGGCTGTGATGCCGAACGGACCGGGGAACGGGGCGTCGCGGCGGTCGCCGATTTTCCTACATCGCGCGACCTTGCTACATTCGCGCAGGGTCTTTCGCATCGTGGAAAAGGGCCGCCTCACGTACCTTCGTGAAGGGCTTGCCCCGCATGCACTTCATCAACAAACGCCATCGTCCGGACAAGTCGCCAGTGCGCCGCCGACGCCCCTGAAAATAAACTCGGTCCATTTTCGAAGCATGACAGGCACGCGCTAGCCATGACCCTCAAAGTCCTATCGGTCGCCTCCGAAGCCGTGCCGCTGGTCAAGACCGGCGGCCTCGCCGACGTCGTCGGCGCGCTGCCCGGCGCGCTCGCGCCGCATGGGGTGGAAACGACCACGCTGCTCCCCGGCTACCCCGCGGTCCTCGCCACGCTGCACCGTCCGCGCGCGATCCATGCGTGGGATTCGCTGCTCGGCACCCCGGCGCGCCTGCTCACCGGCACGCTGGAGGGCGGCCACCCCCTGCTCGTGCTCGATGCGCCCGCGCTCTACGCCCGCGAAGGCGCGCCTTACACCGACAGCGCCGGGCGCGACTGGGCGGACAACTGGCAGCGCTTTGCCGCGCTCGGCCGCGCCGCCGCCGACATCGCGGGCGGCGCCGTGACCAAGCGGGGCAAGCCGCAAGCCTTCGATCTCGTCCACGCGCACGACTGGCAGGCGGCGATGGCGCCCGCCTACTTGCGCTACGCCCCCTTGGGCGAACGGCGCGTGCCGTCGGTCGTCACCATCCACAACATGGCGTTCCAGGGCTGGTATGGCCCTGAGGTGTTCAGCCAGCTCGGCCTGCCGCCCGCCGCCTGGGCGCTCGACGGGGTCGAGTATCACGGCGGCGTCGGCATGCTGAAGGCGGGCCTTTCCAGCGCCGATGCCGTCACCACCGTCAGCGCTACTTATGCCCGCGAAATCCGCTCGGGCGCTTTCGGCATGGGGCTCGAAGGGCTGATCGTCGCGCGCGGCAACGCCGTCCACGGCATCCTCAACGGCATCGACACTGATGTGTGGAACCCCGCCACCGACCCGGCGATCCCCGCGCATTTCGGCCACCGCACGCTCGACAAGCGCCGCGCCAACAAGCGCGCGCTCGAAGCCGAGTTCGGGCTCGACGAGGGAGAGGGGCCGATCTTCATCGTCGTCACCCGCCTCACCTGGCAGAAGGGCATGGACGTGCTGCCCGAAGTGCTCGACCACCTCGTCGGCATGGGCGGGCGGCTGGCGCTGCTCGGCTCGGGCGACCCGCTCATCGAGCGTGCGCTGTTCGCCGGCGCCGCCCGCCACCCCGGCCGCGTGGGCTTGCGCGTGGGCTACGACGAGGCGCTGTCGCACCGCATGCAGGCCGGCGGCGATGCGATCCTCATCCCCTCGCGCTTCGAGCCTTGCGGGCTGACGCAGCTCTACGGCCTCGCTTATGGCTGCCTGCCCGTGGTCGCGCGCACCGGGGGCCTCGCCGACACGGTGATCGACGCCAACCCGGCCGCGCTCGCCGCCGATTGCGCCACCGGCGTCCAGTTCGACGGCGTTAACTACGACGCACTCGCCGCCGCGATCACCCGCACGATCGAGCTTTACCGCCAGCCTGCGCTGTGGGCGCGCCTCCAGAAGAACGCGATGAAGGCCGACTTCTCGTGGAAAGCGAGCGGCAAGGCCTACGCCGACCTCTACGCCGCGCTGACCGCATGACGCTGGGCGCGCGGGTCGAGGACGGCCGGACTCACTTCGCGGTCCGCTCGCCCCACGCCGAAGCGGTGTGGCTGTGCCTGTTCGAGGGCAGGGCCGAAACCCGCCACCGCATGGTGCGCGACGGCGCAAACTGGTCGCTCGTCTTGCCCAGCGACCTTGCAGGATCCCGCTACGGCTACCGCGCCGAGGGCGAATGGGCGCCGGCGCAAGGCCGCTGGTTCGATCCGGCCAAGTTGCTGGTCGATCCTTACGCGCTCGAACTCGACAGCCGCTTCGTCCAGAACCCGAGGCTTTCGGTGTTCGGCGAGGATACCGCCGATCTGGTGCCCCGCGCGATCGTCCCCGCGCCCGCCGTGCAGGTCCCGCGCGAACCGGCCCGCTTCGCACGCGGCGGGCTGGTTTACGAACTCAACGTCCGTGCCTTCACGATGCTGCACCCGGACGTGCCCGAGCGCTTGCGCGGCACCGTCGCCGCGCTGGCCCACCCGGCGGTGCTGGCGCACTTGCGCAAGCTCGGCGTCACCGCGGTCGAGCTGATGCCGGTCGTCGCCTGGATCGACGAGCGCCACTTGCCGCCGCTCCACCTCGTCAACGCCTGGGGCTACAATCCGGTCGCGATGATGGCGCTCGATCCCGGTCTGTGCCCCGGCGGCGTGGCCGAACTGCGCGCCACCGTCGCCGCGCTGCATGCGGCGGACATCGGCGTGCTGCTCGACCTGGTGTTCAACCACACCGGCGAGAGCGACGTGCTGGGCGGCGTCCTATCGCTGCGCGGGCTCGACGACGCGGCTTATGCGCGCGCGCCGGACGGCACCCTCATCAACGACACCGGCTGCGGCAACACGCTCGATTTCGCCAACCCTGCGGTGCGCCGCCTGACGCTCGACGCCATGCGCCACTTCGTGGGCCAGTGCGGCGTCGACGGCTTCCGCTTCGACCTCGCGCCCATCCTCGCGCGCGGACCCGGCTTCGACGCCGCCGCGCCGATTTTCGCCGAAATCGCCGCCGATCCGCTGCTCGCCGACCGCGTGCTGATTGCCGAGCCCTGGGACGTGGGCCCCGGCGGCTACCAGCTGGGCCATTTCCCCGCCAACTGGCTCGAATGGAACGACCGCTTCCGCGACGACGCGCGCCGGTTCTGGAAAGGAGAGGGTGGCATCGGCGAATTGGCGACCCGGCTGGCCGGTTCATCCGACCTGTTTGGTCCGAGCACCCGCACCGTCAATTTCCTCGCCGCGCACGACGGCTTCACGCTGGCCGACACGGTGGCCTACGAACAGCGCCACAATTTCGCCAACGGCGAGGACAACCGCGACGGCCACGGCGAGAATTTCAGCTGGAACTGCGGTGTCGAAGGGCCGAGCGACGATCCGGCGGTCCTCGCCGCTCGGCTGGCGGACGTGAAGGCGCTGCTCGGCACTTTGTTCGCCTCCACCGGCACCATCATGCTCACCGCCGGCGACGAATTCGGCCGCACCCAGCAGGGCAACAACAACGCCTATTGCCAGGACAACGCACTGGGCTGGGTCGATTGGGTTGGTCGCGACCGGGCGTTGGAGGACTACGTTGCGGCGCTCTCGGCAGCGCGGGGGACTTGGGCGCAGTTCCCCGAAGGCGTGCGCTGGCTTACGCGCGATGGCGCGGACATGACGGTGAGTGACTGGGAGCGACCGGGCGAGGGCTGGCTGAGCTGCGAGGCGGCGGGCCGGGGCTTCACCATCGACCGCGACGCGCGGCGGGTGGAGATCGCTTCGTAACAGACCCCTCCGTCAGCGTTCCGCGCTGCCCCCTCCCCATTGCTGCGCAACGGGAGGACCGCCCGAAGGATGGTGGAGGTGTTCGCTAACCCAACACCTGCGCCAACCCCGCCAGATCCTCCGCAAACCGCGCCTGTTCCCGCACCCGCGCTTCGCCATCGAGCCGCAGGAGGTAGCTCGGATGCGCGGTCAGCCACACCGGCGTGCCATCGGGCAGCGGGATCGCCTTGCCGCGCTCGCGCCCGATCGCGGGCGTGCGGCCGAGCAATCCGCGCGCGCTGCTAGCGCCCAGCGCCAGGATCACGCGCGGCTTGACCAGCGCCCGCTCGCCGTCGAGCCACCAGCGGCACAGGTCGATCTCGCCCGCCGTCGGCGTCTGGTGCAGGCGGCGCTTGCCGCGCGGCTCAAACTTGAAGTGCTTCACCGCATTGGTGACGTAAGCCCGCGCGCGGGCGATGCCGGCGTCTTCCAACGCCTGGTCGAGCAATTGCCCGGCCGGACCGACGAAGGGCTTGTTGTCGCGCTCCTCCGTATCGCCCGGCTGTTCGCCGACGATCATGAGTTCGGCATCGAACGGCCCTTCGCCCATCACCGCACGCGTGCCGTTGCAGCCGATCGCGCAGCGGCGGCACTGGGCGATGCCTTCGCCGATCTGAGCTAGGCTGACGGGCGCGGCCTCTTGCGCAAAGAGGTCGGTGCCGGTGGCGATCATCGCCGCCTCGCGCTGCTGCGCCCCGGCGATCAGGGCGGGAATCTGGCGCGCCTCGGGCAGGTTCTTCCAGTAGCGCCGCGGCATTTCCTTGAGCATCATGCCCACTTTCAGCCGCGCCGGGTTGAAGATCGAGCGGTAGTAGCCCAGCCACAGCTCCTCGGTCGCGTCCTCGGACGGCGCATCGCCGCGCTGGGCGGCGGGGCCTTCGAGCAGCGCCGCGCCGTCCCAGTGCAGCGAGAGGCGCGGGGTGAGGATCGACCAGCGCTGGCTGGCGAAGCGGTTGACGAAGAACTCGGCGTTGGCGCGCTCGATCCGGTGCTCGGGCTCGAACCAGGCGACGTAGCGTTCGCCGTCCTCGTCCGTGACCGACCGGAAGCGCACGAAAGCACGCATCTTGTGAATGTCGCGGCGGACCTGGCTGGCCAGGCGCTGCAGCGCGCCGACGTCGCGGTCGGCGGCGTCCTCCAGCAGGCGCGGGTGGTCCTGCAAGCGCCAGAGCACGCGGTAGAGCAGGGCGAGGCGCGCCGGGTCGGCATGCAGCACCGCACTACGCGCAAGGTCGAGGAACGCCCGGCTGGCGCGGACTTCGCGAGGGCGGCCGGACGGCGGCGGGGCAGGTGCGGCGAAGAGGTCGCCGGGACCCTCGCCGTCGCGCCACGCCGCGTGTTCGGGCGCGATGCCTTGCGCAACCAGCCGCCGCGCCTCGTCGCGCCATTCCTCGAAATCGTCGGGCTCGCGCAGGGCCGCCGCAATCATGCGAACAGTTCCATCTGCTTGGCCGGCGGCGCGAGGCGGGCGCGCAAGTCGGCGCGGTCGGTGAGCAGGGTGGGGCGCCAGTCTGCGGTGACGATGAACGGGCGCAGCTTCCTGATCGACACCGTCAGCCGCGCTACGTCCTCGAGCCGCAGCGTGCGATAGCGCCGCGCGGTGAGCAGCGCGGCGATCGCCTTGGTGCCCAGGCCCGGCACCCGCAGCAGGTCCTCGCGCGGCGCGCGGTTGAGGTCTACCGGGAAGCGATCGCGGAATTTCAGCGCCCAGGCGAGCTTGGGGTCGATGTCGAGCGGCAGCATGCCGTCCGCCTCGGTCGCCTGCTGGACTTCGTGCGGCGCGAAACCGTAGAAGCGCATCAGCCAGTCGGACTGATAAAGCCGATGCTCGCGCATCATCGGCGGGCGCTTGAGCGGCAGCACCGCGCTCGCTTCGGGGATGGGGCTGAACGCGGAATAATACACCCGGCGCAGCGCGAAACGGTCGTAGAGCGTGCTCGCCTTGCCGACGATCTGCGCGTCGCTGGCATCGTCCGCGCCGACGATCATCTGCGTCGACTGGCCGGCGGGCGCGAAGCGCGGCGCGTTGCGGAAGCGCTTCTTCGCGTCGGTCGCCTCCTCGATCGCGTTAGACAGGTTGCCCATCGCGCCTTCGATCTGCGTTTCGCTCTTGTCGGGGGCGAGGCGGGCGAGGCCGGCGACGGTGGGCAGTTCGACGTTGATCGAGACCCGGTCCGCCCACAGCCCCGCCTGCGCGACGAGTTCGGGATCGGCCTCGGGGATGGTCTTGAGGTGGATGTAGCCGCGGAAATCGTGCTCCTCGCGCAGGATCCGCGCCACTTCGATCATCTGCTCCATCGTGTGGCTGGACGACTTGATGATGCCCGAGGAAAGAAACAGCCCCTCGATGTAATTGCGCCGGTAGAACGAGAGCGTGAGGTCCACCACCTCCTGCGGCGTGAACCGCGCGCGCGCGACGTTCGAGCTCTTGCGGTTGATGCAGTAATGGCAGTCGAAGATGCAGTGGTTGGTCAGCAGCAGCTTGAGCAGCGAGATGCACCGCCCGTCCGGCGCATAGGCGTGGCAGATGCCCATGCCCTCGGTAGACCCGATCCCCTTGCCGTCGCGACTGTCGCGCTTGGTGGTGCCCGAGGAGGCGCACGAAGCGTCGTACTTGGCGGCATCGGCGAGAATCGCGAGCCGCTCCATGACGGTGAGTTGGG
>Ga0247734_1001173_pt1 | contig 20450 bp, 20 predicted proteins | sample UWRJL103311B2_FD_180933 | JGI IMG/M metagenome (GOLD analysis project Ga0247734, IMG submission 180933) | Plant litter microbial communities from Arlington Agricultural Research Station in Wisconsin, United States - UWRJ-L103-311B-2 | ecosystem: Environmental > Terrestrial > Plant litter >... | reverse complement strand
CGAGGATCCGACACCAACTAAACAACTAGATCCAAGACGGAGGAGTGGAGAGGGGAAAAGTGCAGGCCATGCCCATGATTCCGCATCCACGGCGAGTCCTCAACTGTAAAGAATTCCATGGCCGGCTCAGCCTTGCCCAGCCTTCGGATTGAAGTCACATCCACGGTCATGATTGGTGTGATGCGGTAATCCAAGTGTTTTGGTCTTCCCTGCTCGTCCTGGTATTTTGGGGCAATCCACTTCTAAAGCCGGTGATGGTCCGGCTTAACGTCTAAATCTCGCCCCGGGTGAAGATTCCCGAGGTCCAGACGGCAAGATGGCGGACCGGGTTTCGCTCGAGTCGCCGATGTCCGGCCAGAACTCAGTATGTGTTCTGGCACCCAGCAACCAACTGGAACGAGTCATGCTACGTAAAGGTTAATTTGGAGACGGGGATTAGATAAACGCGGGGAGGAGAGTCCTTCCCCAGATCCACATATGGCTGGCGTTACCTATACAATGAGTACGGTAATACGGAAGTAAGTTGTGAACTCTGACTTTGCTGATGATTATTTCAAGATCATTTGACTGGTCAGTAGCAGGTAGATGGTTAGGTTTTTGACTATAACTATAAAGTTTACTTTGGTGCCAAAACTTACTTACAGTACCGAACGTTAGAGCACGTGTATATAATCACGTGAGAGCTAAATGAATGGCAATCGAGGAAGTAGTGGCTTGGTTCCATACCGAGACATCATACTATACCGGATTGTAGCAATCTAATCAAACTCCTTCCATAGGTATCAAAACCTAGAATGATCAATGGGTTACCATATTAAAAGCTGAGGAAACAATCATACAGAGAGGTCACGTTGATCAGATCTGTTTATGGCATTAGCTTATCCACATCAACTTATCAAGAAACACTTCTCGGGCATGCTTAGCGGCATTCATGGCTCCATCCTTATAAAGATCAATTTCTAAGGATACCATTGGATGCTCCAGGTTTCGGACCATACTCCAAGAGTCCTAGAATCAGCTGTCTTACCATAACGAGTTACTGTATATGCAAGATCAACAGGAAAATCACACCAATCGTTGATTCGTTTACCCAGATACTCGGGATTCTGATAGAAGTTCAAAGCTACAAGTGGCCGAAATGTAGACTCGAGTTTCGAGCTATCTCATTTGTGAAGCCTCGCTAAGTCTACATAATATCTATTTGTGACGTATCCAGCGTCCCTAACGCGGCTACAAACAGCGACGATAGAAGAACTGCTCGAGCCAGATCTTATATAGCTTGATAAGATACATTTTAAAGATGATGATACACACAAGAAGCTCAGCCTAAGAGTTGAGAGCAATTGGGCGAGAGTGTGTTTCACACAGCGTCAGAAAGCTTACCGTTGCAAAATATTTCCAGCCACCCGTCGCCATCCTCAGCACACAAGAGCCAGATAATGCTGAGTTAGATAGTTACCTTCTGATCATATCTGACAGCAAGTTTCTTCCGTCAAATCAGAGACTCTGCATGGAACGAACAGATACAGAGGAGTTCATCTGCACATCTGTCACGGCCAGGTCGGTCGCTGAATTCATTTAGGAACTAACGCCCTACCAGCCTCCCGATTTCTGTTCCACCTTTTTATTTTCACTGCAACCCACCCAGTAGAGCACCGTACTGTTTCTGTTATAATAGCATTATATAGGCATAAACGATTGGCGTTTCGTAGGGAGCCTTCTACGACTTCTATTGCCTTTATAGTTAATCATCGTTTTGTTCCACGTCAACCGATCAGTCTGGCATAATATTCGTTATTCAGATTCTTAAATGCAGAAGAGGAAATTTATAACAATCTCATTTTAACATCAAAAATATCCCTCTACAAATTGATTTCTTTACATCTCTCGATCTACAATTTTTTTCTCTCAAACTGGGTTAAGACTATCGTTGAAATTAAGCTACTAGAGGCACAAAGCCTAGAAAGACTAAAACATAAAATGAAGTTTACATCCTATTTATAACTACTAAAGCGATTCTTATCACCGGCGGCAACAGATAAAGAAGATATCTGTGGGAACTTACTACGCGTTATAGCTATACAAAAATACCAAATCATTGGCTGCGCCGTTGCCGAATCAACCTTTAGTTTAATAGCGAAAATATTTATTCCAACCAATATTCCATAAGTTCAAGAGAAGACGGGTGACCGGGAGAGTCACGCTAATTGCTCGCTTTATACGTATTCACCAATTTAACTTGGATACTCAGCATTGACTATAGAATTATTCATCTAGGTAAATAGCTTGGCAACAATTCATTCTTTATATTGTCATTTCGTTATCTTTCGCAACCGTAACCTTGTCAACTTCGCTCTGCATATTTGCAAAGCTTTAAATTCAACATGAAGGTATTTGAGGAGCGACTTAAGGCTGCTGCGGAAGCTCTAGAGAGTAAGTCCCTGGTTGCTAACCTTCCAAAACCGCAAATTACTAATTGGCACTGTTAAGTACCAGGAGCGATTGTGGTTGCTGGGTCTGTATCCGGTTCCTTTCAATACACCTTTGCTACTGGACTTGCTTCCCTTAAGCCAGGAGAACCAAAATCGTTGCAGCGAGTGCTTTAGGTTTTCTTTCCAGGTGGAGTTTCGATGTTCACTAGTGCGTCGATCTATAGAAAAACAAATTATAGCTAATTTCATATCAGAAAAGATGCAACTTTTGGCTTGCCTCCTTAACCAAGCCAATGACTCTAGTTGCTTCGATTCAATGCGTCGAGCGTGGCCACTTCTCCCTAGATGAAGATGTCACCAGGCTTCTCCCAGAGCTCCGAGATATCCTTGTATTGACAGGCTTCCATAAGAAGACTGGTGAGCCGATACTCAGGAAATCCACAAAGCCCATTGCGCTTCGGCACCTCCTTCTTCACACTTCCGGTCTCTCATACGATGTGTATAACAACCGTTTGAAGCGCTGGAGGAGAAGTCAAAACGAGGAAGTGCACATGACCAACAGTTCTCTCCAATACCGCTATACCACACCACTTCTGTTCGAGCCTGGTGAGGGTTGGGAGTATTCATGTGGACATGACTGGGCTGGTCAAATGGCTGAACGGGTTAGTGGTATGTCTCTCAGTGACTATATGGAGAAGTACATCTGGAAGCCCCTTGGAATTAAAAATATTGGGATTCGTCTAGATGATCGACCTGATATGGTTGCGCGCATCCCAGACATGAGCGAGCGACCAGGGGGTAGAACACGATTCGACACTGCCTTGGATCCTACTGCACCGGTTGAATATTATGATAACCAAGTCGTAAGTGGACTTCAATAATCCGCTTCATAAGTAGCAACAGATAGGAGGCTGGAAGCGCCATGATATTCACGCTAACTATTCACAGTTGACTCCCACCGGTATGGTTGATGACAACGGTGGAGCAGGTGGCTATGGCAGCATGGTCGATTGGTCAAAAATTATTCATAGTCTAGTCTCCAACGATGGAAGACTCTTGACTTCCAAAATGGTTGATGAGATATTTCGACCCCAGTTGGGTGAGTTTCTCCACTCCAGTCTTGGGATTGTGGTAACAGAAGTGTAGGCAAGAGATCCCAAGCACAACTCGACTCTCTTCTACGAATCGATGAAAGACGAGAAATCATGGCAGTTCGTCCCGGTGTTCAAATGGGCCATTCTCTTCTTGGGATTGTCACTTTGCAAGATACGAAAGTCCGACGCAGCAAAGGCGCAGTCAGTAAGTTCATCCTCCCTTTCCCGACGAGGATAACATTCAGGTTGTGTGAAGGAAATTTCTCTTTCGAATTAAACCACACATGTTTTGTTGGCGAGTGAAGGTTTGAAACTTTATCCGAATGATCAGAGCACTTCAATACCATAGTTGTGACAATAATCGCTAACTCATGAAATAGGCTGCCAGGGTCTTCCAAACATATACTGGTTCGCCGACAGAGCTACAGATGTTCATGGCGGTAAGTTTCCAGCCCCAGACAATGTATACATTACCCAACGACGCCTTAAATTATATCAACCCATTTATTAATGAACCCCAGTGTTCGCTACTCACATCATGCCGGTTAGTGACCTAAAGACTCTCCAGCTCTTCGACGCGTTTGAAGCAGCAGTTTACGAAAATATATCAAGAAGACAAGAAAAAGCGAAGATTTAAGATATCTGTAAAGGGCATTCAAACTTATGCTCGTTTGGGTGAAATAAATTAGAAGCAGCTGAACAAATTTCGGAAAGTTGGCGTGTTGCACACCTTACAAGGAATTTTGCTAGGTGTAACCCTAAAATCCACTGACTATCCCTGAGAAGTATATTTGGCTTATATCACTGTTTGTTTTTTTGTAAATGGACCGGATAGTAACATTTTCGTCTCGTATGGTGAAGCTGTGGAATGTTTAGAGTATGGATCTAGCCAAGCATTTATAATCATTTGATCCTCTTCTTGAGGGAACTTGCAAAAGTTTGCCACAGGCTAATGCCATGCCAGGATTATCTTCAGTTGACTGAAGCAATATTTCAGCAGGTCATATGATAAAGAATGTATTCTGACTGAGCATACCTAACTTACAAAAAGAAAAGCTCGAGAGTTCTTTGCATGATTGTTCTTGTTAAGAATCATATATTGAATTATACACCAAGGGCCTCAGACAGACTTTTGATATATTCACATCGTTCAAACAACTTCTCCTGCTCCAACAGCCGCTGTCTCATCAGTGAACTGGCTGACTTCATCTCACCATAGGCGAAATCTTCAGCAAGTACCTGCTGTTCTCCCAAGCCTTCGATATCAGGCTTTGCCTTTCGACTCAATGATACAGACCCAGTACCATATGGACCACCTATAATTTGAATACTTAGATCCGAAGCCGTGGGGTCTCCAGACTCGCCATAAGCGTTCGGCCACTCGCTAAACCTTTTAGCCGAATTCCCCCGAGCATTCGGATTCCCGTTCCAGGCAAAATTGATAAGACTGAGCGCGAACATCTCAGACAACTCGCGATCCTTAGCGCTCATCTCGCCATTGGCCTCTGGGAGGATGCCGTTGAAGATATAGTTCGTATCGGATCCATGGGGAATCTGCACGTATGGCATTCCGGCCTTTTGGAACATTGTGCTTAACGCGCTTTGGTTCAGATCATACAACCTTACACCTGAGAAGTCAGGATCAAGCTCTCGACTCTGCTTTGTCATTTCCAGGCCAAAGTCTATCGAAGAACATGTAAAAAGCAGATCTCGAATAATGCGTGATGCTCTGAAGAAATTGATTGTCATTTCTGGATCATTGGAACTCTTCCGGCTTTGGTAATTGTTGAATTCTTCTTCAAATTCCTCGGGCTTATACAAAGAGAAGAGTTTGGAGTATTGCTCAGGTGATAAAGCATGGGCAAATGCTTTGATAGGTGAAATCATATCATCCTCGGTTTGAATAGATGGTCCTGCATTCATTGCACCATCATCATGTGTCCAGCCAAGGATCATGCGAATTCCTACCCATAATTAGAGGGATGCATACAGAGGTCAGAATGTATGGGGGAACGTCATACCTTTGACAAACTTTCCATCCCGCAATAGATTTGACTGGCGGTCGCTAAACAAGTCACCATCAATCGATGGAATAAATGTATAAAGTCCAGCCGGTGGATTATTCTCTATGGAATATGTCGTTGCATTATCAGTAAGCTTAGAAAGTGGCACTTTGCGGAGACACTCAATCATCTTCACATCGTCCAATGTTTCACAACCCGCCTTTTCTGCCACAGCAATTGTGTGGTAGCTTGTCATATCACTGCTCATATTAAGAGCACTGCTCGGTGGTCCAGACATCACCCAAGCCTGCTGAAACGGAACGCCTTGCTTCCCATCATACAACATTGAATGAAGTGAGACAAAAGTCCCACCCGAACTCAATCCATAAACGGTAATTTGGTTCGGATCGCCACCAAATGCCTCGATATTATCTCTAATCCATTCAAGGCCAAGCCTTTGATCCCGAATTCCGACATTCAAAGACTTTCCATCCTTCAGGCTTTGCGAGCGTGCAAATCCAAAAATGCCCAGGCGGTAATTGACTGCAGCATAAATTACAGGTTTGTGTATAGCTGCTGACAATTTGAGTAAGTTAGTAGGATCGAAGTGCTGATCGTAAGCTGAGCCCTTGACAATTCCTCCGCCATGAAGCCACACCACAACTGGTAATTTGCTTTCACTCGTTATATCTAAATTCGCGGGGCGAGCGATGCGTAAACTGAGACAATCTTCACTGGTCTCTGGTTCTATGTCGAAAAACGGAGGCATTGCATAATGGGCTTGGGGACACGCTGGACCTCGTGCTGCGGCATGGATTATGCTACCGGGAGGAGGTGTAAATGGCTCTGGCGGTGCGAAGCGTCGGGCTCCTGAAGTATCTTTGGCATATTTGATATTTGCAAAGTGCTCGATATGATCGAAAAAGCCGCCTTTGTAGGTCACGCCAGTTTTTGGAACGGTGACTACAGCAACTGCACTGATGGAGTCGCTAAAAAGGAGAGCGACGAAACAGGTCAAAAGAACTTTGAACTCCATAGTTAGAAGTGAAGCAAATGAAAGTGACGGGTGTCGAGCATAATTGAAAGAGATACATAGACCTTTTATTTCGTAGAAATAATTCAGACGTGTCCACATCTCCATGGTGTCGGTTTCACCGCGAGACCATGAACAGCCAAGCCGGTCCTTACTTAGGCTAATATCTTGAGGGGATACTCGCCATGCCCCAGAAAAATCAAACAGAGTCAATCCCGAAATTAATAATTGCTATTCATTCTTAAGTTGGTACTTCAGCTACTCAGCATGCCAGAATTTAAGTAACATGAATGCTCCACAAGGCAATGGCAAATGTATTGAGAGATGTACAGTTTGGAACAAGAGGGGGGACAAACACGACAGAACAAAACCAACTGTGTCCTCACTTGATTTAGAACACATCAGCCATCTTAACTCTAAGTAAGAGGTTATATTATATTCAATCTTTTAGAATAACAGTTTCCACTAAATATCATCGTATCCAACACCATGGAACACTTCATATTCAGCACCCATCTTCTCCGCCAGTTTCTTATACTTTCTTTGGTATTCCCTCGATCTCTCTTTCAGAGCTTCGGCTAGCTTCAGTTGATCTCTTCCAACCTGATGACGATGCGCACTATCTGGTCCATCTGCAATTCTCACAAAACGAGCATATGTCCACATCTCCGGCAATGGCGTATGCTGCGTCAATCCCTGTCCACCATATAATTGCATGCACTCATCAATAACCTTTGTGGCCATGTTAGGCACCAGAATTTTTGATTGAGCAATAGCGTAACGACCAGCTTTATTACCATGTAGATCCATGGTATCGGCGGCATTGAGCACGACTAGCCGAGCTTGATCAATTTCAAGCCTCATTTGAGCAATACGTTCAATATTCGAATCGAAATCACCTATGCGTTTTCCACGAGGCGTCTTGCGGGTGTCTATGCATCTTATTAAAGCGAGTTCGTATGCACGCTCGCATTGACCGATCAGTCGCATGCAGTGGTGGATACGACCAGGTCCAAGTCTTCCTTGAGCAATCTCGAAAGCTTTCCCTTCGCCCAGTATGATGTTCTCTACTGGAATACGAACGTTTTTATAGATATATTCACCGTGGCCTTCTGGTGCGTGATCGTAACCCATAATAGTCAGGCTGCGCACCTGCGTGATACCTGGAGTATTGGTAGGAACGATGACGGTTGAGTGACGATTCCACTTGTTGGGGTTATCAGGGTCCGAACATCCCATCAAGATGTAAAACTTATTCTCTGAATTCCATATGCAGTTGCCGTATAACTTGCGGCCATTGATCACATACTCGTCACCCTCTCGGGTGATCCGGCACCCAATTTGAGTTGCGTCAGAAGATGCAACATCTGGTTCAGTCATGGAATATGCTGAAGATGCTGTCCCCTCTAAAAGTGGCTGAAGCCATTTCTTCTTTTGCTCTGGGGTACAATATTTTGCGAGGAGTTCAATATTGCCTGTTTCTGGCGCGTGGCAATTCATTGTCTAGCTTTGTTAATGTTATTACCTCCAGGAAAGATCCAATGAACATACCTGCTGAGCCCAATAAACTCTGCCCATAATCTCAGCGCAGCATGAATACTCCAAATTCGTAAGCCCAGGGCTCTCCTTGAAGTGGTTTGGCAAGAATAGGTTGAATAAGCCAGCGACTTTTGCCTTCTCCCTCAACTCATGCATCAGCGACTGTGTTGTCCACCTCTTTCCAGCTTCTGCAATTTGAGCCTTCATTATGGGTTCCGCGGGAATACATTCCGTCTCAACAAAATCATAAACTTTTTGGATCTTATCGATGGCAATAGGCCTAAGCTTAGATTTTACCCAGGGAGGGATATGTGCAAAAGCTGGGCCGTCGAGTTGTGACATTTTGTAGGATTTGTTGGTTCCACTGATAGAAGAATGAGATGAGAACGTCGCATGCTAAATATAATATATAAAATGTGACTTCCGGGTATCATCAAGCTTGAATTTCTGAACCGAGATCGCGGTTCTAGAGGTTGCTCCACTATCATTTGGCGGGGGAGAGCCGAGGTGACGTTGATTCGAGGTTCCGTGCCAATTCAATCCACTTCAGGGGTTGCGGGAAAAGTTACCCGTCCCCGCAAATGACTTCCGCAAATCCATGCCAGGTACTGATATATCACTGAGCTCTTTAACAATTATGGTACAATGTGAAGAAATCAGTAGTTTTGTGAGATACTTACTTACTTCCATAAACTAGTAGAGATGTCAAACGAAGGATTCGCACAAGATTGGCTGGATGTAAGAGTTCTTTATATTGAGAGTTGAAGACTCAATGCTGACAAATCCCAGTTCGAATCGGAAATAGGGACTCGTCTGTTACTCCGAGGTCCAATTGAAACTGTTAACGATCAATTTCTGGGCTTTGGGGCGCTCCTGATGAAGCATATAACGTTCCCAACTCCTGATCCAACCGTCAAGATTGAAGACAAGGAGATAGCCCCGAACCTGAAAGTCCGGGTCTACACACCACCAAACCATGTCGGGAATAAACCAGTGGTTGTATTCTACCATGGAGGTGGCTGGGCAATGGGTGACTTGAATGGAGAGGATTATGAACTTCGTGAGATGTGCAGAGATACTGGCCTCGTGATTGTTTCCACGGAATATAGACTTGCACCACAAAATCCTTATCCCGCTGGGCTAGATGATTGTATCACTGCATATAAGTGGGTGCTGCAAAGCTCATCATCCCTCAACACCATGCCAAATCAAGTTATCACTTGTGGAACCTCTGCTGGTGGAAATTTGGCTTTGGCCGTTGCGTTGAAGTTGATTGATGCCGGTGAATCCAGTACACTGAAAGGGGTTGTGACCATTGCTCCAGTCACTGTGATGCGAGATGCTGTGCCCGAAGAACTAAAATCCAAGTATACTTCATACGATGAGCATAGTGAAAACACAGTTGATACAGCAGAGGCAATGAAGGCCTTCGTTGGTAAGTCTCCTGGCCTCGTGTTAGGATCACCTCATATTTCGTGCTAAAACGCGTATTTCAGATGCATACAATGGAGATAGCAAGGATCCATACATATCAGTACTCTTACATAAAAGAATTAAAGATTTGCCAAAGGTTTATATTGCCTGGGCTGGTCAAGATACCCTCAGAGATGATGCAAGGCTTTTCAAGGCCGCATTAGACGATGCCAAGTACGGTTTGATCATGTCATGTTCGACTAGATCTGATGCTAACAGAAGTCTAGAGTACCGAACTTGTCAGATGAGTATCTTGGATATCCGCACTGGTTTTGGGGGTACCCTTCGAAGCATCTTACCGAGATTCGAAAGATTTACTTCAGCAATATAAGAAAAGGCTTTGAGTTTGTACTCTCATAGCATTTAGAGCGAAAGGAATAAAACATCTTCTTCGTCACTTTGAACTTCAGAACAATTCGAAACTTCTAGCCTCGAGTTAGCTTTTCAGTTCCTCATCTGTTTCAAGCAAACCTAAACCCTCACAACAGAAAGAACGATTTGGTCCTACTAAATCTTCTACATCACGGGAAGAGACCAAGAATGCCCCCCTGACGCACCACTAAATCGTGTTATGGCCCTCTGTGTACTAAAAAAGAAGAAGCGGTGGCAGAAGAATGTCTTTTCAAGCTTCATGTGTGACATGTCTTCCTAAAATGCTATATCTTAGCCTCCGGGCACCAATTGAATCTACGATAAACGGGGTCGAGCTCCTTTCCGATCTAAGAGGTAGTTCGCAGGATTTTTCTCCACTAATCCGTGAAAATGAGGCCAAATATATCTAGACATAAAACTGGGAAATTCAGATTGCGGCCAATGGCATCAATGCACTGCTTGGTCTGGTTGACCGTCTATATTCTCTTGTCAAACGGTTGGAAGTTGGCTTGGTTTTCCTTCCACCAGTATACATTGTATGCCCCTATCATCCCGCATCCGGTAAGAGCTGAAATTCCAATCTCATCAGAGCTAGGTTCCTTTTTTGTATGTTCGTTCGCGTTGGTTGTGGAAGCAGCTGAAAAGTCAAACAGATGCCACTAGATTTACGAAATCGGTCGACAAGAGGATGCTAGTATTTCGGCGGAGGAGATACACACTTCTTTCGAGAGGCAGTTTTGGCATCGAAGCCTAGCTGCGGGGAATTTCTGACGGCTCAAGGGGTCATGTCCTGTGGAAAGAGAAGGAGGTGAAGCTTGGATCCTGAAGTGCGCCACGATCATACTGTACTGTAATGGAATCTGAGCTCGGTGTGGCCCGTGCGATGGGAACATGCCCTCGCCACGATATCTCCAAATTCCAACTCCTATGCCAATCGAACTCTAAATCTGTGTATCATAACAAATTCGTTCTACCCTTTATCATTTGGCCTCGTTACTTACATAGCTATGCTATTCATAGAACGTGTCCCTTCAGAGCAAGAGAGCCAATTAATTCCGTTACCTGCCTGCCTGCTGCGGTTGCTGTACCGTACGACTGACTACTGATAGCTTCCAAGATACATTTCCGATTCTTACAGTCAAGTCAGTGTTGCCTCGAAACAAACAATTCGCTTTTATCTCATGATAAAAGTTCCCTTTCAGATCCATTTGTGGGGGACTGTATACCAGATTGTCCTTCCGTTCGGCTACCACTAATTCATTCCATAGTTACATTAGTGGTGGTAGCATGTTTTCAAGATCTATCAACCTGCTTCAACAGAAAATTCCATGGGTCGTCGATATCCTAAGACCAACTTCCATTTGAAATACATTCATACCCTGTTCTTATTTTAATGGACAGCAGATACCTAAACGCTGTCCCAGGTGCCAACTCACTTGGGCAGAGCTTATTTCGTAGGATCGCGGCCCCTTCCTTTACCCGCCGCGTGGATGCGGCGCTTTGCACCCCAAGTACCGTCGAAGGATTATGGCCCTTCATAAATAGGACCTTTCTTACTTTTCATCTTACATCGATTACATCCTTCGTCCAGCCTTTTGGACCCTGAAGGAGAGCGGTTAAATCCAATGTTGGGTGATGTACCTCGGTCCCTGATTCGGTCACTGATGCGATGGTTACCATCTTGACCGGCGTCCCAAATCTTCCTCATCTCATAGGCCTGGCTTTTCATGATGGCTCCTTCTCCACATCAATGGTGTCTCAAACCCCAGGAGGTTCGTCCTTTATCATGTACTCCACTGAATCCATCATCCATCCCCAATATCCAATTCAGCCTCATAGGAAGGAATTGAACCATATGGCTGCAAGACGATCCAATTAGTTTCCCATACTTAAACAAAGGGGCATCTCGTTATCAATTGAGTCAGTATTCAAGTAAATCGTATTCCTTTTTCTTTTTTTCTTCTTTTTTTTCGTTTCATCTCCTGTCTTTTTCCTCCGAAAACAACTTCCTTTGCTTATCATGCTGCTCCCTCTCATTCTATTATTCGGACGGCTAGTCTCTGCTGCTCCAGCATCTCTCGATGCCAGAGCCGGTGTCAGTGATACGGCCAATGATATGGCCGATTTTCTGAGTGGTAAGGGAAAGTGTGCACCAGTCGCTGTCATTTTTGCTAGAGGGACCTTTGACTCCGGGTAAGTTCACCATATCTGAGACAATAAGGTAAGCTAACGAAAACAGCAATATCGGAGTCTGGGTCGGCCCTCAATTTTTTGGTGCTCTGAAGACTGGCATACCAGGGGTCGCTCTTCAAGGTGTTGATGCAACAGCATACCCAGCAAACCTGAAAGGTTACATTGTTGAAGGAGGAAGTGTTACTGCAGCTTCATCACTCGCGAAAACAGTCAATAACTACGCTGCCAAATGTAAAGATGCATCGATCGTGATATCGGGATGGAGGTAACCTTCCACTTCATTTTCGAATTTTCAGAACTAACATCTTGATAGTCAAGGAGCATTAGTTGCCCACAAATCTCTTAAAGAGATCACACCTGCGGCTCAAAAACAAATTAAAGGTTTCGTGACGTTTGGCGACCCTAACCACGTGTGGGATAATACTCCTCTCCCAGCATTCATTCCCGCTTCTGCTGCACACTCGGCATGTGTAGTCGGTTCCGTCCCCGATCCTCTCTGCGCTGACCTCCCGAGCCAATTCAAAATCCCCACCAGCGTCGATGATATCGTTGGACCCTTCAAAAACCTCCCCCAAAGCTTCTGTGTTGGTGCTCAACAAGCAAAGGCGATGGCTAGCCTTCTTGTTGGGTTTCCTGGGGAGTTAAAGGGGAATCTGTGGCCAGTTGTTAAGGCTTTGATGTCGAGCAAATTTGTGAGACTCCTTCTCACTCCGGAACACTTCACATATGGGAATAGTCCGATGGCGAAGAAGGCTGCGGATTTTGTCATTGGATTAGAGAAGGCAAAGCCAGCAACCGCAACGAAATCTGCTGCTTCAGCAAAAACTACTGCTCCAAAAAGCATTGCCTCTTGAGCAGGGATTAATCAAGAGTGGTTTGAGTTAATTGATTTTATGATAAATACCGGAAAATACTACATTACAGTGTCAGACTTGAGGGTTTGTTTTTAATTCCCTCAGTACTTTTTAAGGTGAGTATATTTGGGACTAGGTTGGAAGAACTGGCAAGGCGTACGAGAAGGTTAAAGGGCTGCTGTTTATGTGGGTTCAATGTCACATTCACTTTCTGCTATACAGTGTGCTGGTTGACTGATGACTCAGACAATCTCAACGCTGCGCTCAAGTGGGTTTGGTTCATACGTATTCACCACATACGTAGAAATTTCAAGAGACTAGAATCAGAATCATATCTGTCTCATTTGAAATCAGTCTGAATTGCAAGAATTTGCTAGACTGGACATGATAATTTGTTTCTTTGTGACAACAGTGGCGCCTTGGTTTCATTTCTGATGCTATCTGTGATTATCACTTACGAACTAGCATATAAGACCCGATCCCAAGACCAATGTGATGTTCTACACTGTTCTAAAAATTTCTGACCAGCTGCCCATTACACCCACACATCAAACAAGGCCAGACGTCTATTATCTGCGAATAATTATTTGTTCTTCTTCCACTTAATTGTTGGCGAGAGTTAACTCGCATCAGTTACAAACGTGCGCAGTTCCCATATTAAGATATCTTGAAACTGTTGATCTGCATCTAAGCAATGTTTATAATTGTTTTAAATTAGTGCTTATTGTACTCTCCTTCTATCTAGCCTACAAGTTTGGGAATTTCATGACGCTATTCGTAACCCAGTTGTCACCATTCAAATAGCCAGCACTCATTATGAACAGGTAGTCTGGGTTATCCATCACTTTCAGTGCTCGTGAATATGCTCCTGACTGAGGTGTGTTGTAGACCTTCCATGAATTTGGGTCTCCCAACTTCGTGTTTAGGAAAATCTGGGTGTGGCTATTTGCGCTCACTGCAATTGTTCCATTAACACCTCCTGAAGGGGTCCAGACAACGAAAGATGACGAGCCTGGAACAGTTCCGCCAGCATTGAGAACCTGTCCTGGAGCGGAGTTAAAGGTAAGAGGGCTGGAGCTGATGCGGTAGTATATCGGGAAGCCGGTATTGGTTGGGCTGGAGCCTCCTCCATATTCGTATGTCATGATCCACTTGCCATTGGGAAGACTTGCGACTATGGGCATGCCTGGTCGATCAGTGTAGGTAGAGTAAGCGACGTCGTTGACGACCGGACCCCAGGTAACGCCATCAGACGAGACTTGATGGACCATCTTCTGTCCGTGTGCTGGGTCGCGCTGGTCGGAGTAGTATGCAACAAGTTGGTTGTTGTAGACCATGAGGAATGGTTCCCAAACTGGAGTTTCACCGTTATCGGGGACGGCTTTTCCACCAGATGCAATGCTAGAGACAAATGACCAGGTTTTTCCACCGTCTTTGGAAGCGTAGACGTCGAGCTTTGTCTTGCTGAGGTCCGAAGGAATGGAGTTTCCGGTGCATAGGACTGTTCCCTTTGGCAAATTGCCAATTGCTTGGGGGAGAACATAAAGGTCGGGTTGGTAACGCATACCCCAACCATTCTTCTGATCTGTGACAGTCGAAAAAGAGGACCATGTCTCTCCTTTGTCGGTACTGCGATAAATGGGGAACCAGACCATGGGTGGCTCTGGGGAATAGTTCTCCCTGAGATTCTTGTTAGCCAGGTGCTCAAATTTCCGTGAGAAATGATTCAATTTATTTACCATGTCGCTAGAAGAGTACCATCTGCAAGTTGAGCAGTTCTACCATATAGAGTCTTTGGTGTCCTGTAGTTCTTAGGCGGCACATAAATTGTCTTGAATGACACTGGGTGATCATCAACCCGTTTTTCGAGAGATGGTGCTCCATAAACGGAAGATAGAGATGTGGCCAGTGCCAAGCATTGCAGGATAATTCTGGGACCAAACATGATGAGATACTTTGCACGAGTAAACAGAGTATAAACCAACACCAACTCCAGGAATTATGCCTTGACTTTATATGACGAGAGGGTCCTCACATGCTTCCCGCATGCTATCCACTTCGTGAACCAAATTAAGGTTTGTTTGACGCTCCCCGCAATCTTGACCTACACATGGTTCTCCATAGTTGGAGTTAAATATATTATCGTGATTGGTGGCTGGCCTTATTTGGAGAAGTGCCGGATGATATCTACCCTCAAGGATGTAAAATGAACGCTTGTGATTGGTGCGCGAGAACCATTTCCCGGATGGATATACCGTGACCATCATTATTTTGCCTTGACAGAATAATCCTGCCGGAACGACGCCCATATTAAGAAGGTTGTATAATCATTGTTCGTCCGTTTTATGCTATTATATCCGTGATTGGAGGAGTTTTTCTTTCATTTTACTTGGTTTTTTGAATTGCGTATTGTAGTCAAGGATGTTGACAATGCCTCGTTTCACCCCTATCCACATGTGAAGTTTTAAACTAGGACCCTTTTGTAGTGTGTTTGTATGTACTTTTAAAGCAAACACCTCCATCCCATCTACGTGAAATCTATGTCAGGCATTTTCTTTTGTGTAAGGCTCGTCCATAATTTCTGGGTGCGCTCGAGAAATTCGGAACTCCCTCATAGGCCGATATGCCCAACCCGATATTGTTCCAAGGCTTCGACGGCCGAAGCCGCAATAATGGGTCCCGTTCAAGCATCCTTCTCTGAGGCCCGCTTCCTACAGGAATTGTTATCACAGTCTTTTAATCCCCTTTCTAAACATCAGATCTAGGGACTTAGATATTATTTACGTATTAGCCTAGCTATCCTGGCTATTAGTATATTCAGCATCGCTAAGTCAACAACATTTCGATTACTAGAAGACGGACAGATATGCCCGACAATGCAAACATGAGGGCTCCAGGTAAATGCTGGATAGAGATTACCTAGTAAATTTTCAAAGCTTCTGGTAATGCAGAGCTACCACTAAAATTTCGAGTAGTGTATTTGAGTACACGTATAGTTCTCTTATGAAACTGAACTAGAAGACGGACTCTCAAGGAAAGAAGAGTAAACACTCAGTCTCATCAAAATTTACAGGAAGTAACTCGATAATTATACGATGTGGCGGTAGCACATTGTGGTACCTTCAACGCAACAACAAATCAGCAAGCAATTCTAATTCGCATGTTCGATACTGCAGCTTTGGGATATCACTGGATGGAGCCAAATTTTTGTTTGTGACTAAATACAGGAAAGGACTAGTACTCTACTGAACGAAGCATCACGCATAAGCTCCCAGAGTCGGTGATGAAAGTAGTTAATTTCACTGGTTTATGTGTTTCCTGTATATCAACTTGGACGCATTTTGCCCTTATTCTCAGAATCTTACTTCAAATTCCAATTTATGCTCTGGAACTTCTTAATTACAAGGGGACAGTGAGCCTCTTTCAACAAGTCATGGTTCAAAATTAGTCCATTCGTCTAAAAGACAAAAGGCAACTGCGGGAGTGAAAATAAATAGTTTCTCAACTTCCCAAGTAGATCACACATGCGAAACGCATCTGGGATTCTCTGATGTTAAGATCTGGGCATACTTATTGAGTAGAATATGTGGATATGGCATATACTAGGGGGCAACAAACCTCGGTGAACACAATATGCCGAGATCATGACCCTAGTAGGTTGGTGATTTATTGCAATGTTAGACACAAGCTGATAATAATTGATTCATACCTCTATCACACGCACTGTACATGCGCCAAAATATGGCGACTATTCAAGAATAGAATAAGCAAAAAACCTACCCTTCTCCCAGAAACACCTTGAGCATGACAGAAAAATAGTTTGGTAAGGTTCCTGGACTGGTACTTACCCCTGAAATAGCCGAAACAAGCTTGGCCCCTTGGCAGAGAAGAGCCCCCGATATCCCGAGAACCGTTCCTCAGCGTCAGTTCGCTCAATTCATCAATCAAGTAATCTGCCCAAATCAATACGACAGCTGGGACTTCATCTATCCTGCACTCTCATAAAGCTAGAAATCACACAGCGGTGAATGAGGCTAAATAAATTTTGGCCATCGTATACGGGTATGTTGACGTAGCTTACCTACCCCGCAATTTCGGTACTCTGCTCTGCACAACGGCGAAATGAATTTCCATTACTGGGTCCATGGCCTTGAAAACCCGTGATTTGGAGTGGAGCATGTGCATTTGAAGCATGTCATTAAAATGGAAATTCAGTGAATTCGACCATGTATAAAGATGGGGATCCCTAGGGTTGGAACACGCGATGCACCTGGTTTCACAAGTCGTCCATTTGACGTCAATTTGCACTGAAGATGCAGATTCTCAAAGGTTTGCTGCCATTACTTGCCTGGACAACTGCTATTACTGCTGTTGTCGCACAAGTGAATGTAACAGAATGGCCGTTGCATGATAATGGTCTCACGAAACTTGTTGAGTGGTCCGTGTTTGAGATCCAATCCGTATCATTGGACCTGCTCGACTGACTCATAATGTTCAGGGATCACTATAGCTTTCTTGTCAATGGACAACGATTATTTGTTTTCTCCGGAGAGGTATGATATGTCATATATTACTGCATGAGTTTGCTGATTCGACATAGTTCCACTACTGGCGATATCCCGTACCTGAATTGTGGAAGGACTTACTCGAGAAGATTAAAGCTGCTGGGTGATTCAATCTTTCCTGCGTAGATAACATAGTATTAACGTTCTTGATATAGCTTCAATGCTTTCTCTATCTACAATCACTGGGGTTACCATGCTCCAACCCGAGATTCATTGGATTTCTCAACTGGAGCTCATAATTTTACCGCAATCATGACCCTTGCAAAGGAAGTCGGACTTTACATGATTATTAGACCAGGACCATACGTCAATGCGGAAGCCAATGCTGGAGGTTTTCCTCTATGGGTCACCACTGGTGAGTACGGGGGGCTTCGAAACAACGATTCAAGGTATACCGAAGCGTGGACACCTTACATGACCGAGGTTTCCAAACTTATCAAGCCTCACCTTATTACCAATGGTGGAAATGTAATAATATTTCAAATCGAGAACGAATTAGGTACGCAGTGGAAGAATATTCCAAAACGAATCGGAGATGAAGCGTCACAGCAGTATATGGCACTACTCCAGAAAAATGCTAGGGATAATGGGATTGATGTGCCTTTGACACACAATTCACCAAATATGGCAAGCTTAGCAAATTGATATTATAGAAATTACAGGCTAACATAAAATTAGAATGGATATTCGTGGTCTAAAGACTTTTCTAACGCGACAGGTAATGTTGACGTCGTAGGTCTAGACAGTTATCCTTCATGTTGGAGCTGTAATGTTAGCGAGTGTACTGGAACCAATGGAAAATACGTTGCCTATGTAAGAGTACTCGAACTATAATCGAGCTGGGGCTCAAGCTAACAATTCACAGCAAAATCTAAATTACTACGAGTAAGCCACAAATGTTCAAAACTTAACAGTAAGGTTCATACTAATTCCTAAAAAGCTACTTTACAATCCAATCTCCGTAAGCAACCTTATTCTCATGTTCGAGATCTTTCTAACCCTATCAGTACACAACCAAACTTCATGCCCGAATTCCAAGGAGGCTCTTACAATCCATGGGGTGGTCCACAAGGAGGATGTCCGACAGATATTGGAGCCGATTATGCTAACATGTACTATCGAGATCTAATTTACCAGAGAGTAAGCGCTATCTCACTGTACATGCTCTTCGGTGGCACAAGTTGGGGCTGGATAGCCGCTCCTGTCGTAGCAACCAGCTATGATTACTCTTCGCCTATCTCAGAGAACCGAATCATCGGAAGCAAGTATTACGAGACCAAGCTTTTGACACAATTCACACGTGGTATGTGCAAGTCTTCCTTAGTTGCAGTCTATAGCTAACCTTATTAAAGTTGCGAAGGATTTGGCAATGACGGATAGACTGGGTAATGTATGACATGTCCTTCCACTTTCTCTAAATTCCTAATAACACCGAATAGAGCACGTCCTACACAACTAATCCAGCTATCTCTGCTGCAGAGTTACGAAACCCCAAAACTGGAGCTGCCTTCTATGTCACGAGGCATCTATATACTCCAACTTCAACACTCGACACGTTCAAACTCAGAATAAAGTCATCAGCAGGAGACAGTGAGTTGCCTCCCTGATTTCCTTAAATAATATTTACTCAACTTTGTCTAGTCACTATTCCACAGTATGGCACCGTCATCGCCTTGAATGGCCACCAGTCAAAGATCATTGTAACCGATTTCAAATTCGGAAGTAAGACGCTCTTGTACTCAACAGCAGAAGTACTCACATACTCTATTATTGATGGCAAAACTGTCCTTGCTCTGTGGGTCCCTACTGGTGAATCCGGCGAGTTCACCGTCAATGGGGTGAATTCAGCAAAACTCGCTTCATGCGGAGGCTGTGCAAATGTGAAGGTTTATCCTGGGAAGAACAATGTCACAGTTTCTTTCATGCAAAATGCTGGGATGAGCGTAGTTGAGCTTGGGGATGGCTCACGGGTGGTGCTTCTTGATCGATCGTCAGCATACAACTTCTGGTCTCCAGCTCTAAATAATGATCCTCTGACTGCAGAAAACAACACAGGTTAATCTCCCTCTCAGAATTTCTTGTTGCTTACTGACACGGATTAGTCTTCGTACAGGGCCCTTACCTAGTCCGTTCTGCTCTAGTCACCAAGAACGGCTTAGAGCTGACTGGAGATGTTGCTAATGCGACCACAATTACCATATTTGCACCAAAATCTGCATGTTCATCTTCGATTACGTGGAATGGAAAAAAGTTGAAGGTAAAAGAGGAAAAAGGGGGTGTGTGGACTGCTCAATTGAACAAAGCACGAACATTCTCCCTTCCAGCTCTTAGTGGATGGAAGTACACAGATGGCCTGCCAGAAATACAGACAAAGTACGCTGCTACTAGTAGTGCATGGATTAGTATGTCAAACTGATAATGGTTTTATGAGATTCTTGACTAACCTCTTAAGCTGCCAAAAACACTAATACTTCCAATCCGACTATACCTGCATTGAACAACCCAGTGCTGTACGTCGACGACTATCACATTCACGTCGGAAACCATATCTATCGTGCTACATTTCCTACCTCCTCATCACCCCCAACAGGGGTCTTTCTCAATATTGTAGGAGGAACTGCATTCGGATATTCGGTGTGGCTAAATTCTGAATTCATTGGGTCCTGGCTTGGGAACTCGTACACCGATAGAAAAGCGGCCATATTCTCGTTCTCGAACGCTACACTCAGTACCAGAGGTGATAATATCCTCACTGTCTTGATGGACAACTCAGGCCATGACCAGCGTACCGCAGCTTTGAACCCGCGTGGAATCACCAACGCAACACTCGTAGGCCCCGGCAGCTATTCCTTCAGCGAATGGAAGATCGCCGGCACCGCCGGACGAGAAGAA
>Ga0247734_1001172_pt1 | contig 20472 bp, 15 predicted proteins | sample UWRJL103311B2_FD_180933 | JGI IMG/M metagenome (GOLD analysis project Ga0247734, IMG submission 180933) | Plant litter microbial communities from Arlington Agricultural Research Station in Wisconsin, United States - UWRJ-L103-311B-2 | ecosystem: Environmental > Terrestrial > Plant litter >... | reverse complement strand
CGCGCAACATCGAGTGCCGACCCTGAGCCGAAAACTCGATACCCCAGCATTCATAGCCCAGGGCCACGACCACCGGGGCCAGCAAGGCCTGCAACTCTTCTAGCTTGCTCGACACCTGAACCCCCTCGTGCATGTATGTGCATGCTTTGCAAAATAAAAAAATGGGCGAAACGCCCATCCTTGAAAACGCCGTAGAACAGCGGCGTTGAAAGTGTCCAGCTAACAAAAAGCCCCTAAAAAGGGGCTCCGCTAAAACTGGTTGCGGGGGCTGGATTTGAACCAACGACCTTCGGGTTATGAGCCCGACGAGCTACCAGACTGCTCCACCCCGCGACAAAGCTGGGGCGGAAGTATACGACTGATCCCTTGCAGGGTCAATCCAACATCCACCTACAAGAAAGCCCGCTAGTGCGGGCTGCCTTGACAATTGGTACCGAGAAGGGGACTCGAACCCCTACACCCTATGGGCACAACCACCTCAAGGTTGCGTGTCTACCAATTCCACCACCTCGGCAATACAACTCTTTTGACAGCCTCAAACATCACTGCCTGTTGAAACCTTACTTTTGCTCTGGAGCTTGAGGTACGTCAGCAGGAACAACTGCTGGCTTTTGCCCTTCGAGCACCGGAACATCATCTGCTGCCGGTTTTTGCTTCACTTCCATTACCGCTGGATCTGGCAAACCTACCTGAGTCAGCTCATGAGCTTTCTCTTTAGCAAAGTAACCTAACCCCAAGCTGGTTATGAAAAAAGCTGCGGCGAGTATACCAGTAAACTTACTCAGAAAGGTAGAGGTTCCTTGCCCCCCGAAGACAGTATTTGATGCACCTGCCCCGAACGACGCACCGGCGTCGGCACCTTTACCCTGCTGCAGCAATACCAGAGCGACAACGCCCAGAGCGGCCAACAGATGAAAAACGACTACGACTGTTTCCAGCATTTTTTCAGTTTCCCGCGGCGCGACAGATCGCACCGAACTCAGCTGCATTCAGGGAGGCACCACCAATGAGCCCCCCATCGATATCCGGCATGCCGAACAGTTCGACCGCATTGGCCGCCTTCACGCTGCCGCCATAAAGAAGTCGCACGCCTTGTGCGACCTCAGCATTCTCTTTTGCCAACTGCGCGCGAATAGCCGCGTGCACATCCTGCGCCTGTTGAGGCGAGGCAGTCAGCCCGGTGCCAATGGCCCAGACCGGCTCGTAAGCGATTACTGCATTTACGAAGGCTTCGATACCCAGCTCCGCGATGATGCTGTCAAGCTGTTGCCCGACAACCTCAAGCGTTTTACCGGCTTCGCGCTCTTCAAGGGTCTCACCGATACACAGCACCGGCGTTAGACCGCTTGCCTGAGCTGCTGCGAACTTGCGGATCAGCGCATCATCACTCTCGCCCATGATCAGGCGACGCTCAGAATGCCCAACAAGTACCAGCTTGCAGCCTGCATCGGCCAACTGACCAGGAGACACCTCACCGGTCAATGCACCCTGCTCTGCCTGGTGCGCGCAATCCTGCGCACCCACGGCAATCGATTTGCCCTGCAAGCCATCAATCACAAGATTGATATGCAGGCTCGACGGAAATACCGCCACATCAACACCGCCAGGGAGGACCTGATTACCAAGGCCCTCGATCAGCTCAGCGACGCTGGCGCGGGTACCGTGCATCTTCCAGTTACCAGCTACCATAGGGCGACGCATGCTGTACCTCGTCGGTCAAAGTGGGCGCAGATGTTACCCAACACTTTCAACACTGGCAAGCCGAAATCAGGCGCAAACTTCACCAACCAGCCTGGCCAGCTCTTCGGCATAGCCGCGAACCTGAACTTCATCCTCACCTTCGACCATCACCCGCACCAGCGGCTCGGTGCCGGATTTGCGCAGCAACACGCGCCCGCGGCCCGCCATTGCCTGGGTCACACGCTCGCAAGCCTCCTGAACAGCAGGATGAGTCACGGGGTCAACTCCGCCGGAGAACCGGACATTGATCAGCACCTGCGGGCATTTACGCAGCGCCTGACGCGCCTGGGCAAGGCTCTCGCCCGTGCGACGCAGCGCCAGCAGAACCTGCAGGGCCGCGATGATCGCATCCCCCGTGGTGGTGTGCTGGAAGCAGACCACATGACCAGAATTCTCGCCGCCTACCTGCCAATTGCGCTCAAGCAGCTCGGCGATCACATACCGATCGCCCACGTTGGCGCGCACGAACGGGATATCCAGATCAGCCAGAGCCAGCTCAAGGCCCAGATTGCTCATCAAGGTGCCAACCACGCCACCTTGCAGACGTCCCCGAGTGTGAAGATCGCGAGCAATGATGAACAACAACTCGTCGCCATCGACCACAGCACCGGTGTGGTCGACCATCAGTACCCGGTCGCCATCGCCATCAAAGCCAATGCCAAGATCGGCATGTCCGGCGAGTACGGCAGCCTGCAGCGCACCCATGTGGGTCGATCCGCAGTTTTCATTGATGTTGAGGCCATCTGGCTGTGCCGAGAGCACGGTCACTTGCGCACCCAGCTCACGGAACACATTGGGCGCAACTTTATAAGTCGCGCCATGGGCGCAGTCGACAACCAGCTTCAGGCCGGCAAAATCAGTGCTGGTCGGCACGCTGCTTTTGCAGAACTCGATATAGCGACCCGCTGCGTCATTGATACGGGAAACCTTGCCCAGCTTCTCGGACTCGACCACGGTCATCGGAGCATCCATCAGCTCTTCGATCATGAGCTCGATCTCGTCAGGCAGCTTGGTGCCCTGCCCGGAGAAGAACTTGATCCCGTTATCGTAATGCGGATTGTGCGATGCGCTGATCACGATACCCGCCTCGGCGTGGAACGTGCGCGTCAGGTAAGCGATGGCAGGCGTCGGCATTGGGCCTAGCAACATGACATCGGCACCCGCAGCGGAGAGTCCGGCCTCAAGCGCAGACTCGAACATGTAGCCGGAAATGCGGGTGTCCTTGCCCACCAGAATGCGGCAAGCGCCTAGACGGCGAAAAGCCATCCCGGCAGCCCAACCCAGCTTGAGCATGAATTCGGGAGTGATCGGGAATTGACCCACTCGACCGCGGATACCATCGGTACCGAAATATTTTTTTGTAGTCATGAGTGCTCCGTATTCTTATCGCGCCGCTTCAACGGCGGCAATCATGCGCACCACGTCAACCGTTTCGGCGACATCGTGCACACGCAAAATTTTTGCACCTTTGGTCATCGCCAGCGCAGCAAGGGCCAAACCGCCATAAAGACGCTCGCCGACCGGGCGACCCAGCGCGCCACCAATCATGCTCTTGCGCGACACGCCAACCAACAGCGGACGCCCTAGCGAGTGCAGATCCTGCATATGCCTGAACAGACTCAAATTATGATCGAGGCTTTTGGCAAAGCCAAAACCGGGGTCAAGAATAATCCGCTCTTTGGGAATACCCGCCGCCGCGCACTGCTGCATGCGATCACGCAGAAACGCACTGACCTCACCCACCAGGTTTTCGTAGTGGGGATTGTCCTGCATGTCACCAGGCTCGCCAAGCATATGCATGAGGCACACCGGCAGACCGGTCGCCGCAGCCGCTTGCAAGGCCCCGTCCCTGCGCAACGAGCGCACATCATTGATCAGCCCGGCGCCGAGGCGAGCCGTTTCGCTCATCACTGCCGGGGTAGAGGTGTCGACCGAGATGATGACATCAAGCTCGCGACTTAACGCTTCGACAACCGGCGCAACTCGCTCAAGCTCCTCATCAGGGGTGACGCCACGCGCACCGGGGCGAGTTGACTCACCACCGACATCGATAAGCGTGGCGCCAGCTGCAACCATCGCCTGCGCATGACGCAACGCATCATCCAGGCGCGTGTAGCGTCCGCCATCAGAGAAGGAGTCAGGTGTGGCATTGAGAATGCCCATCACATGCGTATGGGCCAAATCAAGAACCCGGTTGCCGCAAGGCAACCGGGTTGGGTACAGCGCAGAAGTCATGTCAGGCCTTAGTGCTCAGCAGCTGGACCGCCGATCGGGGCTTCCGGACGAACATCCGGAGGTGTAACAGGCGCGCTCGGCGTACCGGACCCACCACCTTCCCAATCACGCGGCTCGCGCGGTGTACGGCCAGCCATGATGTCATCGATCTGCTCGGCATCAATCGTTTCATACTTCATCAACGCATCAGCCATCGCGTCGAGCTTCTCACGATTGTCAGTCAGGATCTGTTTCGCCGTGCCGTAGCACTGATCAATGATGCTGCGAACTTCGGAGTCGATCAGGCGAGACGTATCAGCCGAAAGACCGCTGCTCGAACCACCGCCACCACGACCCAGGTAGCCCTGGTCTTCGTCTTCGCCGTACAACAGCGGACCGAGTTTTTCAGACAGGCCCCATTTGGTCACCATGTTCCGCGCAATCTGGCTGGCACGCATGATGTCGTTGGAAGCACCGGTGGTCACACCGTCAAAGCCCAGCGTCATCTCTTCCGCGATACGACCGCCATACAGCGAGCAGATCTGGCTGATCAATGCGCGCTTGGACAGGCTGTAACGATCTTCCTCAGGCAGGAACATGGTCACACCCAGCGCACGACCACGTGGAATGATCGACACTTTGTAGACCGGATCATGCTCAGGCACTACACGACCCACAATTGCGTGGCCCGCTTCGTGGTAAGCAGTGTTGCGCTTCTCTTTCTCGGACATGACCATGGATTTGCGCTCGGCACCCATCATGATCTTGTCTTTCGCGAGTTCGAACTCTTTCATCTCGACGATGCGCTTGCCGGTACGAGCGGCGAACAGAGAGGCTTCGTTGACCAGGTTCGCAAGATCGGCACCGGAGAAACCCGGTGTACCACGCGCAATTACACCGGGGTTGACGTCGTCACCCATTGGCACTTTGCGCATGTGAACCTTGAGAATCTGCTCACGGCCACGGATATCTGGCAGACCCACCACAACCTGACGGTCGAAACGACCTGGACGCAGCAGTGCAGGGTCCAGTACATCTGGACGGTTGGTTGCGGCGATGACGATGATGCCGTCATTCATCTCGAAACCATCCATCTCTACCAGCAACTGGTTGAGGGTCTGCTCACGCTCATCGTGACCACCGCCCATGCCAGCGCCACGATGGCGGCCGACAGCGTCGATTTCGTCGATGAAGATGATGCAAGGGGCGTGCTTCTTGGCTTGTTCGAACATGTCACGGACGCGGCTTGCACCAACACCCACGAACATTTCAACAAAATCGGAACCGGAGATTGTGAAGAACGGCACCTTGGCTTCGCCAGCAATGGCCTTGGCCAGCAAGGTTTTACCGGTACCCGGTGGACCCACCATCAGCACGCCACGGGGAATTCGACCGCCCAGACGCTGGAACTTGCCCGGGTCGCGGAGGAACTCAACCAGCTCGCCGACCTCTTCCTTGGCTTCGTCGCAACCGGCGACATCTGCCAGGGTCGTCTTGACCTGATCTTCAGAGAGCAGGCGTGCCTTGCTCTTGCCGAAGCTCATTGGCCCGCCCTTGCCTCCCGCACCACCTTGCATCTGGCGCATGAAGAACATGAACACGGCAATGATCACCAGGATCGGGAAGCTCGCAACCAGCAGTTGAGTCCAGATGCTCTGCTGCTCAGGCTGCTTGCCTTCGACAACCACATTGTTATCAACCAGGTCGCCGATCAGACCGTTGTCCTGGATTGCCGGACGGATGGTCTTGAAGCTGTCGCCATCGCTGCGCTTGCCCGTAATGACGTAGCCATCGACAGAAACCTTCTCGACCTTGCCATCCTTGACCTGCTGGATGAACTCAGAGTAGTTGAGGGTCTGCGGCTCGTTCGGGCTGGAGAAGTTGTTCATCACCGTCACAAGGACAGCCGCGATGATCAACCACAGGATCAAATTCTTTGCCATATCGTTCAATTAGCTACCCTCTGAAGCAAGCTCCACGCAGGAGCGTGCCTCGCATGATATTCACCGGCCTAACTTACTACAGATGTTACAGATGTGGCAGGCGCCGTCTGTAACCCTTTGTGAAACTTTGACTACACGATGCTCGGTGATGCTGCATCGACAAGGCCATTTAAAAAAATCTATCGCTCACTCTCAAAAACGCTCGATGCTCTCCGAGCCATCAATACCTTTGAAACCGCGCCCCAGCAGATACTGCTCACGGGAACGGTCGCGCGACGACAGCGGCTTGCGCATTTGTACCTTGTCGAACAGCTTCCGGATGTCTTTGTGGTAGGTATCAAAGCCTTCACCCTGGAAGACCTTGATCAGAAAATCACCACCTGGACGCAGAACCCGCCCGGCAAGATCGAGTGCCAGCTCGCAGAGAAACATCGCTCGCGGCATATCGACAGCGCTCAGTCCACTCATATTGGGGGCCATATCGGAAATCACAAGGTCTACCTGCGTATTACCGACGGCGTCCAGAATTTGAGCCAGCACTGCATCCTCGGTGAAATCACCCTGAATGAAGGTCACATCGGGGATGCTGTCCATTTCAAGGATATCGGACGCAATCAGTCGCCCCTGCCCCCCAATCAGACGACTGGTCACCTGCGACCAGCCTCCGGGAGCAGCGCCCAGGTCAATAACGGTCATGCCTGGACGGATGATTTTGTCCTTTTCCTGGATCTCCAGCAGCTTGTAGCTGGCGCGTGAACGGTAACCGTCCTTCTGCGCCATTTTGACGTATTTGTCGTCGAAGTGTTCTTTGAGCCAGTTATGGCTTGTCTTGGAACGGGCCACGGGGCACCTCAAAAATAAACGAGTCGTGATTAAGTGGGCGGTCCCGGACTCGCTCGGGTAAACTGGCCGCCGCTTTTTACAAGATCAGACGCAGGGGTCAGATTATGCCGCTCACTCAAGAGCAGAAGAAACAGTACAAATCCATTGGCCACCATCTGAAACCGGTATTGATCGTGGCTGACAATGGTTTGACTGAAGGTGTGTTAGCCGAACTGGAACGCGCGTTGAGCGATCACGAGCTGATCAAGATCAAGCTCAATATCCTCGATCGCGAAAGCCGTCTGCAGACCATTGCAGAATTGTGCAAGGCTGGTACCGCGGATCTCGTACAGGTCATCGGCAAAATGGCGTTGATCTATCGCAAGAATCCAAAGGTTAACAAACAGCTTTCAAACGTACACCGCGCACACTGATAAAACGAAGCCAGGGCCGCATCAGCGCGCCCTGTCGCCTCTCCCCGGCACGGGCTGCAAAACCAGCAGCAATCCGGCCAGACCTAAAAACAGATAACTCATCAACTGCCAATGCACCGCACTGGGCAGCCACAACCGCAGGCTGTAGTAGCCAAGCGCAGAAAACAGCGCCACCAGCAGCAATTGCCCTCGCACGTCCCGCCAGATACTCGACACACGCTCGATCGTGACCAATACCGCCATCTGCACCATGGCGCACACTGCCGCAAATCCGACCAGCAATGCGCCTGGAATACCGACGAAACCTTTGATCAGCAACGGCACCAGACCGGTCTGGTCCAGCACCGTCAAAATCGCCAGATGCAACAAGACCAGGCCGCCCACCCAAAACATCTGGGAGAGCCGCCAGGTCATTGCGCCCACTGGATGCGGGCGGTTCAAGTCAAATATGGCTGACTGTGACAATCTCGTACTCGATTACGCCACCCGGCGTCTTCACGGCAACCACATCACCTTCTTCCTTGGCGATCAACGCGCGAGCCAAAGGCGAACCGACCGAAATCTTGCCGAGTTTGAAGTCAGCCTCATCCTCGCCCACGATGTGATAGGTGACGCGCTCGTCCGTCTCGACATTGGCGATTTCCACGGTAGTGCCGAAAATCACTTTGCCGGTATGAGGAATCGCAGTGACATCAATGATGACCTGGTTCTGAATCCGGCCTTCGATGTCACGAATGCGCGCCTCAACCATACCTTGCTGCTCACGGGCAGCGTGGTACTCGGCGTTTTCCTTCAAGTCACCCAGCTCGCGAGCTGTGCCGATGTCCTGGCTCAGCTTGGGACGCACGACCTTGGTCAGGTGAGCGTGTTCTTCCTCCAGGGCTTTGGCGCCCTGGACTGTCATTGGATATTTGATCATGCCTTCAACCCTGCATGTAGATCCTGCAAGCGACGCACGGTTTTTTCAGGACCGAACTTGAGCGCTTCGCAGATAGCTTCGCCAGCAGCAATGGTAGTGGTGCAGTAGATCTTGTGCTGCAAGGCGTTACGACGGATGGAGTAGGAATCAGCGATCGACTGACGACCTTCAGTGGTGTTGATGATCAGCGTGACTTCGTCATTCTTGATCATGTCGACCACATGCGGACGGCCTTCGGTCACTTTGTTCACGCGGCGAACTTTCAGGCCTGCTTCTTCGATCAGCTTGGCAGTTCCAGCGGTAGCAACGATTTCGAAGCCCAGGCTGATCAGGTCACGCGCAACGCCAGCCACCAATGGCTTGTCGTCGTCACGAACGCTGATAAACGCAGTGCCGCCAGTCGGCAGAACTTCGCTGGCACCCATCTGAGCCTTGGCGAACGCTTCACCGAAGGTATCGCCGACGCCCATGACTTCGCCCGTGGACTTCATCTCTGGGCCGAGGATCGGGTCAACGCCAGGGAATTTGGCGAATGGGAACACCGCCTCTTTCACGCTGTAGAAGTTCGGGATGATTTCTTTGGTGAAGTTCAGCTCTTTCAGGGTTTTGCCAGCCATGACGCGTGCCGCGATCATCGCCAGAGAAACACCGATGCACTTGGAAACGAACGGCACGGTACGCGAGGCACGCGGGTTCACTTCGATCACGTAGATGTCTTCGCCCTGCAACGCCAACTGCACGTTCATCAGACCAACCACGCCCAGCTCCAGAGCCATCTTCTTGACCTGTTCACGCATCTCGTCCTGGATATGCGCAGGCAGAGAATACGGAGGCAGGGAGCAAGCCGAGTCGCCGGAGTGAACGCCAGCCTGTTCGATGTGCTGCATGATCGCGCCGATCACGACATCAGTACCGTCGCAGACCGCATCCACATCCATTTCGATGGCGCAGTTCAGGAAGTGGTCGAGCAGCACAGGGCTGTCGTTGGATACTTTCACTGCATCACGCAGGTAGCGCTTGAGTTCTTCTTCTTCGTAGACGATTTCCATCGCCCGGCCGCCCAACACGTAGGAAGGACGAACTACCAGCGGGTAGCCGATCTTGCCGGCAGCGCGGATGGCTTCATCTTCGCTGCGAACAGTGGCGTTAGGTGGCTGACGCAGGTTCAGACGCTCAACCATCTGCTGGAAGCGCTCACGGTCCTCTGCACGGTCAATCGCGTCAGGGCTGGTGCCGATGATCGGTACGCCAGCTTCTTCCAGGGCGCGAGCCAGTTTCAGAGGCGTCTGGCCGCCATACTGGACGATAACGCCCTTCGGCTTCTCGACGCGGACGATTTCCAGCACGTCTTCGAGGGTGACGGATTCGAAGTACAAACGATCCGAGGTGTCGTAGTCGGTGGACACGGTTTCCGGGTTGCAGTTGACCATGATGGTCTCGTACCCGTCATCGCGCAGAGCGAGGGCCGCGTGCACGCAGCAGTAGTCGAACTCGATGCCTTGGCCGATACGGTTCGGGCCGCCACCGAGGATGATGATCTTGTCACGATCCGTCGGATTGGCTTCGCACTCTTCCTCGTAGGTTGAGTACATGTAAGCGGTGTCGGTGGCGAACTCGGCGGCGCAGGTGTCGACGCGCTTGTAGACCGGGAACACTTCGAGCTTGTGGCGATGACGACGCAGGTTTTTCTCGGTGACGCCCAGCAGCTTGGCCAGACGCGCGTCGGAGAAACCTTTGCGCTTGAGGCGATACATCAGGTCGCGATCAATGGTCGCCAGACCCAGGGTTTTGATTTTCTCTTCGTCCTTGATCAGATCTTCAATCTGTACCAGGAACCAAGGGTCGATCATGTTCATGGCGAAGATTTCTTCGACCGTCATGCCCGCGCGGAACGCATCAGCCACGTACCAGATACGCTCGGCGCCTGGAACGGTCAGCTCGCGCTTGAGCACGCTCATGCTTTCCGGGTTGCTCAGGTCCAGCTTTGGATCAAGACCGCTCACGCCCACTTCAAGGCCGCGCAGAGCTTTCTGCAGAGATTCCTGGAAAGTGCGGCCGATGGCCATGACTTCGCCGACGGATTTCATCTGCGTGGTCAGGCGCGCGTCAGCCTTGGCAAACTTCTCGAAGGCAAAGCGCGGCAGCTTGGTGACGACGTAGTCGATGGACGGCTCGAAGGACGCCGGGGTCTTGCCGCCGGTGATTTCGTTTTGCAGTTCGTCGAGGGTGTAACCGATGGCCAGCTTGGCGGCAACGCGAGCGATCGGGAAGCCGGTCGCTTTCGAAGCCAGTGCCGAGGAACGCGAAACACGCGGGTTCATCTCGATCACAACCATACGGCCGGTGTCCGGGCAGATGCCGAACTGAACGTTCGAGCCGCCGGTTTCAACGCCGATTTCACGCAGTACCGCCAAGGAGGCGTTACGCATGATCTGGTATTCCTTGTCGGTCAGCGTCTGGGCTGGCGCAACAGTGATGGAGTCGCCGGTGTGGACGCCCATCGGGTCGAAGTTTTCGATGGAGCAGACGATGATGCAGTTGTCCTTTTTGTCGCGGACAACTTCCATTTCGTATTCTTTCCAGCCGATCAGCGATTCGTCGATCAGCAGTTCCTTGGTCGGAGACAGGTCCAGACCACGGGTGCAGATTTCTTCGAACTCTTCACGGTTGTAGGCGATGCCGCCGCCGGTGCCGCCCATGGTGAACGACGGACGGATGATGCACGGGAAGCCAAGCTTTTCCAGAACCGCATAGGACTCTTCCATAGTGTGGGCGATACCCGAACGCGGGCAGTCCAGACCGATGGATTTCATGGCCTTGTCGAAGCGCGAACGGTCTTCAGCCTTGTCGATGGTGTCGGCATTGGCGCCGATCATCTCAACGCCGAACTTCTCCAGAACGCCTTCGCGCTCCAGGTCCAATGCGCAGTTCAGTGCCGTCTGGCCGCCCATGGTTGGCAGCAGTGCGTCAGGACGTTCTTTTTCGATGATCTTGGCAACGGTTTGCCACTTGATCGGCTCGATGTACGTCGCGTCCGCCATGGACGGGTCAGTCATGATCGTCGCTGGGTTGGAGTTCACCAGGATGACGCGGTAACCCTCTTCGCGCAGGGCTTTACAGGCCTGGGCGCCGGAGTAGTCGAATTCACAGGCCTGGCCGATCACGATAGGACCGGCGCCGAGAATCAGGATGCTTTTTATGTCTGTACGTTTTGGCATGGGTTGTCACTCAAATCCGTAGGTCAGTCGGCAAGCCGTCTTGAATTTCTCTGCAGTGCCGGGCGGTCTTCGCCGAACGTGTGTTCAGGTCCGGCCCGGCCACTGCGCATTACATTCTCAAGGCAACCGCTCAGCGTCGCTTGGCCATGGTTTCGATAAAGCGATCAAACAGCGGAGCCACATCAGCAGGACCCGGGCTTGCTTCAGGGTGACCCTGGAAGCTGAACGCGTCCTTGTCGGTGCGCTCGATGCCTTGCAGGCTACCGTCGAACAGCGACTTGTGGATGGCGCGCACATTGGCAGGCAATGTTGCCTCATCAACCGCAAAGCCGTGGTTCTGGCTGGTGATCATTACAACGCCAGTGTCCAGATCCTGTACCGGGTGGTTGGCACCGTGGTGGCCGTGACCCATTTTTACGGTCTTGGCGCCGGACGCCAGGGCCAGCAACTGGTGGCCCAGGCAGATACCGAACACCGGAGTATCGGTTTCCAGCACTTCCTTGATGGCCTTGATTGCGTAGTCGCAAGGCTCGGGATCGCCAGGACCGTTGGACAGGAACACGCCATCAGGCTTGAGTGCCAGGACTTCGCTGGCTGGCGTCTGAGCCGGCACCACGGTGATGCGGCAGCCGCGCTCGACCAGCATACGCAGGATGTTGACCTTGACGCCGTAGTCGTAGGCAACGACGTGGTATTTGAGGTCAGCGGCCGGGATTTCCGGGCAGCTGTCGGTCTTGAGCGACCAGACGCTGGAACGCCATTCGTAGCTTTCCTTGACGCTGACGACTTTCGCCAGGTCCATGCCCTTCAAGCCCGGGAAGCCGCGCGCAGCAGCGATGGCAGCTTCTTCGGAAATATCGTCACCGGCCATGATGCAGCCGTTCTGTGCGCCTTTCTCACGCAGGATGCGGGTCAGGCGACGGGTGTCGATACCGGCAATGGCCACAACGCCGTTGGCCTTGAGGTAGTCACCCAGGGACATCTTGTTGCGCCAGTTGCTGGCAACCAGCGGCAGGTCGCGGATGACCAGACCGGCAGACCAGACACGATCAGATTCAGCATCTTCAGGCGTGGTGCCGGTGTTGCCGATGTGCGGGTAAGTCAGAGTAACGATTTGCTGGGCGTAGGAAGGATCGGTAAGGATTTCCTGATAGCCTGTCATGGCAGTGTTAAACACTACCTCGCCAACGGTTTGACCGTCGGCTCCAATGGCTTCGCCGCGAAAAATGCTGCCATCAGCAAGGGCGAGTATGGCTGGCTTAGTCAAGAAGACCTCCCGTAAGTAAAGCCTGAAAGGGCGTTCGCAGGTTGCAAAAAAGCGGAATGACGTAGTTACGTCACCCCGCTTTCTTATAGAATCATCTGCGCGCTTTTAGTGGACACACTAAAGCTGTAGCTTACAGAAAAAGGCTATTTTGGTCTACCGCCAATGAGGCAAAAAGACGAGGGAATGCGACAGAAGTTCCCTTTCGGGGAAAATAGAAGGCGCAAACCCGGCTGTTGACGGGTTGCGCCTCTGCTGCATGATCAGGAGATCAATGCAGTTCCAGCACGTCCTGCATGTCGTACAGACCTGCTTCGCGGCCTTCAAGCCACAATGCGGCCCGAACTGCACCCTTGGCGAACGTCATGCGACTGGACGCCTTGTGGGTAATCTCGACCCGCTCGCCTTCTGCGGCGAACAATACGGTGTGATCACCCACGACATCGCCAGCACGAATGGTGGCAAAGCCGATGGTCTGACGATCACGCGCGCCGGTCTGACCTTCACGACCATACACCGCAACCTTCTCCAGATCACGGCCCAGGGCATTGGCGACTACTTCACCCAAACGCAAGGCAGTACCCGACGGAGCATCAACCTTGTGTCGGTGGTGGGCTTCGATGATTTCGATATCGACATCATCACCCAGCACCCGGGCAGCGGTGTCGAGCAGCTTCAGGCACAGGTTCAAACCGACGCTGAAGTTGGCAGCGAAAACGATCGGGATGTCTTTGCCCGCTTCGGCGATACGCTGCTTCTCTTCCGCACTGAAACCGGTAGTGCCGATGATCATGGCTTTGCCTGCCTTGCGGCAGAAGGCCAGGTTTTTCAGCGTCACGGACGGATGCGTGAAGTCGATCAGCACATCGAATTCATCAACCACTTTCGCCAGATCACCCGACAGCGGCACACCGATACGACCCAGCGCAGCCAGTTCGCCTGCATCCGCGCCCACCAGCGTGCTATCCGGACGATCGATCGCAGCCGTCAACCCCGCGCTAGGCGCTTGCTGAACCGCTTCGATCAATATTTTGCCCATGCGCCCAGCGGCGCCCATCACAGCAATACGTCGCATATTCTGCTCCCGTTAACGCCTTACAGATCGCCGAAGAAACGCTTCACACCGTCAAACCAGCCTGTGGCTTTCGGGGAGTGAGAGCTGTCGCCCTCGAGCGTGGAGCGGAACTCTTCCAGCAGTTCGCGCTGACGACGACCCAGATTGACCGGCGTCTCGACAGCCACACGGCACATCAAGTCACCTGCACCGCCGCCACGAACAGGCGCAACGCCTTTACCACGCAGACGGAATTGCTTGCCGGTCTGGGTGCCTTCCGGAATCTTCAGTTTGACGCGACCGTCGAGAGTCGGCACTTCAAGCTCTCCGCCCAACGCCGCATCGGTGAAGCTGATCGGCACTTCGCAGAACAGATGCTTGCCGTCACGCTGGAAAATCGCGTGCTCGCGAACATTGATCACGACATACAGGTCGCCAGTCGGCCCACCTTGAGTGCCCGCCTCGCCTTCGCCAGACAGACGAATGCGGTCACCGGTATCAACACCAGGCGGTACTTTGACAGACAGGGTTTTGTATTCTTCAACACGCCCTTCGCCGTGGCAGGACTCGCACGGGTCGGAAATGATTTTGCCGTGGCCGTGGCAACGCGGGCAGGTTTGCTGCACCGAGAAGAAGCCTTGCTGCATACGAACCTGACCAATACCGCCACACGTTGGGCAGGTAACAGGTGAGGAGCCTTTCTTGGCACCAGAACCGTCGCACGGTTTGCAGTTGACCAGCGTCGGAACGCGGATATTGACCGTCGTGCCGCGCACTGCTTCTTCAAGATTCAGCTCAAGGGTGTAGCGCAGATCGCTGCCGCGCTGGGCGCCGCCACGTCCACCGCCACCACGGCCACCACCGAAGAAGTCGCTGAATACATCGCCGAAAATGTCGGAGAAGTTCGCACCGCCCGCGCCACCGCCGAAACCACCGCCACCCATGCTCGGATCAACACCGGCATGACCGTACTGGTCGTAGGACGCACGCTTGCTTGCATCGGACAGCACTTCATAGGCCTCGTTGGCCTCTTTGAAAAGCTCTTCCGACGCCTTGTCATCTGGATTGCGATCCGGGTGATGCTTCATCGCCAGGCGACGATAAGCCTTCTTTAGATCCGCCTCACTGGAGCCTCGCTCCACCCCCAATACTTCGTAATAGTCACGCTTTGCCATAATTCTTCCGCACTCTTGAGGACGTCCGGCAAAACCCTCCTGAGTTTCGCCAAACTCGTTGAGCCCCATACAGGCCCGGACCCAACTCACGTCAATTCAACGATCCTGGTCTTCATTTCATCGGTCAGGCTGACCGAGAAAGCGGCAGAACAAGCCGCCATGCAGGAGCATAACGGCCTTGCCACATGGGCCAGCGGTACATAACCACTGACCAGAAAAATTCGCTTGTTCCAGACACGCCAACGCGGGAGCAAGCTCCCGCGCGGCGACATCCTACCAGTCACCGCCCGAAAGCGGGCAACTGGCTTGCAAGTGAGCCTGCGCTTACTTGTTTTCTTTCACTTCTTCAAACTCTGCATCGACAACGTCGTCAGCAGGCTTGGCTTCTTCCTTCGCCGCCTGAGCGCCACCTTGTGGCTGCTCGGCTTGCTCGGCGTACATTTTCTGTGCAACCGGGGCCGAAACCTTGGACAGCTCTTCAACCTTGGCTTCGATAGCAGCCTTGTCGTCGCCTTTGACAGCGGCTTCCAGAGCAACCAGCGCAGCTTCGATCGCGGTTTTTTCTTCGGCGGTGACTTTGTCGCCAGCGTCCGAGATCATTTTGCGAGTCGAGTGAACCAGTGCGTCGCCCTGGTTGCGGGCAGAAGCCAGCTCTTCGAACTTGCGATCTTCTTCAGCGTTGACTTCAGCGTCACGAACCATCTGCTGAATTTCTTCCTCGGACAGACCCGAGTTAGCCTTGATCACGATCGACTGCTGCTTGCCAGTCGCCTTGTCTTTGGCGCCTACGTGCAGGATGCCGTTGGCGTCGATGTCGAAAGTCACTTCGATCTGTGGAACGCCACGTGGTGCTGGTGGAATCTCGGCCAGGTCGAACTTGCCCAGAGACTTGTTCTGACCGGCTTGCTTACGCTCACCTTGCAGCACGTGAATGGTCACAGCGCCCTGGTTGTCGTCGGCAGTCGAGAACACTTGGGATTTCTTGGTAGGAATCGTGGTGTTTTTCTCGATCAGCGCAGTCATCACGCCGCCCATGGTTTCGATACCCAGGGTCAGCGGGCTTACGTCCAGCAGCAGAACGTCTTTCACGTCGCCAGCCAATACCGCGCCCTGGATGGCAGCACCCATTGCAACGGCTTCGTCCGGGTTGACGTCTTTACGGGCTTCTTTACCGAAGAACTCGGTTACCAGCTTCTGAACCAGCGGCATACGCGTCTGACCACCGACCAGGATCACGTCGTTGATCGCGCCGATGTCGATACCGGCATCTTTCAGAGCGATGCGGCAAGGCTCGATGGTGCGCTGAACCAGGTCTTCAACCAGCGATTCCAGCTTCGAACGGGAGATCTTCACGTTCAAGTGCTTAGGACCGGTAGCGTCTGCAGTGATGTACGGCAGGTTAACGTCGGTCTGCATGCTCGAAGACAATTCGATTTTGGCTTTCTCAGCGGCCTCTTTCAGGCGCTGCATGGCCAGCGGGTCACCCTTGAGGTTCATGCCGCTTTCTTTCTTGAATTCGTCAACGAGGTAGTCGATCAGACGGATGTCGAAATCTTCACCACCCAGGAAAGTGTCGCCGTTGGTGGCCAACACTTCAAACTGGTGCTCGCCATCCACTTCAGCAATTTCGATAACCGAAACGTCGAAAGTACCGCCACCCAGGTCATAAACGATGACAGTGTGGTCGCCCTTCGCTTTGTCCATACCGTAAGCCAGAGCGGCTGCGGTCGGTTCGTTGATGATGCGTTTTACGTCCAGACCCGCGATACGGCCGGCGTCTTTGGTCGCCTGACGCTGGCTGTCGTTGAAGTAAGCCGGAACGGTAATAACCGCTTCGGTCACTGCTTCGCCGAGGTAGTCTTCAGCCGTCTTCTTCATCTTTTTCAAGATTTCAGCGGAGATCTGCGGCGGCGCCATTTTCTGACCGTTGACTTCAACCCATGCGTCGCCGTTGTCAGCCTTGACGATCTTGTAAGGGACCATCTGGATATCTTTCTGCACGACTTCTTCGTCAAAACGACGACCGATCAGACGCTTCACCGCGTACAGGGTGTTGTGCGGATTGGTCACTGCCTGACGCTTGGCCGACTGACCGACGAGGATTTCGCCGTCGTTTGCGTAAGCGATGATCGAAGGCGTAGTACGAGTGCCTTCGGCGTTCTCGATTACTTTAACGTTGCCGTTTTCCAGAATGGAGACGCAGGAGTTGGTGGTCCCCAGGTCGATACCGATAATTCTGCCCATCTTTTGACTCTCCCGAAAATTTTGAATTTGGTTGCCGCAACTGCGTTTACAAATTGCGGTAGCTCTTAAACGCTTGGCCTATAAATGGGGGCCAGACAGCTGATTTCAAGCCTGCTCATCAATTGATGGTTGAGCAGGCGACGGCGCCTTGCTGACCACGACCATTGCCGGGCGCAACAGGCGACCGTTGAGCTGGTATCCCTTCTGAAACACTTTCAAAACACTGTTCGGCTCGACATCCGCGCTTTCCTGCATGGCCATGGCCTGATGGTGCTCGGCGTTGAACGGCTGACCGTGTGGGTCAATGGCTTCGAGCTGATAACGCTTGAGGGTGTCGTTGAACATTTTCAGCGTCAGCTCGATACCTTCACGCATCGGACGAATGCTTTCGTCATCCGGGTTGGACAAGTCCAGACCGCGCTCCAGGCTGTCGACGATCGGCAGCAAGTCGCCTGCGAATTTCTCCAGCGCGAATTTGTGAGCCTTTTCTACATCCTGTTCAGCGCGACGGCGGACGTTCTGCAAATCCGCAGCCACTCGCAGGGACTGGTCCTGCGCCGCAGCCAGTTGCTCTTCGAGCACTTGCACGCGGGTTACCAAATCTTCACCGGAGGCCGCATCGCCCGCCTGGTCCTGGGTCTGCGCATCCAGATTCTGTTCGTCAGCCATAGAGTTCTCCTTTCAAATACGTCCGCGAGCTCAACTCGCGCTTCTGTCCCCCTATATGGGAGCGGAATTCTCAGCTTCAAGAGCAAATTTGCACGGATCGATGAAAGCCCGCACAAAATTTCAGGTAAGCGCCAAGCCCTTATCCCGCTTGAACAATTCCCCCGCTGAGCTACAAAAAGGATGGACGACAACAAACAAGGCCAGATCGGGGCATTGTCAGCAGCAAATGAAACACTGTATAAATAACCAGACAAATCGCCTGGGAGCCACTCCATGCTGGTGCACCTTTCCGTACACAATTACGCCATCGTCGAACATCTCGATCTCGAGCTGGACCGAGGCATGAGCGTCATCACTGGTGAAACCGGTGCCGGCAAGTCGATCATGCTCGATGCGCTGGGCCTGACCCTGGGTGATCGCGCTGACAGCGGCGTGGTTCGCCCCGGCGCGGACAAGGCCGACATCCTGGCAACCTTCGACCTCGCGGACATTCCCGAAGCCCGCACCTGGCTGCAGGAGCGCGACCTGGATAATGACGGCCCGTGCATCCTGCGCCGCGTGATCACCGCTGAAGGCCGCTCACGCTCGTACATCAATGGCACGCCTTGTCCGCAGGGCGACTTGAAAGCACTGGGCGAGTTGCTGATCGACATTCACAGCCAGCATGAACACCAATCGCTGCTCAAGACCGACACCCATCGCCGTCTGCTGGACGAATACGCGGGCGCAACAGACCTTGCGCGCCAGGTTCAACTGGCCGCACAGCGCTGGCGTCAGACCCGTCAGGAGCTGGACCGCTTGTCCAACTCCGGCGACGAACAGCGCTCCAGGCATCAGTTGTTGAGCTATCAGCTTGAAGAGCTGGAAAGCCTGAGCCTGGGTGAAGACGAACTCGAACAGCTGGAGCAGGAACACAAAAACCTGACCAACGCCGAAAGCCTGCTGAGCATTTGCCGTCAGGTGGTTGAGCAATGCAGCGAAAACGACTCCGGCAATGTGCTTAACGCACTCACCGCCAGCCTGCACCGGCTGGGCAGCGTCAACGATTCACCGACAGCCCTGAGTGAAGCCACAAACCTGCTGTCCAGCGCGCAGATCCAGGTCGAAGAGGCCATGGGCGAACTCAATCGCTTCCTTGATCACTTCGACGCCGACCCTGCCCGTCTCCAGCAGCTGGAAGAACGCCTCGATGCTATCTATACGCTGGCGCGCAAACACCGCATCCAACCCACTGAAGTGGCAACGCTTCAGCAAAAACTGCTGGATGAAATCGAAACCCTGAACGCCAATGACGAAGCCATTGAGCGCCTGGAAAACGAGCTGTCTTCTTTTGCTCGCCACTATAAAGAGAAGGCCCGAGAGCTGAGCGACCTGCGCCATCGCGCGGCGCCGGAACTGGCCACAGCGGTCGAACATGAAATCCAGCGTCTGGGCATGCCCGGTGGACGTTTCAGCATCGAACTCAAGGCCAACCCGGAAAAAGAGCTGTTGCCCAATGGGCTGGAACAGATCGAGCTGCTGGTCAGCGCCAACCCCGGTCAGCCGCTCAAAGCCCTGGCCAAGGTCGCTTCCGGCGGTGAGCTTTCTCGCATCAGCCTGGCGATTCAGGTGATCACCGCTCAAACGTCTCGGGTACCGACGCTGGTATTCGACGAAGTGGACGTCGGTATCGGCGGGCCAACGGCTGAGATTGTCGGCCAGTTGCTTCGCAGACTGGGTGATCGCGGTCAGGTGATGACCGTGACGCACTTGCCTCAGGTGGCGGCTCAAGGTCATCAGCATTTATTTGTGCATAAGGTGCGGGACAGTGAGGCGACGCGTACAGCCGTGTCCAAGCTGACCAAGAACGAGCGCATAGAAGAAGTGGCACGGATGCTGGGCGGCATCGACCTGACCAAAGAATCGCTGGCGCATGCCAAGAAGATGGTGGTCACGGCCAAGGGCTGATGCGCGTGCACCTGTAGGAGCTGCCGAAGGCTGCGAAGGCGATGTGTCTGCTAAATCGTCATTCGCAGCCTTCGGCAGCTCCTACAAGACCAATGCATACCTTTCTTTCAGCGCCGGAACCAACCTGTGGGAGCGAATTCATTCGCGAAGAGGTCAGTACATCCGATAAAGACTTGCTGAATGTACCAAAGCCTTCGCCAATGAATTCGCTCCCACGGGGGGTGAATTACAGCCTTCCCTCTCCCCAAAACGCACAAAGGCGACCCTAAGGTCGCCTTCGCTGTTTGCCTAAAAAAGCCTCAAGCCTTTTTATGGCGCACGTACAGTACCAGATTGTGATCCACCAACTCGTACCCGTGCTTCTCGACGATTGCCTTTTGAAGCTTCTCGATGCCTTCGTCGAAGAACTCGATCACCTCGCCGGACTCCACGTTGACCATATGGTCGTGGTGGCCGCCGTCAGCCAGTTCGAATACCGCATGTCCACCGTCGAAATTGTGGCGAACCACCAATCCGGCAGCTTCGAACTGAGTCAGGACACGGTAAACCGTGGCCAGTCCGACGTCCTCGCTAGCTTCCATGAGAGCCTTGTAAACATCCTCGGCGCTCATGTGTCGCTGCTCGGCAGAATCGAGCATCTGTAGTATTTTGACCCGTGGCAGGGTCACTTTAAGTCCGGCTTTTCGTAGTTCGCTATTTTCAACCATGGTCAGCTTTCTCGCAGACGCTGCTTCGCAGCTTCTCTTAATGCAGGTATGATCGGGGTTTACGTTGTCCCAGCCAAGATAGTGGAAGTCGCCCACCGATGCAAAACACCAAGCTCCTGCTA
>Ga0247734_1001171_pt1 | contig 20473 bp, 19 predicted proteins | sample UWRJL103311B2_FD_180933 | JGI IMG/M metagenome (GOLD analysis project Ga0247734, IMG submission 180933) | Plant litter microbial communities from Arlington Agricultural Research Station in Wisconsin, United States - UWRJ-L103-311B-2 | ecosystem: Environmental > Terrestrial > Plant litter >... | reverse complement strand
CTCTGTATAAAAAGTTGGGTCTTATATTCGGTGTAGTCTAAGGAGGAGGAGAGGTTTCTTGTGAATAATATATACTGTGATACTAGTCCAGTGTCGGTGTCCGTGGTCATAATATAAGTTGAGAACTGGTGGAAACAGCTGAAGTTTAACAAGTCAAGTCAACAGATTTAAATGATATGTAGACGAAAATCAGACTAATCGAATAAACTCTCTTTCTAGTCACTCTTCCGCCTCGAGTCAATGGCCTAACTTTATCAGAAATGAGCGTCTTAACAAGGCAATCAAGACGTTCTCTCTTTCTAATACTATGTCTGGTATATTTAAATAGAGTACATATACGCAACCACCATAGCTATATTAAACTATTTCACAAAGTCTAATGTATCAGAATAATAATTGCCTTGTTATAAGTATACAATAAATAGTAGCTTCAGATTCGCTATTTGTGATTATCTATGGCGTGCCGTTCATAACCTACACTGATCACGGATCAAATTGAATCCTGAATGCCTCAATCGTCATATGTGGAAAGTTTGCACGTCTTTCAGATTCCAACATTTCCATGAGCTGTCTCTCGATCTCTTTCTCCCGTTCGAGTTTATCTGTTTCCGAGAGAAGGCTGCTCCATGCCTCATAATATGGACCAAACGTGGCAAGCCTATGTTCTTTTTGAGGATTTAAGAGTCCATATGCCTCCATTCGTGCATTGCTCCAAATTGCGAATCCGAGTCGACGAAATACAGCAAATTTAATACCTTGCAGGAGAGGTGGGTTATAGGCGTAGTAATCGTACACTCCAGACTCTCCGGCCAGACTAAAGAAGAAGAACCCTGGAATAGTCAGTGTCCCATTATGTCAAAGTTTTAGTACGATTAAAAAGAGTTAATCATATACTTACACATGTCGGAGGTGTAGGTTTGATGCAAGCATAGGCTATCATCGATAGTTCCTGGCTCTGAAACACTTGCACATTCTTTCTTAAGTGCCAAATATCTTGCCTCACTCATTATCTCTGGCATTTCCTGGCTATAATCCATCACAGACTTCAATAACTCGTCCTCGAGTCCTTTCTTCACCCATATTTCCTGGTCAGATTCCCAAATGTTCATCCTGAATAATCGTTCTGGCATAACCCTTTCAGACATCATCTCTTCCTCATCTTCTTTATTCTCTTCATGCCGCACAGGCCAGGTAATACGTGAAGCAAGAATCTCCGCTTGAATATCACTGGCCAGCTGTATACGCCAGAGCATTCGAATAACACGCTGCTGCTCAAGCCATGATGGAGGACCGATATCCCGAACAGGGTAATACAATTCGACGTTATCTACTTTCTTTGACCATGGTGACAAACGGAATTCGTCTTCTTCCTCGCCGGCGAAGGGGTTGTTAAATGAGAAGCCAGCCGAATGAAACGGTCTCAACGACCGAAACCGGGCCAGGTAGAAATCAAGGCAGCCGAAGGCTAAGCGCTGGATTCTTCGATTTGTGACGAGGATCCCACGCAAGATTGAAGGGGATATGTCCGAGGGCAAGGAAATGGGCGGGTGCTCCCAGTCTGGCGTAATTAACAGCTTCTTATTGGGATAGGGAGTTGCTTCGTCTACAACAAAGTTTTCGAAGCCCCTATAGGTACGCACTATAGAGGGCAACGAACCAGCACGGGTGAGTGCAATGATGCGAATTAGTGCAGAAGAAAATCTGTGAGTGACACCATTTTCTAAAATTGCTTCAAAAGTTTTAGCACTAATATTCTTATCGTTAAAGACACGGAACGCAGCCGGCGATGCTCTCAGATAATTATCCAGTGATTCAAGATCTAGTAAGTAAGCTAAGATTGGAGAGAGTAGTTCTGGGGGTAGAGTCTCTAGATAGCTCTTGGGTTCCTTCAGGGAGGACATTTTTAATCAAATAAAATCAAAAAAGGTTAAAAGGATAGTAGTGAAAGAGAAGGAGTGTTGGCCGGCACTCTCAAGTCAGTCAGCGAAACACGGTGCAACTTGCAACCATTAGTGTCGAACTGAGGTTGTGCGCTAGCTGGAGTTATACTTCGTAAACGGAGGGTAACCCGATCGAATAGCGCGTCGCGATGTAACCTGGCGAGCCTAGCTCGAGTCCCAGACTAGTCGGGGTAGGCCCTCATATTAAGGAATTTCATTGGGGCCTGAGGCACCAAGTATCGTGCAGTTAATAGCCTACATTTTATACTACTTAAAAGCTTCAAACTCCCCGTTTGTTGGAACTATGGTTTGTCAAGAAATGTTTAATATAATTCTTAAGCATAACTCATGTATGATATGGTACCTTCAATACAAATAGTGGGGATTAAACATTTTGCAACACTTGCGGTTACGGAGTATGCTATAACATGCTATGCAGTTTGATACATTCAAAACTAACTCTGGTCATCTCTAATGGACTTAATAATGACCGGCTCCAAACCTTTTCAAGTTTCATGGCAAAGCGCGGTATGAAAGTTGATATCCTGACGAAGCGGTGAAGTGAATGAGTCCAGAATGGTTTAAAAGTCTCATGATAAAAGCTGATCATTTTGGGATTGTTGCCTAAGGTAGGTAGGTATTCACTGATTCCAATGAAGTGGAAAGGCGAGGCTAACCTTACTGACTGCCTCGGGTATAAGTTTAACGTGACTAGCGCAACCACCAATAGCTCTTCTCCCACCATGCCCACCATGCGAGAACCTCAGACTACCAACAATTTACAACCTTTGTTATAGCCTTTTTTATAGTGAGAGCGCCTCTCTCTCTGTGATCTAGGCGATTGACACAGAAGCTCGTGCTTGAGGTTTGATTTGTTCCTAGGATTTCCTCTGGGAAATCAGGAAAAGGTCGATTCCCAGCACTTGCGGCCGAAACTCCCCTTCTCCACGATTCCTACTGAATACTGCCGTCAAAGACTAGAGCTAGCAACAGAAGATCGTAAGTCACAGAACGAGCTACCACCACCATACCCTAACACCATCACAGACCAAGAATACATCATGAACGATATCATTGGCAAGGAATCTAGACATTACAGGGAAGGCGCCGACTGTACCCTCGCTACGAAATCAAATGGCTCGGAGATGCCAGGAATCAGCTTCGAACCCGGCTTAGTTATCACGGAAGATGCACGACAACTCGTCAAAAAATTGAAGAACTACAGGCGCTGAAAGGAGAATGTTGACCCGTGCGAGATCACGTTAAACTAGTTTTTGGAGGACGTACCACAACACGTCGAAAGAAAAGAAAAACCCCAAAAAGATTTAAAAATTTTAAAACCCAGTCGCTGGGAGGCCTTCGACTCGCGCCCAGCTTCGATCCGTGCGAGATCACGTTAAAATAGTGCGCAATCACATATAAATCTAGTTTCCGCAACTCCTACTTTTCTTCAGTCTACACGACTATAAATGTTAAATCCATTTTTTTGGTCTTTATAGTTAGCCGATACCACGATTCGCTCGCGTATCATGGGACTTCTAAACCCGTGCGAAACCACGTTAAAATAGTGCGCAATCACATATAAATCTAGTTTCCGCAACTCCTAATTTTCTTCAGTCTACACGACTATAAATGTTAAGAAGATTACACTCCTCGCAAGAGCGATTGTAACACTTACTGCTGCGTAAGTCTCGTCTCGCCAGAAATCTAGACACCAGCATGAAAAAGTAAAACCCGAACACACGGTAAGTACTACATGTCAAGAGCATAGGATACCTCACATATCTTTTTTATCTTGGCTAACTGTTAATTAATTGTTCAGTCCTTCATTCCTTCCTTAGTTAAAAAGACCTGCTTAGCTTCTTCCCGAATCACCAACACTCTCCACCCAGTCACCCACCATCCTACAGCCTTTCTGCATTGACACAGCATCATCGAAGGTCCCTTGATCCATGATTTTCTCACTCATTCGAGATCTGGTTCCAGCTCAACCAAGTTCTCAATTCCAGCCTCGCCTCGACCACGAGTAATGGCTTCTGAAGACCAGACACCTGAAAAGGAAGGATCAACTGATCGCAACCCCGCTCTTGTATGGACCTCATAGCAACCTTCTACAGACGCCAGCGCTACGTACAACCAATCATCTGGTGCAGTCGATATGGTAAGTAAGAAGGCCAGAGATCTGAAATACAAGCACTCTCGATTGTCTGGATACCATGGGGAATGTGCTCAGGTTTCAGTTTTTATGCCGAGAACACTTGATTGACCAAGCCCAGGGCACCAGTGATGATGTCCATAAGAAAGAGGGTGAAATATTGCACGACGAAGCAACCACGTCAACCATTTCTATCAATGCCTTGAATGAGTTAGGGATCAAAGTACGCGAGGCTGCTAATCCCACAGAACCCGTAAGTTTCAACACAGCTAGCGAACACAATCTTTCCCCATGCGTTATACAAACCGACTCAATTGGACTGCGTTTCTATTCTACGTTTTATGCTTGTTGATAAATTGCGAAACTAACCAACCAGCAGCAATTCAAGCCCCAAGATGACAGCGTACGCCAGAAGAAACAGAAGGCGCTTGTTCAATGCAACGAAGTGCCAGTGTTTGCTGATGGCTCTAAGGACTATGCAAAGATACCGGCAGGTTATCACCTGATTAAACTAGCTACTAAAGTAGGATGGAGCCAGAAACGCCACGGGAGTAAGAAGCATGAGATCATCAAGTACCTTCAGGACAACGACGTGAGAGAAGGAATCAAAATCATCCCGTACGGGAACAGTATCGTTCCAACACCTGCATCAGAGGTCGAAGTCCCTGTGCGGTCAGATGGTGCAAAGGGTTAATTTAAAGTCCCTATTGGCGCTCCACTGGTGAAGTTAGCTAACAAATTAGGCTGGGACTCAAGCAGGCAGGGGCGTAAGAAGATGGACATGACCAGCTTCCTCCAAAGATAGATATAAAGAACAACTTGCCAATTATAGAACAAAGTCCCAAAGAACGCAAGAGGGTAGACAACACACTGCCCGTTCAAAAGATTATAGTACCAGCCAGACCAGACAGATCAAGAGATTACCTCAAAGTACTCTCAACCAACCAGTTGGTAAAACTTGCGACTAAGGCAGGTTGGGTATAGAGAAAGCAGGATAGCAAAATAGAAGATGTTATCAAGTTTCTTCGGGATGAAGATGTCAAGAACAACATTCCGATTATCGACTTTGGAGACGCAGTTCCAAAGAGTGGATCCTCCCCAACCGCAGCTGAGGATTCGGTAAGCGGTCATAAGTAAAGTGTATGATCTTTGGCTAAATTAATCCTAGACCACTGAAACGATGGAAAGCGTAGACAGCGACTCGTAGGAACCAGCGAACATCGACGTAGGAGATTCCCGGGACAGTCAATCACTGCTGCAGCGGATGGCACCAGGCCCTTGCAATGGAAATACAAGTTCGGGGACAAGCGATTGAAGTCGCCTCTTTCGAAAAGCAAAGACACGGAAACCTCACCTTTCCAAAGCATCCCACCGGTGCTTGCTAGTGGTGCAAAGGACTATAATAAACTTTTCCTAGGTAGAGGCAATGGCCAATTAACAAAGCTCGCAATTGATAGAGGTTGGCACCAATTCGAGGGATGTGCTAGGAAATTTGATATCATCAAGTTCCTGACAGAGAAGTTGGTCTTCATATAATTGTTCATGGTGATGCCTTGCCAAAACAGGAGCGGGCCTGCCGGAGGGAACTATTAGCAAGAGTGCGCCAAGACTGGGAGTCACTGCCCCAGAGGCAACCTTTGAAGATGTAGATAGTAATTCAGCACCATCTTAACAAGCACCAATATTACTCAATAATGCTCACGCTTAATCAACAGTCAGCTACACGTGCCTCCTAACTCCTGTTACCAAAGCAACCTCTCGATGCCGATACTGAGGCAGCATTGCAATCGGTTATCGATGGGATGAATGATGCCTGCTTTGCTATGGTCATTTCTCCAGACAGAGATTGTATAAAAGGCTCCGCCGATAATATATAGATCGGGGTTCATCTTCAGGATGTGACTTTTGAGCTAACCCTACCACTTCTTACGTCCATAAAACGGGCTTCACATGCACGTTATTCTTTCTACTTCTAGCTAACTTATGTGACAGATCGTTGCCACGTGCCTAGAAAGATTAGTAACGCTGATTTCCTCTTTGGCCCACGGGCACTAGCTGAATCCCATAACTACACTCGCCGAGCTCTCGCTTCGGAAAACGATAAATTATCCATCCCCTAGATTCCCTCTGATGGAGTCACACTGAAAATCTCCTATTTGAAATAGAGGGTATACCCGATGGTCTTGGTATATAAAGAAACAGTATCCGTTTTAAGGGCCTTTTTCTTACCTTAAAAGGACGTATCGGGATACCTACGCGCCAATATCAGCACTGGCTGGACCGCATGTTCCGATAAATTTCCTCAGAAAACCATACTCTACGAAGAACTACGGAGCGGGATCACCTTGACTAGGATAATATGAACATACACCAGCTTGCAACCATCCTCGATCTCCTGCAACAGATTTCCCCCGACTATGATGATAGAACCTATGTATTAGGCGTGGTTACTTCCCAGCATATAGATTTACAAGGTCGTCTTGTGCCTGCTGCCGCCTATTTCCCCAACCACCAAGATACGAGAACCAATGTTATATGGCTGTATAACGCGTTATGCACATGGGTTGTACTTTCGTACAGGGCCAAATAATTCCCAGTGGGTCATTTATGCGCTTCTAGGAAAGTTTTATATGCTTTTTATACTTTCATACCGCCCAAATAATTCCCAGTGGGCCATTAATGCGCTTATGGTAAAGAGGTGACCCACTGGGAACTACTTACTCCGTAGGCCGACACGAAAGTAGCATCACGAGAAGAGGCAACACTTCTTCCGTCTGGTCAGGCAGGGCATTGCTGAACCTCGCTTTCTTGATTCGCTAAGCAGACGTATGGATCAACTAAGCCCGGAACCAGAACTGCCATATTTGAATATCCTTGCAGACTACCAATAGCTTCCTCATCCTATATTTCCGTCGCATAAGCATGTCTAATTAGTTAGTACTGACTTCTAGTCATCCCCTGGGTAAAATTCGGAGGTGCGTTGCTGTGTGCTTGTTTACCAGAAGACTAGAGACGGTCGAGCAATGAGCCTTAGAATGTAGAGCTTGACTACACAGATCGCCGCTCAATTGGGGAATATGAAGTTGCCACTTTGAGCTTTGGCATCTTGGCGACAAGCTCAATGGGAAACAACGCAACATTGTTGATTCTCGTCAACTACAGTCCTAAAATTCTATATATCTTGATTTGGCAACATTGCAACATCACCCTACGAGTTATTGGCCTGAATATAAGGTTAGATTTAAGAACAGTTACCTCCTTTACTCGGATCATATCATAGTTTTTTTTTTGGTTTCTTTAAAACAATTAACTAAATTGGGGCAAAAGGACGACTCGGGTTTCGTGAACTCTTTCGTCGTGGCTCTTGGGTGCAGCATAATGCAAACACATAGACCAAAGTTTAGAATTATACACCCCAATAGTGGCCTTTTACTCAAATTCTACATTGATAGGTTAACCATAGATCTTACCAGCTTGCCATTATGAAGAACTCAAGGACATTGGTGGGCCATACGATGCATGGGCATGGAGGATACATATTTTTGAATGGAACTAAAGCCAGATGTGTCTTCGTCTCGCACGGGTCGAATTTGGAACCTCACCTTCGGAACGATAAGTCTGTACTGTATTCAGTGGCGTGCTGCTTTTCGTGCTCCACCAATAGGCTTTGCTCAAGGTTCTTTTCGGAATATAAGCCTACAAACTTCAAGACGATAGCTCTACCACAATTCCCCCATAAGTTCCCGAAGTATTGTTGAATTTTGCAATACTGTTTTCCTGTTGGAGTCAATTTAAAGGGTTGGTCGAAGTAGAAATAGATGGATAGTCTTTTTGAGGTATACAATCCGAACATATGGCAGTACTGTTTCAGTGAAGAAAGTAGCAGTAGCAACATAGTATTGCAATCTGAACAGGAGAGAGTTGCTGAACATTTCCATTATCCGATTCTGGGTATTATACTCATGTCTTAGTAATATCCATCGGTCATTATACATAGCCCAAAAACACCTTAACACCATGCCACATAGAACCCCCAAAAATCAAACCGCCGTGCCCATAATATAGTAATCGCTGAAAAATGCCACACGTTCGATGCATAATTTTTGAACAAAAAAGGAGGGCCTAGAAGGTACGCCCAAACCTTTCGCTGGGGATAAGTTCGTAGCCACCTTCGGAGGGAAATACGTAGGCTGAAAGGGAGATGAAGACAGCGGAGAGGATCGTGATGCTCCAGCTTACTGTGCAAAGAATCCATGCGGTGTCGAGTTCCCAACCGATGAAGAAACGGTCGTCGTTGTCATATAGATATGCCTGCAACTGTGTCAGCACATAAAATCTCAAAGGCTCATCTCTTCTGCGTCCAAATAGGAAACGGAGAAAGGATTTTGGATAAAACCAAGCTTACGACAAGACTCATGCAAGCACATTGCAAACTCCCAACCAGCATCAACAGAAAGGCTAAGATCTTCCATCCAGTCTCTCTCTTTGCTCTTCCCCCCGCGATAACAACAGCATACGCAATCAGTGTAGCCAACTCAATTGCCGCCGTGAAACTCATCATAAATCCCACGCTCCTCCACATCGAACAGAAATACCGATCCGAAGTATGACAGTCATCTTTCTGTGGGAAATGATGACAGGTTGTTATGCCATCAAGTGTATAACAGGAGCGATGTAGACCGATTGTCTTGGTGAGAGGCCCACTATCCGTCGATACGCTGTAGGTTATCCAGGTGGGTAGGAATATGGATGTGAAGGTCATCGCCGTTGCTATTTAATTCGTTAGAGGCTTCGTCATATTGTATCACAGCATAGGACAAATTGGTGGTAAGCGGGGAAAAGGAAATGGGGGTTCTACCTGCGAGGAATACCGCCACGGCGACGGCGTATACGCTTTTCCTAGTCATATTTAGGTGGAGGGGTCCCGTTGCTTCCAATGCGATTATTTGTGGGTGGTTTTTTGATGTTGTGAGCAATGGCCCGAGTCGGGCTTGAGATGATGTGAAGGAGGGGACGCTTTTTGGTTGCCTTGGAGTTTGGGGCCACTTTTATCTAGCCTTCTAAAAATGTATGTGAAAGCTAGCTAAGCGCAAAGTGCGGTGAACAAAGAATCGAATTCGGTCGCACTGGGATGCACAATTGAAACCTACTTTCAGATATTTTGATAGCAGTGCATGGATGAGAATGTAGAAGGGGACAGAGTTTGGATTGTTGGCCGTGCTAATGGCTGGTCTATCGGGTCGACTATGACGTTATATTGAAACAGCTGGGAGCGCCAACCAATTACGATCGGTTTACATTCAAATGCATATGCGAGAGAAACACCAAGTGATATATGCTGCATGAGAATATGTTCACGAGACCATGCCGGGCAACGATATGCGAGAGATAGGAAGATTAGGATGAGAATTTGGGATGGGAATGTATGACAGGCATGTTTTGAGGTTGTCTTGGATTGCATCTACTTCTGAGGTGTCTCCGGAGTAACACCAGATCATCATAATGATTCGCGTCCACCGCGGCTAAAGCCCTAACCCTTCCAACTTCCTACGATGGAAACAATATACCATGATAGTGTTACCAATGTTGATACTTGGGTCACAACAAGACCAGTAGAAGAGATAAGATTACTGGTATTCTCGCTTAACCTCCTGAATCCTGAATGCCAACGTGAGATATCTATGTGGCAGTGTGGATAGCGTGCGATATTTCCAAGTTAACTATGAAACGACATTCTTTGGTGTTTACTAAAAATCCACGTCCACCCATCAATCAATGACATTGAATTTCGCAGAGTAACGCAACATACAACTAAGTTTCTCTTTGCGATCAATCAAAAATAAAGATTAGCGCCTCCTCTCAAGAATGACAAATCACCTTCTCCCTTTTGCGGAAAGGCATTAGTGTCCTCGTAGTTGGAAATCGCTCAAATACCAGAATCCTCTTGGATTGCCTCCGAGTTCTTGTTGAAAATTGTGTAGTAAGCTCCCCAGTTGAGGCACGTCTCTGAGAATTTAGGAATGGCGCCAGACTTGTCAAACAGCGGACCAATATCGTCAGGCTTTTCGACAAATTGCAGAGCAAGACCTCCGCTTGCGTGCCAGGCAATCTTTAGGATGTTAATATATGAGCAACACAAACTTTGATGGAACCGAAAGCTACTTACATGGCAGTGCATCAGCCATATTCCCGGGTTATTGACTGTATGTCGAATCAGCATAACTTAACGATATTTGGGGCTCTGGGAATTTCTTTACTTTGGAAAGCAACGATAAGATACCCGTTTACTGGAAGAAGAGCCACATCACGGCGTGGTGGGTTCTTAAGGTTCAGGGTTACATTTTTGGGGTCATACTCCTCTGTACCACTCGCTAGCACAACGAAGTCATGTCCATGAATGTGCATTGGATGTGCCACGGGTGCTTGCACCTTATAAATTGAGCGAGTAGAATTGTTAAGAGACTCCTGGAATTTTCCTTCAATGAGGAAGTAGACCCAGCTCTCATAGTTATATCTAAGCTCGACAGGCTCATAGCCGACTGGGAAACGTGGCGTATTCCACCCCTTATCTGAAGCAATTTTAACAAGACTCAAACTTGGTTGAGTCCAGTCCAAATATAGTGAAGAGTCTTTCAATACCCATTTGTGCAGCATCGAATCTTTTTTGAATTCATCGGGATAACCTATGAGATGCACCTTGAAGGAGTCTTTGGTGTAGTTCCCGTTCACTGGGTCTTTGACCATCCTTGGAACAATTGGCTTGAGGTTCAGGCTCAATTCATCGAGGCAACCATAGCAGACAGCCTGTTGACTAGGTGGTGGCGTGTATGGAATCGTATCAGAAGACTGATTATATCTAATAATGCCTAAGTTGGATCTGGCACCCCCAATACCACAATCACGTGCGTGTATCCAAAAATCAGTTTGCTGATCAGTGGTTGCATTAGCATTAATAATAATTTCGTATCTCTGCCCAATAGCTATGTTAAGAATTGACGCGTTATATGGTTTGATTGGAACGAAATCGGTGGCCACCACGGAGAAGTTGTGGTTGTCGATCCAAAATGTTGTGTGTGTGGATGTTCCCGTGTTGACCAAAGACATCTTATAGCTCTTGCCTTTCTCAAAGACAAATTGCGTCAGCTTCGACTTGCCCACACAGAGGGGATCAAGCTTTGGGCAACAGTAGTATGTTCCGTTTCCATTCATTAACATGGAGTCAGGGGCTGGAGGGCGACCAAGATATTCAAGCATAACTTGCGAGAAAGCAGTTTTATGAAAATGATCAGTGATGAGAACTGGTCCAAGATCAACGTCATAATTCATACTTGTCGGTCCGTTAATTTTCAGTGCGCCAACAAGGCCATCCGGGTCTATCACCATTAGTCCGTAAACCTTCCTACCTGTACTAAAATACTCATCAGGCATACTGACATTGAAGACTGAAATGACCTGTCTTTGGTTAGTACTGTATTTTCAAGCTTTGCAAGTCCACTAACTATGATACCATGAAGTCCCATACTGCGTTGCGTTCCAGACATATGTGAACTCTTCTCCTGGCTGAGATGGTTAGCACCGCCGCAAAACTTGAACATGAAAGGTAGGATTACAGGTATTGGGCATTCCGTCACACCAGATACCCCATCAAACCAGTTAGTATTGAGCTGCCTGATTCCATGCCAATGGATTGAAGTGCCATTATCATTGCTCAGCTTATTTCTAATGGTGATTTCTGTTTCGAGGGTTAGTGTTCACTGTCGTTTTGAACACTAGCTGGAGATGGGAGTATCTGACCGAATGTATCACCCCAGTTGCCTTCTAGGGTTGGACCGGGGTATGTTTTGTTGAAAAGCATACGCTCTACTTTGTACCCATCTGGAGCGATAACTTCATTTGTCAAATCCAATGTGAACTGAGATACTTGTTAGGGAGATATTTCCAAATCAATCATATGATACTTGCCTTTCTAACAATTCCATTGGGTTTATAAAGCTCATAATCGGTGGTAATGTCAAATCCTTTTGACCAACACTGTCTGTTTTTTGCAGAATTACAACTCTGATCTATACTAGGAACATCGAAAGCGTCGAGTATAGAAACTGCATTAAGAGGGGTTTCAGGATGAGATGAGATGGTCTTTTGGAGATATACATTAGTCCCCCAAAGAAACTCTGTGAGTCTTTTCCAGAAGCCCATTTCTATGAGATTATTTGACTCTTAGTTGAGATTTCTTTCTAAATTTCAAATGAAAGTAGGATCTGGAAGATAGGAGAATATGGAGCGACGACCGCATTCATAAGTACTAAGCCGTGTGCTATTACGAGGGGTTACAACAATATTACAGCATGTCGGTGTAAGGCATTGGCGGGATGCGCCATGCGACTTGAGGAGCCATTGAAGTGATTGCAATGTACAACAGTTTAAGGATGTTTTGTAAGTGATAGGGATGCTCTCATTGGGTGGGAATCTTTTCTGATCTTGGTGTCCCCCAGACCACACCAATTATACCTAAAAATTACTATTAAGATTTTACAGCTTCAAGATTGTAAAAGTTATTTGTAGTACATAAAATATAGTTTATATACCAAGGTAAGCTTAATATCAAGAGTGAGCTAGAATTTCAAATAGATAGGGACGTAGTTGCCGTTTCTTCCTCCCTAAACGACATCCTCTCGAGGTATACATATATTTCAAGGTGAATCACACGAGCCTTGATAACAAATTAAGTTTTATCACAAAAGATTCCTGGGAAAAGGTGCCAATATCGGGCAACTTTTCCTGCAACTTTGAATGGTTGTGTTTCCGGTAAGAAGTAGTACATTAAACAGATTAAGAAGTGTTACGATTCATCTACTATTATTGTTTGCTGCATATGCAAGCCAATCTATGTTATACCTGGTATGAACATAAGAGCTTCTTATAAAACCGGTTGCATCTCTATTTTTTAATGTACACCGCTTGAACAGAGGATTGTGTTGATGGTGATTTGCACGGTAGGTAATCTGGTGAGACAGAGTCTTTGCTGGTGGCTTGCTGAAGTGTAACCATCGGGAAAGCCTAGCGCATCATGATCAGGCTGACTGAGCCATACTGCGGCTGTCTGTCTAGAGAAGCCTTGCTTCACTGCTCTTTAAGACCTAGTGTGTTATGGTGGTGGATTAAGTTGGACTATTGCCTACCGCGGTTAGTTATCACAACTGTTTGTGAGTTCAATTAAGCTATATTCAAAGTTTCACTCCAAGGTTCGAATAATAATAGTAGAATGGAGGTGCATTGACTACCTCCTTAAGCGAAGGTGGAGCACCCCCCCTATCTTAAGCTTCGGTTAACCACTCAATGTACAGTACAACGAGCCTGAGAGCTTCCCTCAAGAAATAGTAAGATAAGTTGAGCATAAGCAGAGGCAAATCCCCGCATAATGTTATGTATGTTTGAACAAATGTAGAAAGCCCACCCCCGCCATCAGCTCCCCGTTGCAGACGCCCCCAATATACATCATGCACAACAATGCATAAGCGGGCGATCTGGCGGTCAACTGCTGGATACGAGCCTGCAATAGTGGTCTGTTTACTACTCGTGGACACTCTTTCTAATAGCCAGATGAAATGTGAGCTTAGATTTCACATATTTAACCAAGCAGGTAGAACTACACTCGATTGTATGGCAGGGTGACATATTAAAGCTGAATGTATTGGTTATGTCGCCAAACAACAAGGTTGGCAGCTCATGATTAAACTCATCTTAAAGAAGGCTGCTCATCTCGGAACCCCGTATACTTCTTGTATTTAATAACAAGAGGATCCTCTGGCGAAGTTACCATCAAGCTACAGTACTTCACGAAACTATTGTGAAAATAAGGGATAAGCAGAGTCACTGAATTCACCATGTCCGCTCCAATGGATCCATTGAATTTTATTCCAGCCGATGTTTTCTATACCTCTGTGCCAAGCTTTCAGCAGCCAAAACAGGTTGTGAACATTGTTTCCTCCAATTCAGTCGACAAGACCGATCTCCTCAGATATGCCGCGCACATAACACTTCAGGGAATTGACAGTAATCCAAACACTCATTGCTTAGTACAGTTTGTGACTCCCCAGACATGGAGAATCAGATACAATCCCAAGTTGTCGAGCGTGGCTGCTTACCCAGATGCAAACTCGTGAGTTAAACATATTCCAACCATGAACTCATAAATATATTCGGTTCTGAAACATATGAAACTGTTAGTCGTACCATTGTATTAAGTAGCTTTGCGGATTTGGTAGATCGCCTGCAGGAGGAGTATCGTGACTCTGAAGCATGGAATTCTCACCCAACTTCAGCAACATGGTCTTGGAAGACAACCTTCGAAAAGAAATCGTCAACTCACTGGATCCTAAGTGTAGGTTGATGATTAAAATATGAACATATTTGTAGTGCTAATCATCGTTGACAGTCTGTGGAATACGCGAGTGCTAGTTCACCGGGTGTTGTGAACACTCGTCTACACTTTCTAGATTCTCCGTTTCGTATTGTTGCTACGAGAGTCTTGCGACCAATGCCAACAGATTCCGCTGTAATCAGCGAACTCTCTCTTCCGACGGTCTCTGCTGAAGAGCAGATAATTTGGCAGACTTCTCAACAGACCTTTGCTTATCAGGGTAATCCAAGTATTGGCATTATCAATAATGTGGTAATGACCATAAACAAACCAACGCAGGCAGAATACGTCGGTTTTGGCGAGCAAGGCGGTAGAACTGTTCTGAAGAGGCCAACTTACATGAACTATTTCTGTAGGAATAAGTTTCTAGGATTTTATTTCCTGTTTCTAATCCGTGGCATAGGTTATGACAATTATAATTACACAAAAGTGTATGGTCAAGGAGCCTTGGATCCTAAAGAACCTCTGTAAAACTCCGACCACTGCCTGGAGAAGTTATTTAGGTCTAACCTAATGATTTAGTTACCACTCGACTCCCTTCTTTCTAGAAATGAATGGAACCCCTGAGTTTCGGAATGTCACTGGGCTAATGGTTGATAATTATTCTCAAGTAGCAATAGACCTTGGCAAGAACAACTCTTCTGCTATTAGTCTTGGTACTAGATTCGGGACTTTTGATGCATATATCATGACCGACGACAGTGTCGCAGGTATAATTTGGTGAGCATTTCATTCCTGGATCTCTCGATAGATAGAACGGGCTGCTTACTTGTATTTAGGCAATATACGTCAATTGTAGGACGTCCAAAACTTAAGCCACGGTTCATCCTGGGCCATCACCAAGGATGCAAGTATTTCTCTGCTCTGTGGGGCTTACCTGAACTAATTAGGTAGGCTATGGTTACGATAGTAGTGCAACTGTAAATGGTATTGTGGACGGTTATCAAAGGTCAGAAACTCCGCTCGATGGCATGCATCTAGATGTTGACTTTCAGGTAAATTTAAAAATATACCTCACTGAATGGAGATATTAGCAATTCTAATGCATAGCTTAGGATCGCTATCGAACCTTCACGGTAAATGGTATCAACTTTCCGGACGTTGGGGGCTTTTTGAGAAATCTTAAAGCTCGTGGTGTGAAAAGTTGCACAAATATTACGCCGATTTTGACATTTCGAGAATCGGATTCTGATCCTTACAAAACCCTACGAGACTTTTGGGATTTGAACGATAAAAAGAACCCGGCGACGAAGTAAGTATGATTCTTTCTCTGTTCGTTCCATGTCTCACGACACTTGTAGCTTGCTTGTGACCGACGAAAGGTATTCCGATGGGCTACCCGTCAACAGGCCATTATGCACAAGATATGATGGCGGATATGCAAATCCGAGCTACAAGGATCCTGACTCTCTCAACGACCGTATATCATTCGCAGATTACATTGGCGCAGAGGTATACCGTGACAATTACGTTTTTATTGAGCGTGACCCGAGCAAACAGGAGGGGAATTACAATAGCGGATTTCCTTACCACGGTGGTGTTAGTTACGGCACGAATCTCGGAACTGTAAGTTGCTTCAAGATTTTGAATCAGCCCAGGTGTTAACAATAACCAGGTTGGCTTCTATCCAGATCTCAACCGGGCTGTTGCAAGAGAAAGATGGGGCCAACAATACCAGTACTTGTTTGACAATGGACTGGAGTTTGTTTGGCAGGATATGACCACCCCTGCAGCAGGGAATTGCTATGGTGATATGCTAGGGTCCGAGAAATCTTCAAGAGAGTGTCATTAGTGCTAACTTAACCAGCTTCCCATCTCGACTTCTGATGTCCGATGATGACTATAATCAAGACCCCACCAAGAAACCGTCCACCAAGACAGCCATAGAACTCTGGGCATTGTATTCATACAACTTGCACAAAGCAACCTACCATGGACTCAATAAACTGAAAGGGCGAGAGAATAAACGTAACTTTATTATTGGCAGAGGAAGTCAGACAGGCATGCATCGATATGCTGGTCTTTGGACAGGAGACAATGGAAGCTCCTGGGACTTTTGGCGAATCTCTGTTGCCCAGGTTCTTGCTTTAGGCTACAGTGGTTTGACAATTGCCGGAGTTGATATGGGGGGTTTCACTTTTGATCCAGCCCAATCGAACACTCCTCCTCCTCATTGGTGTGATCCTGAGTTATTGATCCGTTGGTACTCTGGGGCTTTCTTGCTACCCTGGTATAGAAATCACTACAACCAACATTTCGACACCAAAGTTTTCCAGGTAAACAAAATTCCCTTCAAGATCTTAATTATGGCCGGAAAGTCATGCTAACACTACTTAGGAACCGTGGCAATATAGTTATGTAATGGAAAAGTATGGAAACTTGGTTAATCCGAACAACGATCCCAGTATTACCAGCCTGTATATGTCTGTTGAACCAATCTGTCGCTATTATGTGCAATTACGCTACAGCTTGATCCAGGTTCTTTACGACACAATGTTTGCGAATTTGATCGACGGTCTACCAATTGCCCGTGCAATGGTAAGTCTCAATTCCCTAATATTGAACTCAAGTTAAGCTGATCATGTTAAGATTATTACTGACCCTTATGACACCTCTCTATTCAACGGCAATGACGATTATATCGACAACCAATATCTCCTCGGCCATAATATTCTCGTTTGTCCTATCACGAATCCACTCGTTGTGAATCGAGATGTTTATCTCCCGGGAACAGATTTGTGGTATCCATTCAACTTGCGTGTTAATGCATCCGGATTTGGTCCTGATCCTCTTGGAATCAAGCATGCAGCTGAACTCGAGAAACCAGTTGCAGGTAGCACCACGATATCATATGGCTGCAGAATTCCCGATGCAGTCAACAATCCTGACCAGCTTCCTTACGTAACGCCTGTATATATTCGGGCTGGTAAGTTTGCAACTAGAATCTGATTATTAGATATGGAGCTGATCACATATTGAAGGTGCTATAATCCCACAGCTTGATGTTAGACAATCTATCAATGAAAACGATTTGAATCCACCTACTATTCATGTGTACCCTGGCAGTCAAAACACTGTGGGTGTTTAGATTATTACCTGAACATTGTATTCTAAAGCTGACTTGTTGCAGTCGTATTCATTGTACCTTGACGATGGTGTTAGCCGTGATAGTGCACCTGCGAATCTTCCTCAGTACAAATACAGAGAACAAGCAGATGTCCATAATCCAAGCTTGGCCACAGATGCCAACGAAGCCAAGAGCAAATATCGAGAACTCAAGATCGAACAGGTCCACCAGTCCTTCTTTTCCCATAAACTCACACTAACTCTTCACAGAACAACCAGTCTGGTGCGCGTTTCATATCTCTAATGCACCCCTGGAATGGTTACGATGCATCTCCCAATGTCGGCGCGGTCTATCAACTCGCAATCTGGGGAGTAAAAGTGACCGCGCCAAAAGACCCGAGTCAAGTCAGAATTTCATTCCAAGACCAGGACGGGAAAATTGTAGCTGGTGCTGGACTTTCTGGGAGCTATGATGTCAACCGAGCTGTGGTTACTGCGAACGTTCCCGTCAATCTTGTGCCATCTTGGGGGGGACCTGAAATATCGACGCCAAAAAAGGGACAATCTATTGCAGTATTGGTCGAAGGACTCAACTGAGAAATATTAGTCTTGGCTTTGTTGGGATTTATGGGATTTATGCTGTTTGAAGGGCAAAAAAAGTATGCGGAAATATTCAAATCTAATAACACGTATTAGTAATAAAAATATTCTGTAGTTGTCGAATCAACGAAAATCTCCCTCTGGTAGTGAGATGATTATTATTGAATAGTTTGTAAGTCTACTTGAATATGTATTGTATGCTAAGTTTCTCGTAAATTATTTCATGGACATGTAATCTGACCCCAGGAGATGTTGAGCATTCTAAAAGGAAGCAGAAATAAAGTTAAAAATCGGCGTGGAAAGTTCATTTTGTCGAGGTTTTTGATATAATGAGAAACTATCAAGTGCACTTGTCTCGTTGTACTCGATTAAACAGAGTGACGGAAGTCACAAAAGTAATCGTTGGAAAACATAAGAGAGGTTATAGCAGTTGACATGTCACGTGGGTATTCTCGCTTAGTCTATGTGACATCAAATCTCCTTAACTTCCCTCCTCCGCCGGGTTACCCATCATCACCCTGCACATCAATAATCAGTGCCTACAAAACAACCATTACCTTGTAACCATGGCTACCCCCTCCGAAGATACTCCTAGTCCTCCAATCTTCAACTACATCCTTGGTTTCCTCCTTATTGGCATAGCATGGGGTCTCACAACACCGTTCATCCGTGCCGGCGCCAAAACTCATAAACCACGCCCTCACCCGATTCTCCAGACCCCTTCTGTCCAGTCCAGCGCCATTAAAGGGAAAGTATACGGCACGTTTTTCTCATTGACGGATATATTGAGGAATCCTCGATATGCGATTCCATTGGTGATTAATTTGACCGGGAGTGTTTGGTTTTTCTTGCTGATTGGGAAGGCTGGTTTGTTGGCCCTTTTCTTTATTATCATTTGAGAAGTGATCCAAAAGAAGCCTGCCGCGAAGAGAGATTTGGGCCGCATGAAGGTACTTGAAGGCTAATGGAGGAATAGAATTGAGTCTGACCGTGCCGATCACAAATTCTCTCGCGTTTTTGTTTACCGTTCTTGGTGATTGGTACGTGGAGCGGAAAGTCATTAGCAAGGGTATATCTCTCCTCAACTCATCAGCTCCGAAGGGACGTGTTAATAAAATGTCTATAGAAACTTGGCTAGGCATGGCACTCTCGTTAAGCGGTATAGCTCTGTGTGTACAGAGTAAAAGATAGGCAACTTAGTTAAGGATAATGAGACGAAGTGTAATCAAATGCATTAAATTTTGAATTGCATACCCTTCCTATCGTATATCATATCCCTGGGTATCATCGAGTTTGAGCCGAGTTATCAAGATCCGATCAGAAACTAAAAGAACATTGAAAAGCAAGATCCTCCAACATCATCATATCATAAATCCAAAATTGCGCCTGGCAATATCGCTATACCGTAAGAACAAAAACAGAATTCTATAACCAATCTCCAGGACTGATCTTGCAAAAGGAAAAAGAAAGAAAAAGGGAAGAAACGCCACCCGATGCTCGTCCACTATCCCCGAGAATCGAGAAGTTCGTGCTGTGATGCCGCTCAATGTTGATAAGAATGCTGTCCCAGTGCGCCTTTTGATGCGTTAACTTTTCCTTTCCTTTCGCAAAACCTCTTTTACCCATCCGAGTCTTTGTAAAAAACAGAAAGAAAAAAAAGAAAGGGACTTTTCAAAGTCGAATAAGTGCCAGCTCAATTAGCGCCTATCCCGAACCCATCGCTGGATCTGTCGTAGACTTGGGTCCTCTAGAGTCCAGCGCCCCATTTGGTAGTCTGAAGATCGCATATCGGAGTATATAGAGTCGTCGGTGATGGCCGCAAGCTCCTAATCATAACAACGTTAAGACCAGTTCATGAGATTAAGTACAAGGGGGTTTTAACAAGAATTCGAGATAGAATGAAAGCAGAAGGACAACTAACAGCTCGCAAAGCAGCATCACATTGTTCCAAAGCTGCTCTATGGCCTACGTGGGGACGTTCACCATTCAGGGTGCTTTCACGCCACCCAATCCAATTCTGCACAGCAGATTGTCGTAGGTAGATTTTTTGTGCTTCATGCCTTCTTGAATAAGCGTCAAGTAAGACCCTAATTCCAGATCAGCTCACTTTCTAGGCCAACTTCCCAAGCTTGAAAAAACATTTGAAAACATACTGCTGTAACTCCGCCTTGGCTTGTTCGTCTGGGCCTCCTCTTACTCTTGGAACACGAGTATCGGCCGCGCAATTTAAAATATGCTGACCATCAATGGAACATTGACGGAGGGCGGCCCAGCCTTCCGTGTAATAATCTT
>Ga0247734_1001170_pt1 | contig 20522 bp, 24 predicted proteins | sample UWRJL103311B2_FD_180933 | JGI IMG/M metagenome (GOLD analysis project Ga0247734, IMG submission 180933) | Plant litter microbial communities from Arlington Agricultural Research Station in Wisconsin, United States - UWRJ-L103-311B-2 | ecosystem: Environmental > Terrestrial > Plant litter >... | reverse complement strand
AGATCATATCATGGCTTCAAACTTGTCTTGAGGATTCTTCTCTGGGGTCAAACAATGTGACGTAGACAGTAGATGTTTGGATGATGAGCCTGCGAGTTTGTTCACGCGGATGGTAGTACTGAAGGAAGATGAAGTTGCAGATCGGCGTACGCGAAATGTAACGTTGAAAGGCTTACAACGTACATGCTCCTGTAAGCAAATGCTTGTATATCTGCTCCACAATCTACTCAGAGCCTGACTTTACAACGTTCTGACCATCGCCTCCACCAACCCCCCAACCCTTGTTATACCCGAACCCCTACAGTAGAAAGTTGTTCACAATTTGCTGGATTGGTACTAGTTGCGGCTTGATGCATTTCGAGCCCAATGCAAAGGAAGAAACTGATACATTTATTATTACTTGGCATGCAAAATGATGCCATCGGCTAATTCTGACAATGTGTCTGCAATTACATCTACCTCACCGAATAAATCGGTGCAAGGCTCTTTCTCCCACACCGTGCAATAAGCACCCTTAAATCTAGAAGTAGGTCAGCAGCAGTCCGGTTCAGGTTCACCGCATCTTACCCAGCCCGCTTCGCTGCAGAAACATCCCATGAATGCGCAGCGGCAAACCATGCTTCGTCGCCGTTCTTTTGGAATTTCTTCAAAAGCGGCTTGTATGCCTCAGTTGCGGGTTTTGCAATACCAGCCTCATCACACTGGTAGAGAGTTTAGCTATGCACCTATCGGAATTGAGCCAGAAACGGAAGCTTACTGAAGTGATGTTCTCCTTCGGCATATCCACACCCCCTTGCTCAAAGAAACCTAAGACCTTCTCTGCATTTCCTGTAGTCAAACACCAAATCGTAAATCCTTCATCACGCAATTTCTGGAAACACTCCTTCACCCCAGGCCGGAGTTTCAGTGAAGTATACTGCTCCATGAGATAATCCCTGTCTTCATCGGTGGCAAAGTTTCTTGGTTCTTCTATACCCGCCATTCGCAGGATTCGATAGAAGAGAGCTCTCTTGACGTCTCCAGACGATTTGTAGGCGCCTGAGATGCTAAAGTATACGTATTCAAGTGAAGCTACTTCGATCCATGTGTAGCCAAAGAGTAGAGGTTTGATACCTTCTGCTCGTAGTTTGTCCCCTAATTTCAGTTCGATTGCGTCGAAGAAGGCTTCGTAACCCTGTAGTGAACGTAAGTTCTTCCATTTTATTTTTCATGACATTATCATAGTGTCAGAAATGAGTCTTACAGCACACGTGCCAACAACGTCGAAAACTATTTGCTTGCCCATATTTGTGGTGGAGTAATACCAGTAGATGGTAGGTAGTGTAGAGCTATGTTTGGTCGAAGTAAACTTGAGGAGGGTTTTGGGACTATAAGGTAGTGCACTAAAGTAGCCTTGGCACCGTGTTGGTTAGCTTCCAATTCACTCTGTACTACATCATCTAAAACACACAAAATTTCTATATGTGGTCATTTTTATTTAATACTGAATATAATCTCAGCCGATCACTTTTGATTGCAATGCTTACTCTTCTTATATATGACATCATAAGTATCACGTCACAATGGTCACGGAAGTACGAAATGGGAGTTAATTCTTAGATAAGCGACCCAATGGAGTGAGGGCCTTTCCAGGAATCCAATGAAATCATGAATCCTGGTGGATGGCTCGTGGCTGGGAAACATTTACTTCATAGTATGCACATTCCATGACTATGTCTGGCCGCCACTCAACATTCAGGGTTCACCAAAACTCACTCCCTAACCTACTAACACCTCCTGCGATACTATACGCTTCATAACCTTGACCACGTAGCAGAGCGCTGGCCAATCGTGAAGTTTCACCATTATAGCAGACAACAACGACCGGCCTGGAACCCACACGTTCAAAATCGTCTCCCGAGAACTTGTCCTTCAGATCTTTCCACTGGCTCTGCAAAAGTTTCCCATCATCGTATGGATTTGGAGTCGTGGCCGTCAAGTTTGCGAGCGGGGTTGAGATTGCTCCAGAGATATGGCCATGCTCAAAGTCTTCAGGAGAACGTAAGTCAAGCACCTTGGCGATTGATGAAGAGGGATGTTCAATGCCATTGCTCATGGGAAAACCATCATCGGCTGTCCAATTCGCTCCATACACTTTGGTTGCCACATCTTGTGGGCTTAGTTCCCATCCAGCATCATATTCGTTGGTATCAACGTTTAAAATTTCCTGGCGAGCTATTAGTATCTGTTTTGTTCAAAATTATACGTAGCAATACTAACCTCATTCCGAATAGGGGGGAAGTCTTCATCTCCCAGTGCTTTGAAATAACCATCTAGATGCTGGTATGGGAGATCGCAGCACAGGAAGACACAAGATATCTCACCTGTTTCCGGCTCTCTGTATTGGTCTAGAGTTCCTGAATCTTTTGCTTTTTGCAGAAACTCATAAATTCCTTTTAGACATATGCCAGAGGATGGCCCACAAATAATACCCTCCCTCGAGAGTAACATTGATAATCGATAAGCATCCTGTGATCCAATGAGTTCGACAGCGTCTACAGTCTTCCTCCATGGGAATTCGCATCCCTCAACTAAAGGTAGGCTTCTAGGCCCAGGGACAATATCACCCACTGGGAAGCATACACTGTGGTTTGGTTGGTTAGTATGCAATGCTTACTGACCGCTGAAATGTGCTTACCCCAAAACTTTTACAGATGGCTTTTGCTTTTTTAAGTAGCCCCCAGTTCCTGTAATGCATCCTGCGGAGCCCATTGACATGGAAATTATGTTGATCTCCGGAAGTTGTTTCCAAAGTTGTGGCCCGGTCCACCGTATGTGGCTTCGCCAATTCTGTGTATGTATCAGTTTTACTTGTCAAGCCAAACAGAATGAGGTCAAGCCTAATTGGACTTACATCTTCATTGTCGTACTGTCCTGGGTTCTTGAATCTCTTATCCGTTTCAGCCAATCTGTGTGATTTTGCGACAGAACCTCTCGGATCCCCAAGTGGAGGTTGGCTCGGCCCTCCGTACAGCTCGCTAGAATAGGTGAGCATTTGAACTTAAGCTTGGTAAATTAGGAGAAATCTATCAAGGGCAAACATACACATTAAGACCAAAGAAACGCAGTTGCCTGATACGGTTGGAGCCGACTTTATTGCTGACGTAAATGCGGGTATTTTCATTATTGTATATCGTGCGTGCGACCAGTCCCAGTGATATTGCTGTTGAACCAGAACTTTGTTCAATAATAATGTCTTCGGGAGCTGGAGGGTTGTTTTGGAGCATATTCAAGGCTTTAAAAATGTTAGTTCTTCTGGCTTCACATTTTATCCTTAAAATTTACCGGGTAGGAATTTGACGTTTTGAGAGGGCAACGCCGTTGCCATTTTGGCATATATGCGAACATTATCTTGCTTAAATGGGTTTAATTTACTGGGCAGTTCGATCAATGGTAGATGGGGTTGACAATCCGGGTTGAAGTAATCGGCCATCGAATTCGGGCCTTTGTAGACGTTTAGGGGATTCGTTTGCGACATTGATACGGGTGTTCAGAGGTATTGGATAAAAGGTGGGAGTGAATCAGCTGTGCTAGACAGACGTGAAATGATAATGTTTTGATTCCGAGAGACTTGATGCCAACATATATACTTAGTATGCCATTTATTTCGTCTATTTAATGGCTAATGCTAGTTTATGCGGCGTTAATCTTGATATTTTATTGTCATATTTTCTAGAAGAGCCCGTTATTGTGATGTCATCTCATCGACACCATTTCAATTATAATGCTACATTGGAGTTATTAGAGCATTATTTAGAGCATCAAACTAATACCACCACTAAACACCTCTGTGACTAAAACAACAACTTCGACATACCGACTTACTAATAGATGGTTGGTTGACTAAGATACATGCTAAAGATCTACCGACCGAATCATCACGGGACTTACGACATGGAAAACGAAACTAAAATGACGTTAGTTTGCAAAAGTTAAGAACCAAGAGTGACATTGTTAGTAGCAGCTTATACTGAAGATATCGAGATTCTTGTTTTCTAGGTGATTGTTTATAGGCGTGCTTTTTTACAACTTGTTTCCATGAACCCCCGAAAACCTGGACGTTCGGTTGATAAGTGCTCTATCCTCAAGAAAGGATGGCTCTGGAGTAGAAGCAATATAACACTTTCCGAAACATTATATGTGTTCACTCAATCTTCCATATCATTAATGTTACTAATAAAGTACACATGCCACTGCACTAAAGTGAAATCTTGAGGACGTACAGTGGAAGCCACTATATTAGGTCTCGGAATTGAGAACTGCAAATGCCCGCAATCGATCTACAACAAAGGGTTACAAGAAAATAATCTGGTACAATTCATAATTTTTTTTTATGTAAGGCAGGAGAACCAGTGAACATTTAAAACATATTCTCCACCTCTACGACCACCTTCATACTTCTTTCAAATTCATCCCCACCACTTCAGCCCTCTTCTACCACAGCCTCATTCCTCCTCGGCCTCTCAATAATACCCTCCTGCTCATTCTCCAAGGCCGTCTTATTCATCTCTTCCTCACGGCTGTCATATTTCCTCAACGCAAAATAAAACACCGCACTGGTCAAAATCATCACCCCTCCCAATGTACCATACATAATAACGTTGGTCGGGTCCTTGTATGATGGACTTAGTGCAAAAGCCAGAGCACTACCCATAGCTACCGTAAACAACAACACAGCCTGAATTAATGATTTCATACTACTCGGTGCTTTCGTGTACGCATACTCCTGTCCTGTCGGGTAGAAGAAAATTCCTGCCAAGCCGTCGAGCATGTAAGCTGGTAATTGTACTGCAACATTAACATGGTTTGGCCCAGGTGGTTGCCCATTCGGAAGTGAACACTTGAGAGGGTGATCATAGCAGGGTCCTGCATTATAGATAATTTTCTGAGCTACAGAACCATATGCCATGGCAGCTCCTTGCAGGACAAAGCCGACGGCAATCCGGGAAATTGGTGGAAAGGGAATTCCGAGCTTGCGGAGACCGGGATAAAGGAGCTTCTGAACGAGAGGCATGGCGATGATAACAGTGAGCGCACTCAGGTTTTGGAATATATCGTTGGGAATTCCATATGTTTCCATTTGTGAGGCTTGTGACACGAGGTTCGTATTTATTTGACTGTGACACATCCAAGCGATGGGGAACGCTATGCTGGAGAGATGTTAGCTCGGAATATCTATGTATTGTTACGTTCAAGCAAAACCTACAAGACTTGACATGCTACCAAACCGAGTTTCAACTCCTCGACAAAAGAGGCTGTCCATCCAACTTCTCTCCCGAATTGGGTACGTTGGTGGTCAGGTTTTGTCAAATCCATCTTGAACCCAACCTTAGATGCTGCAGAAAACACCTTGAAGGATGAAACTAGGATCGAACCAACGGGTTTTCGGCGAACTATGAACTGTCAGTATATGTACTATATGAATAATTCTAATGATTACACTAACCAAATCTTCGACGGCCGATAAGTAGCAAGATTGGTGCAAAAAACAAAAAGCAGGTTGGTAAGAGATAGGCAGCCCAAAATCCAATCTGTTTTTCCATAACGGTGGTTGCAATACCTGATAGCGAGCCTACATTCACACACCTGCACAATGTCAGAGCTCAGAACCGGTGGAATAGGGTGTCAGATTTGCCTCACCAATACCACAGACCATATATAGACTGCAATGTGAAGTTCCTATCAATTATGACCCTCTCTCCTTTTTTGAGAGTTTTTACCCTGAGCTTAGTCTCCGTATATTGATCAGCTTCTCGGAATTAGCTCTTTTTGCTTGTCAAAAACAATGTCTCTTACCCATTAACGGAGGTACACAAGCCTTTAGTCCACCTAAACCAAGCCCAGCAGTAATTATCCCAGCGATGAAACCACCAAGGCTCACATTGTGCTCCAGGGCAGCTGGCGTAGATGTAGCAAAAATAAGTATCACACCAGTAAGATAAACTCTGCTTTCTTGTCAGCTGATGAGGCCCATTCCCTCACAAACCAAATGACCCTGAAATAAAGAGAGGACCTACGCTACGGCATAGCAAATAGTTCTATACTTCCCCAATTTCGTATCAGCAATGATTCCCCACCCAATTGGCGAGAGATACACAAAAAACTGAAAAGCATCATTCAAATTCGTCGCCCTCGTCTGACCAAGATTCAGTGCTCCAGGGTGATTGGGATTCCCGGGTGGGTGTTGCGCATAATTTTCTGTTCTAAATATTAGTATTGGACTTACAAACATAAGATCGCTTGAAGTGCTCACTTCAGACACCAATTTTGACTTACGGAACGGAGAATTAATGCCATAGTAGGTGAATCGCTCTGTCAAGCTTATACCAGCTGCTAGCCAGCAGGTCAGTGGAATATGGTCTGATGTGTGACGCAGAGTTGTGATTTCTTCGTCAGTGGGTTCACCGCCATCAGGTGTCACGAGGGGTGATTCTGACGAGGTGGATTTTTCATTGCTGATGGATGATTGAGTTGGTGATGGCATAGTGACTTTATTTTCATGTTGCGAATCCGTTGACTTGGCGTTGCCGTAGCTGCCCGCAACGCGAGACGGACTTGAACTTCTAGACATATTGGCAATGACTGGAAACTCATTTGAACCTCTTTTTTGCTCCGTCGACTACCTATACACCTGTTAAGCCCCTGAGATTCTACCTACGTCATTTTTTCCCGACACCTTCTTCTAATACTTATCTCAATTACTGTACTTCTAATCTTGATATTACTCAGAATTTCTGTTTCAGCACCTAGTGGGTAAGAGATCAGCGGTTATCTAAGGTAAAGTGTACATCTGCGTATGACAGCTGGGCTTAGTGAGTGACGACCCATTCAATCCTTGCTACGCTAAGTGATGGCATTTGATAAATGGAATAGGAAAACTTCCAGATGCTCATCTTTGCGTGATTTCCACGTGACTCGGTCATTTAGTACTTAACTCATGGTATTTACCAACTGGCATTGGTTAGATGCACGAAGGTATGACATCTTGCATAAGATGCCAGGTTCAAACTCTAAAATTTTAAGGACGACTCACATGGCAAAGGCAAATTGGATCGCTAAATTCCCATTCCAAAACTAGAATGCCCTTTTATCTAATCGGTAAGTCCAAGCGACGGGACCGACATAGGATCGACAGCTATATAAGGAAACTTATACGTCACTACAATATTCCTTGAACAGACACCGCATTCCTACCTACCTCATTCACTATAACTTGATCATCTTATTCTGGCCAATGAGCAAATACTATATTTGTGTTCATCACTTAAAGAGTTGGCCGCGTGCCCTCCAAGAAAACCAGAGGTGCTTTACTGTACAGTAAGCAGGCTTGTAGTAACACAACAGGAAGACAGGGTTGGATGACGTTATTTGTAACTGCTATTGAAACAGTAAAATGCTCTCAACACTCGAATTGTCAGCCATAACAACATATCTATTCTTGAAATACTCAACCTTTATTAGCTAGTGCCGAATGGTTATGGCCATAACTAAGCTGATTTCAGTGGCTAAATTTATTAATTAGCAGTCATTCAGTGCTCGCATCATATCATGTTCATTTAGATTTAGTTGAAGCAGTAATATTAGAAAGTTAACAGATAGAGCGGTCATCAGCTGATTACATCATGCTCCGATAGCTTCACAATGATTGTAAACCCAGGGTTCGATCTAGCCGTAAGTTTGTGCGCAAAAATGCACAAAAGAGAGAAGAACAATGCACGATATCAAGTACGATACGAAACAAAGATTATACTATACTGGACATAATACAACCAGTAAATAGGTCGATTGGAAACAGTGCAGAAGGAGACCATGACCTGAAGTTTTCTCTTTATGAAGCAACTGAACATCACCAAACCAAGACCCTTTTCGACCTTCCTTGCTGCGTGCGTGTACGTGGAACGGTCAGCAAAGGAATTGGTGTTTAACTGAGAGAATTCCACTTAATCCAGCAGTTCATTAAAGATCAATTGATGGCCTAAAGCACTCTTTCAACTCCTAACTTTGAGTGTTTAATAACTTACGATGCTGGGACAGGAAAATGTACCTTTGATATGATTGTTAAATTTGAATGGAGTTGATATAGATTCTGATAGAGAAACTTGAGTGGCGTGTGCTAACATCGAACGAACGAGGTTGAGATGGTTGAGCTAAATTCTTGCAGGTTCGCTCTAACTTTGGTACAAATGCAATATATTCTATTTGAAAGCTACTGAGTATAAGTCTCCCAAATTATGTGTAAATGTGCGCTTACAACTACTTCCTCATATTCACATTAGCAACTCAGGTGAATATATCTAATAGCGTTGAGAGTGTTATCATCATTTGGGTTGTTCTTTCCCGTTTCGGGTCACCACAGTCAAGACATCAATATTGCCATACTTTTTCTTGTCCCCACTACACAAAACCTTCTTTCTTGTCATCTCCATTGTGCCCAAAATCATGACACAATCAATCTGGTAACTACCCACAACTTCCCAAGCACTCAAATATTTCAAACAGATCATGAACCACGCTAATGAGCATGGAAAGCTCTATGAAACTCAGATGATTATACATAAAGGCAAAGGACTTATTGCTCGGGATTATATTGAACAAGGCGCACGTATTGCCTCCGAGAAACCAATTCTGGTTTTTTCTGAACTTAGTAACGAAGAGGAAGTAACGGCAAAACTCAAGAGCGTATCAACACAAGATCAAGACTCGATTCTCTCATACCACAACGACTTTCCAGATAGCAAGTATCCATTGCTGGGAATTGTGAGCACCAATTCTCTACCACTAGGAGACACGGCTCGATGCGGGATCTTCCCAATCATCCGCCACGTAAATCATAATTGTATCCCAAATGCTCACTATTCATGGAATGACTCGTCCGGATCTGGTAATATCCACGCTCTTCGGGATATCAACATTGGGGAAGAGATCACAATCCGATATGATAACCTCGAACCCAGTTTCGAACGCCGTGCCATTCTTAAGGAAGACTTCGGCTTTTGCTGCAACTGCAACCTATGCTCGGAATCTCCAATCAATATTCAACGCAGTGATTATCGTCGTCGCAGGATTAAAGTTCTGGAGATTATTATTACCGACCAGGTGAGAAGAACGCGTATTTGTTGAGAGCTACTAAAACGCCTTGGGAATTCATATTTCTTATTTCATATTCCGAGAGACTAATTATTCGATAGCTCAGTGCTTTGACTAGACCGGGTTCTTCTCTTGCTGTATGTCGAGAGTTGATTCAGCTCCTAAGAGAGGAGTGTGGAAAAGCTGTAGATTCTTTGATGGCTGAGACTTATTTCTGTGCTTTTCAAGTTGCTATTGCTCACGGGGACCAAGCACGAGCAAAAACCTTCATTGAAAGAGCGTACAATTTACGAGTGATATGTACTGGCGAGGACAACGATAGGTTGTGTAAATGGCGGAAACTTTTGGAAGATCCAACGAAAGATGAGAGTTTTGGCATTTTGCATACGTGGGAAAACAGCATTAGAATCATCCCGAATGGGGTGGACGATGATAAATGGGTTTGGGAACGAGCTAAAACCACTTAAAGTTAAAGCACAAATAAAAGGTCTAATCGATTGGTCTGAAGTTGTGAGGGGTATTACAGAAGAGTATACTTATCAGAAAAGTTGATAAGTGAAGGTGAAGTCTGCCTGTGACGAGTATGGACAGCGATTTTAAGGGGGAATTTAGACGGAGGGTAAACTCGAATTATCCAAAAATGACGTTGATTTGGGCCATTATAAGAGGAAAAGGCTGGATTCGCCTGTAAGGCTTTGTCATTATCAAATAGCTATTTCCCCCACGCTAGAGAAGTCTTCTAGAGAAGTTATATCTCAAGACCTTTACTTTTCTTCAAATATTTTCCCAACTGTGGTAGTTCCTGCTGGTTCATTTTCTCATTATAAGCCTACTACTTTCATCACAGTTCATGTACTTACCACCCTTGGCCTATCACAATCGCCGATCTCTATGTCTGTCTCTCAGATTGGGTTTATCCTGAAATGTCTCCATAGCTCTACCATACTGCTAATATGTATACGATTTATACCAATTTCCATATTGAAACTCGTTACTTGATATAGGAAGTTCTCTACACCTTCATTCTCCATACTCTTTTAAGGTAAATCTATCCCATGGTATCTAATGTAAATAAGGCGCCAGGAGCTCACTTCGCCTACATACCCACCTTGCATAACTCCAGATCTAAAATTTAAATAAACGATGGCATGCGTTCGTCACTTCCGATCAATGTCTTCCAATCAACCCTCTCTGCGCCTCCAATTAGATCAGTCCTCTTCCACACCCCCTCAATAATACCTCTGATAATCTCTACATTTGCAATTCGCCGCTCTGTCTGCATCTTTTCTAATGCATTTAGAATAGCTATGCGTTGCTCATCACCTATCACCTCACAGGCGATCAAGAAAAGTGGCCAAGGGCTTGTGCATACTTTTAGTTTTGTCAATATAGATAGCGATTTGGAAACAATGTTTTGTATGACGGTAGAGGTTTGTGGCGTAAACAGAACAGAGCGGTGCAGATAGATGAGCGCGGCTAGACGGTAAAGCTCTGCTGTTGTAAGAATCTTGGTTTGATCGATTCGACCAGAGGTGTCATCTTCTGTGATTAAAGGAATTTGCTTGAGAGTTTCGAGCTGGTTTTGGAGGTTTTCTACGAATAGTACCACTTCGGCAGGCGCGCCATTGTATTTTGTGTCCTCGATGTGTTTAGTTAGTTGGTTGATGCATGATATGCACTCGAGTACCTGCATTGAGCACCCCAGTGATCCCACAATCTACATTCGGTATTAGCCTAAGTGAGGGAAAGGGGGGACCGTGTAGCGACACGTACTCTTATTTTTTGTTCTGTCTCACTTGGAAGTGTGAGAGTGACATTATGTTGTAAAATGCCTGGTCCGTGGCTGAATTCAGCCAACACGCGATGGTACGCCATCCAGCTCTCAAGAAAGGATATTGGCTGGCCGCTACCGGCAAGTATCCTAGTTCGGGAGAGCATTCGTGAAGCAGCAACAAGGTGAATATACCAAGAACCGTCTACTGAGTCAAAGACCTGATCATTCTTAGTAAGGGATATAGATCTCGAGAAAGTACAAACATCACAGACGCAAAGCATCATGCATGTGGCAAATTGGCTAACAGTTCCGTGTTCACCATCTCGAATGGACTTGGAAAGGAGGCGAATAGCTGAGAGCTTGTATTGTGTCGCTGAGTCAGGACCATAAAGATGTGCTGCAGATAATGCCATAATTGCATACCATAAACTTTGTGAAGAAGTGTTTTGCGCTGTAAGAGCATTTGGCAGTAGTACCATTCGGAATCCATTCTGACTATCGTCAATTGTCGTGATCATACGAGACAGTACTTTAGTATCTTAAATAAATCAGTCAATGACTTTTTAAAAGTAGATAGTATTCCTTACAATATGACAAGAGGACAGAATGTTTCTCTTCCAAGCCAATTTCATAGCCCGCATTGAGGCATCTAGAAGGTCCTAACAGCCGCGGCGAGATGGCAGTTGTTAATGCACTCTGCGCTTGTGGATGTAAATTACCTCTATAAAACAAGTTTATATCGTCAAAAGTGCTGTTGAGAAAATGATATGGATGTTTCTCTAGGAGTGGTTCTTCGAATTGTTGCATCTTTAGATTGAGAATAGCACTCTCCCATTCATAAATTGCTCTCCTCCCATCTCCAGCTTCGGGCCAATTCAGCTTCAAACCATAGCCCTCACATTTTCTATTCGTACGAGAACAATTGCCACAGATTGGAAGAGTTTGATCACAGCCGATCTTTCTTCCTATAGCGTTGAGTCTTAGCTCTTAGATACCAAAGGATGCCCAGGGCATTAAACTCACGTTTGCATGTCCAGCACCCCTTCCCTGATTTCTTATCCTTTTGACCTCCTCTGATAAGCATACTACGTATACCTCAACACTGTGATTTCTGGCTTGTTTTATTTCGCTGGTTCTTTGTTTAAGTATTTTATGACTCTTTTTTGAATTAACTCTTTTTACGATTATCTCCGGCCTGCCCCGTAATCTTTTGACGAGTGTCTTGGCTGCTGGGGAAGGAGAAAAGAAGCCGATAGTGGCACCCTGTTCTAATAGCTTATATATGAACATTAAGCCATGAACTAAGGCTCAATTGAGCTTTGATTGGAAATGCATATTCTACATCTATAATCCGCTGTCGTGTACATTTTATTTTTGTTGTCAAAATGTTGGGGGTTGTACATATGATAAACTGAAGAAAGGTTCCTAGGGTGTGCCAGTATCGACTACATTGTTTATCCCTCTGACGACAATCTACTTTCAGCACGAATTTGCGCCGTATTAATCCTATTCTTCTTCTTATTGTTGAGATTACTACTACTTTTATTGCCAATCGAGAACAGCATATAGTCATGAAACGATAACAAGCATGAGCCTATGGTGTCTGTTGTGGTTTTGAGAAAGCATATTTAAATTGCTATCCTAAGCAGGTGTGCCCTATTAATTAAATGCTCATTCATCATCTGTCGCTTCAGCGGCTAATATAATCCCCAATATCAAACCAATGTCCCAATTTCTACGAGTATTTTCTAAGAAGCTCGTATCACTTCACTTCTCATCCATACTCCGCGCCCCATCATCAACCAAGCGCTTCACCCACCCAATTCCATCTACCAGATGGCCCTGCCGATACGGCATGAACCCGTCCATTTCAACACTCTGCTTCTCCAAAGTCCCAACCGCTATATCAAAGTACCCTCCCCATTTCGTCGCACTCTGAGCATCTTCTACATCCAAAAAGGTGAGATGAGTTCCACAGTTACCACAAAATACTCGTGCCACCTGTTCTGAGGTAGCAAATGTCTTTAGATACGTAGTCTCGATCAAGTCCTTCTTCCCCTTAAGAACGTCCAATGTGGGAGTTATTATAAGACTCTCAGCCGCGTTGGGAGATTTCGGATCTACTGATCGAGGGAGAAGCAGAAAAGTTGCCCATGAAATTGGGATTATTAGCCAGCATTGAAGGATCGAGCCAGCAACACGACGACAGGAATTACAGTGGTCGAGAGAGATCAAGGGGAGGCGCTCGCTGACTTCGGTTTTGGGACCGAATGAGTCTGTAATTGCTCTGCCTAAGAGTGGCCGAGCTTCTAGTTCTGGTATTGAAACGGTGTAGGTTATTGCTTTGCAGAAGCACCCTCCATGAAGTTTGAAGGCTTCCTTGGGGAGTGTTGGCATTATTTGAGAAGTAGCTGTACTCGTAGTTTCAGTCAAAAGAGACAGATGCCTTCCACAAAAGATACGTAGATATTGAATTATATATTTGTGACGTAGGAAGCTATATTGTGATGTACAGAAAGTTGTGGCGGGGTTACCGAGGGAATTAATTTCTAACCGTAATGTGCAATTGTGGGAGTCCGAACTCCTTCCTACTCCATGTTGAAATCGCCAAGCCACCACACCATTTATAGTGGAACTGGTGCAAGTCCTTTTGTGCATGTGACTAACAAGAAGACAGATCTTGGAATGGCAAACAAATGTTCTCTAGAGCGCACTGGTGCGTTAAGAAAGAGATATTTGGATTTTGGGTATAGCACACGGTACAAGTTGCCCAGCTGTACAAAATAACCCCTGAATAGTTAAGCGAGAGGTACTGTAATAGAATTCTATAGTGAAATAAAGTGAGCCATGTGTAGCTGGCAGCCTCACTGCCCTTGTCCCCGTGAGATATGGAAACTGGCCCTCTGAGGAAAGTATAGCATTTAATAAATAATGAATTGCCCACTTAATTGAAATGGCGCAGATTATAAAACCTGCAAATCGAGAAATCTGATAATGAGCTCCTCCTTCTCTTTGCACAAATTTGTTAATTCCTTCGCCGTTCTCCGTTTTGTCGCAAACTCGCTAGAAAGCATGAACGGAGAGAGGTTGTCAATGAACCACAAGACATTGGCGATTTGGTCAAAGAAGTGACGCGGAAGTTGTTGGTTGCTGAAGAGGTTAGTATCTTAGATCACTTCGGTGACTAAAAACGTACTGAAGTCAGAATGAACCAAGACTTTTCTAGCATCAAGGGTATTGAAGATCTTTCCACGGCCCCATTCAACAAACTCGTCAATTCGGCCTCTCATACCATCTAGTTTCCATCCATCAATCACCGTGCTAACATTAGCTTCTTTCAGCTGACTCTGAAGCATGAATCTCACTAGATCCCCATAATTTTCAAAAGGGCCTCCTTTCAGAAGGAGCATTTAAGCGCTGACCACATTACCCGCTTCATCAAAAGTAGGCCCTCCAAAAGAACTCTCAGTTTTAGGAATTTTGAGCTTCGGAACTAAAGGCAATTTGTCGGCTATCTGGCTTCGTATAACGGTTTTTTCAGCAAGTGACAGAGTGTCAAACACTTTGTCTGGCATAATTCCAGGCATGAATTGTAAATCCTTGACCACTAGCTACGCAAACCCAAGCATAAATGTTTGGGACGATTCGGCTGTATTTAGTTTCAGAGAGAGCTTTCTGGACCAGGGTCATGAAAGCCACTTCATTTTTGACACGGTTGATACTATTCAGATGTGTTCCCGGGTGGTCATTACTGAGACGGAAAATTAGAGAAGTTGTGCCTGCTGGAATTGGAGAAGTTTCATATTTGGAAGTCAATACAATCTGCTGCAATAGCGACGTCAGGGTGACGAGATAAATGGATTTGTCGAAATGGAATGGCGCATTGGGATCGTACTAGATGGCTTCAATCTTAGTTGTCTGTAGAGGTAACCATGGCCTGTATGGAACAATTGGCTTTTTTGAGCGCCAAACAATTTGACACAGTGAGGGCTTGATGACTTGGCACAGAAATTTCACTTACTCCTAACTTATTGTCTAGTAAAATAGACGGGTTGAAATCCAATTGCTGATCATAATTTTCTTGATTCATGGTAACTAGATCAGGACTAGATCTATTGGTTCTGAAGGAGATGAAAAACGTTGCCTTTCTTGACAGCAGTGCCCAAGGATGAACGGAGAGGAAGCTGTTGGGAACCACAAGGTTGAAGGCGAAGTAGGACAACTACGGCCAGGTATTTGTCTATTGAATAAGCCGATAAAATAGAAATCCACAGTAGGATAATCTCGTCTCTTATAAACATTTGCCAAGAAGCCTGTCCACTAGCTTGACTAGTTATCTAAACGAAGCCATGTCCTGTCCTTGCAGTAACATTGAGCAAGTCTGAAGCCGAGAAAAGCATTATTACCTAACACTAAAATACAGTCAAAATACTACCCTACGCTATGTGGTTGGTTCCTTGAGCGAAGAAGTAACAAATCATCTGAGATATACTCAAGAAGGGAACCAATCAGAATTGCCTAACCTTAAATCCCGTTCAGAATACCACCATATCCTCTGTGATTAGTCTCCTGAGCAAGAACACAACTAGTCACATGAGGAATACTCTAGAAGAGAACTAATAGGAATCGTGGAACTTGTATCTTGTGCCGTAGGACGTAACTATATATATGTATGGCCATGACTAGTACTTCGAATGGACGGATGAGATCTTTACAGATTTTGAGTCCTTGAAGCGGATTTTAGGTTGAAATGGAAATTTGCTTGCGCAAGAGCAGCAGGAGTAGCAAAAAGCTTTCTTATCTGCAATCGGATTCGAAACACACTCATATATAATATTGTAGTTGAACTTGCGGTGTGATTTATGAGGAATACCCCGTAGCTGAAGTGATAAACTGCAACGAGCAAAAACTATATCTTTGCTAGCGAGACGATGGCTTACCGCCTACTTTAAATAAACAGCCAGGCCAGAGAAATTCTGATACAGTTAGAAGCTTGCAGCCTTCACTGGAGATCGAAGTCTTTCTGGAGAATTATCATTAGTCTACTAGGATGCTTCTGAAAATATATACAATAAGTCTTCTCTCACTACCCTAATGGTTATACCTCCTTCCAGTTCCATTAAGTCTTCTCCCATTCATTCTCAGGTCTGGATAGACGCCTTTCTTCAAGTTCCCCGTCTCTTGTGTGGTTAAAACATTCCACATGTCGAGAATTCCAGCCCTCCTTGCAGGTAGCATCGAGTATTGTAGACTGTATAGATTCTTGCGGTGTATAGGAGGCACAAATTTACCAGTTGCTAGACAGAGAAGAACTAGAGGAGAGAGGTAATGTGAGCGAATTCGGTGACCTAATTGAAAGTATTGATGGAACATAGCGCGGAAAGTGAGCGGGACCGACTGTTGCGAGGATTAGCTAACTAAATCAACAATGAAGATTCGTGCGACCAACTTTGAGAGAGATGTACGAGGTAGGAAGCGGAGTTGCGGTAGTGGAAGAAAGAATCGTTAGTTTTTGGGTATCTCGAAGTTCAAAATAAATGCCACCTGTTTTAATCAGCATTTGTAAACCGTAGAGAAGAAGAGGTATGAACCTGGAAGTCGCTGCGAATCTTTAATCCGTAACATCAGCGCAAATAGAGGGAAATGGTTCAGGCATGCAAGTAGCGTATCTAATACTGCCTTCAATATTATTATCGCCATGCGAGCTGTTGCAAAAGTGAGGTAGAATACAACCACGGTGGGAAGTAAGAAAAAGAGCAAGGTGAACAAAATAGTTCCCAAAAGCAGTTGGTCTAGATCGTAATCGCATGAGTCAATCCGCTTCCTTAAAACGTTATGCTTCTTTCCGCGAAACAGTTGAAAGAGAGACAGAAGTATGGTATATTGCCAATTGAAGATCCGGGCCGATGCCATATAAAATGAGTAGATGTGTAAGGTCAATATGGACAAGAGGTCAGAAAAGACAGCAATCGGCATGCTAGCTCCAGCGAAGCTCGAGAATCCTATGAACCATATGAGGTGAGGGAGGACAGGCCTTAAGGCTTCAATACAATCTGCTCGGATTAGTAATCTAATGTGTACGTGACATATATTTCACTTACTTGACCAGTGGTCTATCACCCATAAGAAAAGGTCTCCTAGGAAAGTAGCAAGTTCGCCATTCAGCTTCAACCCGGCGGGCCAACCCATCAGCCAAGCAATTGTGCTTCGCAATGCAGCAATTGAGTATAATCTGAGGATTTCGCTGATAGCTTCTGCGACCCATGCGGAATTATCAATGATATACGACCCAAGCGCAATGCCAATAATAACATCGTTAGCAACAAGCCAAAGGCTGTTATAAAATCTAATATAATCAGGATGGCTTGTAGTCACACTCTCCCAATCCTTCTTACGTTTCCTCAATGTAACGTATTGCATTGGCCAATAACAAAACTGCTGTAATCGAATTTCGACCTGTTGGGCTGTCGCAGAGATGTCCTTCAGTGCCGCAAAATCAGGTTTCGGTCTCCATTCCAAAAGTAGTAGCAGAGCTTCGGCAACAACTCTATGGCAGAGAAGTCCGATAACGAATCCTCTTCGAACCACAGGATAAATATATACGGTAATTATTTGCCAGACTGCCAGGATCACAAAATCACGCATAGTCGTGGCAGATTCTACCACTCTTTCAGAAACACTTAAACTTCGCCGTGAACGTCTTCCAACAAGGGAAATGTTCTTCTGCAAAAGTTTGTTGAGCTCCCATGAGCAGTTGATTTGATTGACGATTCGGGGCAAAGCTTCATCCTTTGGAGACGGCGAGTGCTTGCTAACTGTATGCAGTTTCAATTTCTCAATAAGAAGCTTTTTTTTCTCTCTACTTTTCATCTCTTCGCGATCCTCTTCTTCGTCGACGCTACCTGGAGTGTGGACTATCATTCCAGCCTTATCCCCCAGTGCTAGTGATATTGGATTGAGGGAAATGTATTGCATTCTCGTAGGTTGTGGTCGATTGTACATAATGATTTGGATTGTGGAAGCTCTCGTACAGAATATTTGTGGTAGCTTGACTCCAGGGCCAGTACTTGCATGGATCTGAAGGGTTTCAACTTCGACGGAGGGAGTATTGGCTAGACCCAAGACGTGCATAGATGATTGCTGACATAACTCAAAAAGCCGTTCGATAGGATGACTGGAGTTCCGGAACAAAGTCCCAACCTTCAAAGCATTCTCCACGCTCCTAGCCTGAATTTTGCGTGAGTAAAGTCACTCATATTCCTGAAGCTTACTCACTTCAACATCCTCCAACACCGCTACAACAAATACATCAAGCCCTGAGTTTCTCCAGCCCACTATTATTCCAGGTGTATCAGTTCGTGGAACGTCCAGGGGCCAGAATATTCTCATAAGACCATCATGTTCGGGCATGTCAAAGTCTTTCCTCCCTTCTCTTTAAAACGAACCCCGACGCCTCAATTGTTCTCGCGCAGATATTCCGGCACCGGCAGACCTAGGGTGCTGAACATAATTAGCTTTTCATGGAGCACAAGTCTGTGGGGAAATCCTCGTACCAATTCGGTCTCCTTCCAAGCAAGTCTTCCCACGGGTACTATGAAAAGAAAGAAGAATAGCGATAGAATAGCGAATCCCTTAGCTGTGCGCCCCTAGTAGGATATGATTAGCTTGGAGTCCTGTTCTTGCGAAAATTAGAAGCCTTACCACAACTCCGTGATCCCAAGCAAAGATAGCAAGCTCATAAAGCCGGGTAACTAGATCCCACCTCGCAGTGATGTAGCCGGCTACGAATATCGCAAGAGTGAGGATAGAAAACGGGTGCATTAAACTCTTGCTATTGCTGGTGCATAACCGTAGGGTCTCTAGAAAAAATATTGGGTGACACGCGGCCGACTGCAGCGCAGAACACGTTGAACTTGGCCTGCTTTGGCCGCGTCTGATGATAGAGTTGGCGTCTCAATTATTGATTTAGCCGCATAACTGAGGGGAATTAAGAGGCAATGAAAACGATTGCATGTCGCGTTGCTGGTACTTGGATTTTCCTAACTAAGTGCATAGCTCTAGACAGGAACGTAGCTCTAATCTAAAATTACCAAGCCTCGCACGTGACGCAACCATATTCTAATTAAACGCCATACTTCGTACATAGATAACCATCGCACAAAATATGTCTGAACTTAAGGAATTAACCTCCCATTATTTATATTGCTTTCCTATTCTCTGACAATTATCGTGTTTTTTCTGGCATCAAGCACAGATTTAAAGCCCGATCTTAGACTAATAGGAACTAAAGAGGATACACTCAGCAGATAGTTACTAAAGTCTCAAAGTTCACAAAGAATAATTGCGGCCGTTACATGCTATTACTGTTTCGTAATAGGACTTAAAGCCAGGCCACTGTGAAGCTTTCGAAATACCAATAAAATAAGTCACGAATAGAAACAGAGGAGGTCAGATATTCTTTCTTTCTAAGGGAATTATACGCCTCCAGCCTGAAACTAAGACTAATAGAGAGGGAACTGATGCCTTCTATGTATATAACATAATGCAATGCCCAATGAGTGGTGTGCTCCTAACGCCGTTCCAATGCCGCTAGATGTAATACTACAATCCCATCTATTAAACTCCTAAGCAAAGGTTAGCTGTGATCGGTACCAAAAGGGATCAATACTAACATTTCCCTTTTCCCGACATATGCTGTGCATCACTTTCTTTGTGATCTTCTCTTGCCTCATCCAGCATCTTGTCGATACCACGCTCTTTCAATGCAGCCTACTTCTAAGTCAGCAGAACTCAAGACCCTTGAAAAGTGACGAACAGTCAAACAGGTTTTATAGCTAGCAAATAGAGGCGCACATTCATCTTCGGTGCCCTTTCCCCGTAGGTATTCTGAGAATTTGATCAGTTCTGAAGTGAGCGGTAGGCGGGGGCGAGCGAATAACATACTTTCGCTATACCATTTCAGGAAACAGGAATCATACCGTCTGACTTCGTTAGTTGTGAAGGTATGAGGTATATAAAACTTACTCCTTAACTCCATTGCATTCAGGTGCAAGTGATGCAGACATGTTAACAGCGTTGGTTGTAGCAGGTGTAATTGCCAAGTTTGAAAGTCAAAAGATCTGAGCTCCGGATAGCCTTGCCACGGCGTCTGCACGGCTACCAGACTTGACGACGACAAGGATCGCCTACGAGGTTCCAACTCAAATTTGACATTGTAGGCCATCGAAAAAAGCATATAGTATTAAAATATAAAAGAATCCGAATATCTTCTTGGATTCGAGTCTTCCTATCATTGATTATGTTTCAAACCTCAAGCTCTACTCAAAGAGAGGGATATTTTTCAGCCTCGCGCTAAGATAACGATCGGTGTTTATTCAGAGTCTGATATCGCCGGTGGCAGGGGTGACTTGTATTTTTGAATCAAAGAGTTCTTCAAGCATCACAACTTCAACACAGGCCCGCTATGGACGAAAACCAGGACTTAAAGTCTATACAAGACACAATTCAAGCTGCAGTATGTAATCAATGAACTGGAATACCCACTTTCCCAAATCTCCTGGCAATGTACCACATAAATCTAAAGTGCTAATTTATATGTTCCAGCTCATCTCCGTGACGAGAA